>Ga0163109_10000755_pt1 | contig 25977 bp, 30 predicted proteins | sample CRUFie1St13metaG_FD_108704 | JGI IMG/M metagenome (GOLD analysis project Ga0163109, IMG submission 108704) | Marine microbial communities from the Costa Rica Dome - CRUD Field 142mm St13 metaG | ecosystem: Environmental > Aquatic > Marine > Oceanic > Photic zone | place: Costa Rica: the Eastern... | reverse complement strand
GTGGATAAGCGTTAACAAGCGATGGGGCATGGTGGTTATACTATAGGGAAATTGGTTTTTGATGATGAAAAACGGGTAATGAGAGACGCGGTTTTACCTTTTGGGTAGGAACATTTTGTCCACATTTTGTGTACAATTTCAGACTAATCTGTGCATACTTTATACCCCAAAATCGCTGTTTACGATACCTGTAAAATAGCTTTCTTTTTTGTTCGCATTGCAAGGATATATGCAAGTTCCACATGTGATCACTGTCCTTCCATGCATAAATGCTGGTCCACAGTGGCACCAGACTAATAATTGTCCTCTACTAGTGTGTATACAGTGTGCAGTGCTTAATCTTCGCTTATGCTGTATGGGTTGTGCTGTGCTTCGTACTGTTCTTTTGTGATATCATCTATCACTATACAGTCGTAATCTTCACCTACTAGTTCGTCGAATCTTTCTTTGATGTGTGCTTTGGTTGTGTATGCACAGAACTCCTCGATGACTATGTCACCTTTGTATGCATATATGAAACAGTAATGCATTAGAATTTGATTGCCTCTAGATCGAAGCCCAAAAATCGTTGGAATAATTGTTTGAATTTATCTTTGTCGCGATCCTTGTGTGCTGTCCAACAGCCTGCGAGGGCACTCAGATACCATGGCTTCACAGTGCTCATGCGGTTCTTGACCAGCCATTTGTTCACATGCCTTTGATACTCGTGATGTTCGCTTTGATCCTGTGGTTGTGTGCGATGTATGATCACAGCAGGTGCCCAATACACATCCTCGCACCAGTGTGTGTCCGTGATGTTACGCATCTGTGCTGTGGGCATGTGATCCACATACACCCTGTATTTGTTGGTGTAGTAGTGTTTCCAGCGGATGCTCTGTATGGGCAAAGTGCCCACTCCAGCCCAATCACAGCCCTGATACAGCACATTTTTGTAGTACTGTATGGCATTTGATTCGTAATAGGCAATGTGTCTGCGATATGATGGTTCCAGTGCTGATGGCAGTGCAGTGAACTGTGCCAACAACTGTTCTATTTGATCTCTATGCATTTGATGTCCCTGTTTTCTCTGGAAAATGATGGGAATTTAATTTGTTTGGGCAGATAGTGTATGTTGCCCTGCGGATCCACAGCTGATATCTTGCTGATGTCCACTATGTCGCTCTTTTGATCGGTCCATGCACCAGTGGCCTGTCCTATCATCACTGAATCCTCATCTGACTCTGTGTGATCTCTGTTGGGCTGTGCAAATCCAATGCCTATGCCGTATTCCAGCTGTTTGGTACCATTGTTTACGCCATCCAATATGCCCAATCGCTTCCACCAATGCTCCTTGTCCGGTGGTGAACTCATGTTCTTGTTGAAGCCAGTGGCATAGCCCATTTCCGCCGCGGAACGTGCCACTAGACCCATTGCTATGCCTATTGATGCCATGCAGTTGTCACGTCTGCCCTCGTATTCTGGGGAGCGACCCGTGCCGTCTGTGTTGTAGTTACGCATTGTGTCTGGATACTTGCTGACAAAACACATGTAGAAATTGGCACCCATTTGTGGATTCCTCCAGCAAGAAGGTGGGTTTGTGGTTGCAGTGAATCCCCATGTGTAGCCCAGCATTTCCTGGATCACTTCTGGTTTGCGTATAAAATAAACATCATAATATGCTTCATACTGTTTGCTAGGGGCGTTCTGTGCTATCCATAACCAATGGTCCATGTGTTCCTGTGGAATGGTTTTTGACAGATCCCAATTGCGTTGACACTTTTGTATCGTTTTAATATAATCTTTTTCTTTGCTGATGTCCATACAAATATTTATATTACCTTTTAATTATGCTTTGAATATCTGGATTGTGTGCAGTAGAACATTTTTCATTGCAGGTTACGTATGATCTATTGCTCCATGCTGACTGTAGCTCAGAAAAATACTGGGAATTTAATATGTCAGACACTGATTCCTGCGAATAAATTGAATGAATTTCCGGAGACAAGCCTTGCGAAAAGGAAGATGCGCCTTCTTTCAAACTACGATCTGTGCCCATCCAACAGCAAGGAGTAACAAATCCATGTGCTGTGATGTAAAGGCTTCGTTTAATTATGCTATTTTTTTCTAGTGCCTTGCAAAAAATGGTATCTTTTTTCTCTAAAATGACATCTTTTTTTGGAGAAAATGATGGTATTTTTTGTTTAATTGGAGTATTTTTTATTTTATTTTGTGTGTCATGCTGTATATATTTTTTCTTGGGGCTTTTGTCAATTTTAATCTGTGGATTTTTTCTGTTGCTGTTGATTATTTTGATAGAATTAAATCCCCATGCTTTGTAATTGTTTTCTATTTCATCTAATTGATGTTCATTATGCTCAAATACAATAAACTGCCATGTTGAATTGCCACCTGCTTGATTGTATGCTGTGTAATTCTCTTTCAATTTATTCCAATCAACACCTTTACGATAAATGTGATTTGTGTCTTCTAACCCATCTATACCCCACACAACTCTTAATTCAATATTGCGTTGTTTTAATTCAACACTTTTCTGTGCCAGCTGTTGCCACCATTGCCCGTCTCTAGTACCACCATTGGTAGCAATGCTAATTGATTCTATTGTGTCAACATGCCTTGCTGTGTAATCTATAAAGTCTATCAGTTGAGGATGTACAGTAGGTTCGTCATAGTTACCGCAGTAATGAACATCACGTAAACTTTGCCACTCGTCATTATCTATCATTTGTTTGTATCTTTCCAAACTCAAATGTGTTGAATTTATGCTGACAGGATAAGGTGACTTTTCTCTATAACCTTGTAGCCAATCAGAATTGAGATAGTTTACCCTAGCACAATGTGGACAGCCGGCGTTACAATAATTTGTAAGTTCAACTTGTAAACGTGTAATTTGATTTGTTGTAAGTGCCCATGACATACAACTATTTATGGAGTGCTAAAATGCATAAACCCCGGTCTTAGGATGCAAAGCATCAGCCGGGGAAAAATCAAGAACATTTTTTCACAAATTATAGGTTCTTTTTGTTTATAAAATGTAGCATAATTTAAAAGCATTTTTAAACCAAACTGCCTTGCAGTTACTCGGGTCGCTTACTACGTAAACATAACCTATACAAAAATAAACAAAGTACATCTACGGCGTCTGTTAGCTCTATGCTATATGCCTCGTCTTTGTTTGTTGCCCTAGGTAATAATAGTTATCCTCTCTATTGGAGGGTAAAAACATCTTAGAACTCTATATCAGAAGTTTTAATTCAAAAAAGATTTAAAGTTTACCAAAACCCCAAAGTCTTTCTTCACACCACCAGCATTTACCACAATGCGGAGTTATCGAAGGATCTAATTCTGTTTCTTCACATGTCCTTGTTACTTCAAATAATGTGTCCATTAAGTTATACTTTTTGTAAAGTTCTGCAACACCTTTTTTATCTATGTTTACAAGTATCCTTCCGTTTGACGTATCTTTAAGTTGTTGTTGTTTATCTCTACCAGGTGTCGGTTCATCATTTGGATCATCTGGTGACCATTGCTTGTAAACTTCTATCGGTGGATTTGCAGTGACACCACTAAACTTGCAATCAATTATATTATCTTTAAATAATATTTCTTGTAGCTCTTCCATGCGTTCATTGTAGTCATTACCATTTGAATGTATTGTAAAATGTTCTTTGTGCCATTGAACCGTTGGAAACTTCTTCATTAACCACCATTTAACTTTGGAAGCATACCAAAGATTATAAGGTTTTAAACCATGTATAACAGTAAATGGTACAATGGTACAGTCCGGCCGCTCATCACGTATGTACAAGCAAATTAGATAGGCTACAATAGCTGAATCTAAGCCTCCACTTAACTTTATACCAATTTTATTTTTGCTAGATTCTATTTTAATTTCTATTGTATCTTGGGTTGTTTGTACAATCATTTTTGCCTCTTTTTTATATTTATTAAAGCTGTTGCTTATAAGAGTTAACAACACTTTAATCATTAAAGTGGTATGTTAGTATACATCAAAATCACATTAAATATATATGTAGGGAGAGTATTGTGGACAAGATCATTTTAACTGATATCGACGGAGTTGTCTTTGATTGGCATACAGCATTTGTTAGATGGATGGAACTGCAAGGTTATTCATCAACAGGTGTTATCCATCATGACGCAGAGATTCATAATGAGTTTGGTATTTCTTTGCAAGAAGCCACTGTGAAGAGAGAAGAGTTTAATGCTTCAATGGCGTGTTCAGTTTTAGAACCAATGAGACAGTCAGTGGAATGGATTAAAAAACTTCACGAAGAAGGTTTTCATTTCATTGCGATAACTTCATTAAGTGACAAGCCAATTGCACAATACTATCGTTATCTTAATCTTGAAGATTACTTTGATACTGATGTGTTTGTTGATGTAAGATGTTTACCAGCAGGTGCACCTAAATTAGATGCACTGATGGATTTTGAAAATTCTGAATTAATCTATGTTGACGATAGAATTTCTAACTTAGAAGATGCAATGAAAGTTGGATTGAAACCAGTATTGATGAAACATGCTTATAATATTCACTATCAAAATAAAAATGTACATCAAGTAGCGAACTGGAAAGACATATACGATTACATCCAAAAAGCATACCAAGATCAAAAATAAATACATACAACTAGGTAATAAAAATGTTCAAAGGCAAGTACACAAACTCTATATCTCATGAAATTATGGTTAGTGATAGTTATCGTATGAATTTATATTATGAAGCAATCAAAAACAAAGTAATGCCTGGTGATACTGTTGTTGATTTTGGTGCCGGATCAGGAGTTCTGTCATTGATGGCGGCTTACTGTGGTGCTAAAAAAGTGTATGCAATCGAAGAAGATGCAACTGTTGTAAAACAATTAGAACATAATGTAAAAATAAACAACATGCAGGATGTTGTAGAAATTTATTTAGGATCAAGTGAATCATTCATCAAAGAAAGATCTAAATTGAAAATAGATTTAATTGTATCCGAGTGCATTGGTGATCATCTCTTTGAAAGTAGAATGCTTTATGATTTTTTAGATTTTATTGATAAATTTGATGTGCCTAAGCAAATACCTGAAAAATTTGAATTATTTGTTTATGGTGAATACATCCAACCAAAAAATAAAAAAGTAAAGTTACCAATCAAACTTGATATATCAAAACAACTATTGCCAAATGATTTACTTGATACTTGCTACTTTGTTGACAATAATGACGTATCTGAATATTACTATAAATTTGTAGAGTCTAGCAAAGATCACAAATTATTTCAATTTAAGAACATCAATGATATAAATATTTGTGATGGAGGTTATATTAAATCTTGTGTAAAATTTAAAAATAATCCAACAATAAACGATAACGCAATGATGTATTTTAAAGTTACCTTGGACAGAAACAATATAATGACCAACCACCCTAATCGACCACACACAGGATCGCATAGCTACTATCAAAGAATAATAAATTTACAAAACATACACACAAATCATATTGAGTTCAAAATAAATGTATTAAAAAATACTTCTGGTTTAGAAGATAAACCATTTCCGAATTTGCTTGTAGGAGAATGCAATGACTAAAGAAAAGTTTTACAACGAAAATAAATTACCAACTATACATTTGCCAGAGTTTTTCACTGAACAGCAAGTAGAAGAAACTAAACAAGGATTTTATAATATTGTAAAAAACTTATGCAAAGAGTTTATCGAGATAGATGATTACAAACAAATTAGAGTAACAGAAATGAACTTTGAATTTGATGGTAAAGACCATGGAGAGTTTGGTCCAATAGAAAATGTTAGAATTGTTTGGGGTAAAAGATTGCATGATTACTTTTATCTTACAGAAAAAGATCAAGACTTTTATAATTGGTCAAGAAAACAAGATTGGACTTGGGCATTAAACGCCTACAACTATCTAACAGAAGGGTTTAAAGAAATTAACAGACCAGGAATACTAAGAAGAATGGCATTACTTAATTTTGCAGAGGGTTTTGAAATACATTCAGATGGTTGTGATGCTGAATGCAAAACTAAAACAAGAGAAGAGCTTGATGTTACAAAAGATATTGATGAAGCATATATTATCCAAAGAAACAAAATAGATACAAATACTATCATCAAGGGCTTGTTACAATTGAAAATGATAAGCCAAAAGCAAATGGTACAGTAGTTTTTAACCAATGGTTTCCATATTCAATATATTGGGATATTAAAAAGATTAGGCAAAGTACAATGTCTAAAGATGATCCAAAAACTTTTAGTAAAAAAACTAGAGAAGCAATCAGTTTTAGAAAAGGTGAGAAGCCATTTAGATTTAACGAACATTTAAGAAACTATACTGATCAAGAAGCAACTGATGAAATGGTAGATTTAATATTAAAAGATAGTCCTTATCTTAATAGAGATGATTTGAAAGAAGCATTATACGGATTGTCAATCGATGATGTACTTATGTTTGATAGTCCTGGTACTTTAAATAGCTGGGACAACACTACCTTACATATGACAAAACCATTTTTAATGCTAAACGTGGCAGGAGTAAATCAAGAGTCTAGACTGTGTTTACAGTACGAAACTGTTGAAAAATGGCTATCTAGCTAACCTAATCTCCGATAAATATTGTAGCAACGGAGAAATCATTTAAATGAAAAAAGTATCTAATTGGTGCAATGCAGGTACCTCACACGTTTGGTTACGTAATAACAATACAGCAATGCCTTGCTGTGCATTGAAAACCAATACTCTTGGAGAAACTATTTTTAAGTTAGATGAAAAATCAGACTTTAGAAAAGTAATGAGTAGTGACGAATGGAAAAGAGCATTTGGATACTTAAAATTTAAGCAATTACCAAAAGGTGAATGTGAACAGTGCATATCACAAGATGCATATTCAATTAATAAATCTAGATCAGTTAGACATAAAATAAATGATTATGCAAATAGAAAAATGATTGGAGAAAGAGGAACGACAAATACTGAACCTTTTTTCCTTAAGATTGATTTTTCAAATAAATGTAATTTAAAATGTGTAATGTGTAGTAGTTATAGATCAACTGGCTGGATTAAAGACGAGCAACGACTATCGGAAATTGGTGCAATGCCTTATGAAAACATTAAACCTTATGAAAAATTAGCAGACAAGTGGTGGCTTAACAATGAAGTAGAATGGTGGAAAACTGTAAACAAAATAGAAATATCAGGAGGCGAACCTTTCTATGAACCAATGATGTTTGATTTCCTTGAATTTTTATTAAGCATAGGAAAGCAAAACGTCAACATGACCATCATAACTAACCTTACGTTATACAACACAGAAATTGATTTAATTTTAAATAAATTTACCAATGTTGAATTATCTTGTAGTGTTGATGCTTGGGAAGAAGACATTTATCAATATTCAAGAGGCGGTATATATAGTTTAGAAACTATAAAAGAAAATATTAAATTATTATCAAAAGTAGCAAATAGATTAAGCATAATAGATACTGTGCATTGTATTACATATGATCAAGCACCATTAGGAAAAAAATGGATACAGGAACAAGGATTCGATAATGTATTTCATGATACTAATTTTGTTTATACTCCAAGACATCTAGATGCAAGATCAGTTATGCCGATTAATCTTTTACAATTAAATAAATTAATAAAACTATCAAGAGGTAGACGCAAACAAAATAAAGAGTTACAAATTAAATTTTACAATTGGATTAATGCACTTGATAATGTAAGAGGAACAAATGTATTAGAAATTAGACCAGAATTTGAATCTTGGTTTAAAGAAATAGAGTCATGGGAAAAGTAATAGCAATTGACAATGATATACAACATCCATATTCTTTTGAAGTAACATGGGATATGGGTTTAAGATGCAACTATGATTGTACGTATTGTCCGTCACATAGGCACAACAATACCTCTCCACATGCTAGTTTAGATACATTAATTAAAACTAGTAAATTTGTGTTTGAATATAAAAAACTAATGCAATCACAAATGACCTTTAATAGACAGTGGAACATTGGTTTCACAGGTGGTGAACCAACTAACAATCCGAACTTCTTAGAAATGTGTCAGTACATACATGCACAAAATGATCCAGATGTTTTAGTTGACGTTACAACGAACGGAGCATTTAGTCAAAAATATTGTGAAAAACTTATAGAAGCCGTCGATTCTATCACAGTCAGTTACCATTGTGAAGCGAAGCAAAAGGTAAAAGACAACGTGGTTGCTAGAATATATCAATTAAAAGAGTCTGGAATCAAGTATAAAGTTAATTTGATGATACATGCTAAACCAGAATACTTTGACGAATGTATGACACTCGTTGATAGGTTTACAAGCGATGATATAAAGTTTGTACCACGTATTATAGGTGAAAGTTATGAAGACAGTAAATATGTTCATAGATATACTGCTGAACAACATGCATGGTTTAGAAACTATTGGCAAAATAAAAATAAAAAAGTAAACAAGCCAGATGCAAACAAAGATGCAGAGTATGAATACAAAGATGATCAAAAGAAAGCACAGCAACAAAAACAAATAATAGAGAAGCCAAAAGTTAAAACACAAAGTTTACAACCTGTACCAAAGAAAAAAGAACAACCAAAAGTTAACACTAGAAAAGCACTAGGAAGACCTTGCTGTGGACAAAGAACTTTTTATACACTAGATGAAGAACAATATCAAAAAGATAACGTTAAGTTAGACACTAGTGATTGGAAGAAATCAGTGTTTGCTTGTTCAACTGAATACAAAGAATGGTCATGCATGATTAATTGGAATTGGTTACATATTGAACAGGAATATAATAAAATATTGCATCATCAAACTTGTAGAGCGAACTTTGGAGGCAAAAGAGGTGAAATAGGAACGATTACTGAATGTGATCAAATAATAGATAAACTTGAAAAACAGTTTGCTACAGGAACTATGCCAGTAATAACATGTCCTAATAAAGTTTGTGGTTGTGGTCTGTGTGTGCCAAAAGCACAGCATCATGATATCACTGAAGCCATGTTTAAAAAATCAGTTAAAAATCTTACTCCTGTGATAGGAGGTACATTGAATGCCTAAAGATTATCAAAAGTTTATTAGCGAACACGGTAATTCTTTTTGTGCATTACCATTTACAGAAATATGTAACACTGCACAAGGTCATGGGCAACTATGTTGCTTTTCTGATACTATAGATACTGATATGTATAATAAAAATATAATGGACACTTGGAAAAATAATAATGTACTAAACAATGTAAGACAAAAAATGTTACGCAATGAGCCTATAAAAGAATGTCGCAGATGTTATCAATACGAAAAAGATGGAGCATATTCATTAAGTAAACGTCTTAATCAATCAATTGAAATAGAAAATAAGTTTCCTGGTACTATACAAAGAATAAAAGAAGATGGTAGTTTAACACTTAGAACATTAGATCTAAAGTTTGGTAACAAATGTAACCTCGCTTGTGTAATGTGTGATGGGCATAGTTCTTCTTTGCATACAAAAGAAAAACAAAAGTATCCTGTACCAAATGAACTAAAAGAGTTAATTGTTGCAACAGGTGAAGACAATGACTTTGACCGAAACAATTTAAAAGAATTATTAGAACAAGCACCAAACTTATTAAGATTAAAATTTACAGGAGGAGAGCCAACTCTATTGAATGGCTTTAAAGAATTTATACAAAAACTATCTCAAACGTCATATGCTAAGAACATTGAAGTTATCATTGTTACCAATGGCACAACTGATGTAACAAAATGGATATCTACATTTAGTAAGTTTAAACTTGTAGAAATAAATTGGTCAACAGATGGAATAGGCAGTACATTTGAATACATAAGATATCCAGGTAAGTGGGAAAAAACAAAACAAATACAACAAAAATTTAATGAAGCAATCAAGCAACACAATAACATAAGATCAACCTTAACATCAGCTATACAACTTTTAAATATAGATCAATTGCCTGATTTGTTAAGGTATGGAAAAGAATATAATTTTACTAAATTTTCTCCTGTGCTAGTTATGTGGCCAGAAGCACTTAATATAGGTATTGTGCCTAACAAAATAAAAGAACAAGTAATAAAAGAATGTGATCAATACGTTAATGTATATCCTCAAGTAAAAAGTTTCATAAACATTATAAAAAAATCATCAAGTGTATTAACATGGAATGACACTAAAAAGTTTTTAACATATTACGATCATGTTAGAAATTATTCAGCAAAAGATATGTGTCCTATATATGATAAAATAGAACATACCTTACAAGGGGCATAACTTCTCCCCTTGTAGTGTAATGATAATTCTCTATGTGAAATAAGACAAACCAATTTGACGCGAATCTTTTGGATTGTTTATAAATTTATTTATAAGATGTTATAAAAATATAAAAGCACTAATTTATATTATTGAGGATTTGGTGGCAGTGACGGGGATCGAACCCGTGACTTTAGCTACTGAGACCAACGTGTTACCACTACACTACACTGCATATAAATATTTATAGAAATCTATACACAATTAACTTATAGTTAACTTTATTTCTTTTTAAATGGATTTAAGTTTTTGACTTTGCCGCCTAAGTTCTTGGCACCATCACCTGCTTTCTTCATAGATGCTGTTGCTGATTTACCCATAGCTTTGGCTTTGTCTTGAGCTGTCTTAATTGAACCTTTGATTTTATCAAACATTTTCATAATTACTCCTTGTTGAATAAGAGTATTTATCCAAAAAAAAGCGGGGACTGTTTCCAATCCCCGCTCAAAGTATTATTAATAGTGTTTGACTAACAAGTTAGCCTAAACTAACCTATTAGCTTAATGCTTTGTATTCAACTGTTACAATCGCTGAACCGCCTGTTGGAGTAGCCGCTGATGCGCCTGAATCCAAGAATGCTAATGAAATTGTAGCACCGCCAGCCGTTGCTGTTGCGAAAGGTAAGTCAACTACATATGAACCAGCAGTAGTTACGTCCGCGTCTGCATTAGCCACAAGTGTTGTTGAACCATCACTAATTGTGATGTGATCTACTGAACCACCTGAGAAGCCTGTTGCTACGTGAACAGTTACTCTTGATACAAAGTAAGTGATACCTGATGCATTTGGCATTGTACCGATTGTTGCTGAGTTGGCACCTGTACCTACAGTAGCTCTTAATGTAAGATCATCTGTAGAAGTTACAACGTTGTCTTCAACCCATTTTTTAGTAACAAGATCATCATCACCTGATACATTTGCTTCGTAACCATCGTAAGTTGTGATTACACCTGTACCTTTTGGTGTTAATGTCAAGTTAATGTTGTTGTCACCACCTGTTGATGCAATTGAAGGAGCTGAGCCAGTTGCGTTGTTTGTGATTGTAATTTCGTTTACAGCAGAAGCTGTTCTTTCGAAAATAGCAATCTCATTGTTAGAAGAATCAAGTACTTTTACTTTACCTTCTGAAGCACCGCCTGTACCACCTTTAATTAATACATCACCTGATGCGTGAGCACCTGTACCGTTACCACCTTTGATAACTGCATCACCAGCCGCCGCGCCTGAAGCCGCACCACCTGATACTGTTAAGTCTAAGTTATCATCAGCCATTACAAGTGAGTTACCACCTGAAGATTCATTAATGATTACAGCACCATTACCTTGTCCTTTAAGAACTAGGTCGATGTCAGCTGTGTTATCATCTGGATCTGTTGCTTGTAACGTTACGTTTGATGCTGAGTTAGTCATCACTAATTTGATGTTGTCAGTTAATGTACCTGAAACTTCAATTGCTGATGTACCAGCCGCATCTCTTAATGCAGTCACATAGTCGTATTGGTTAGCTGAACCAGTTGATCTTAAGAATTTATTCACTGTACCAACTGCTGATAAACCTGTACCACCGTTTGCCACTGGAGCAACACCTGTGATATCTGCAGTCATATCAACTTTTGCATAACCTAATGTGCCTGAACCATTTACTTTAAGAACAGTTGAGTTTGAACCTTTACCTAGTTCTGCAACACCACCCGAACCATTGTTTGTCATGATTGAGTCTTGTGAGAAACCAGATACGTTAGTACCTAAACCACCGTTAGCCGCCGCTACAGTACCAGATAAATCTGATGCCGCTAGTGCAGATGCTGAGAAGTTAGTACCATCTGATCTTAAGTATTGACCTGAAGAGCCTACTGCGATCTCGCCGCCGTCTGCTTCAACAAGTGAGTTTGCACCGTGACCTGAAATTGAAGTACCGAAGCCACCGTATGTTCTTCCAATTGCAGAACCGTTCCATGTACCAGCGGCAATTGTACCAAAACGCATAGTTGCGTCTGAAACAGAAGCCTGGTTAGCTGAACCAGTTTTGAATGTGAAAGAGTCTGTTGAATCATCGAAGTTCATAAATGCAAACTGATCTGTGTCAGCTGTGTTTGATCTTTTGATCTCAACACCACCTGCTAAACCAGTTTCTTGTGATGTAGCACCACTGTTAACTTGCATAAATTTGTCTTCTGATGTTACTGTACCAACGTCCAAAGTAATTGATGAACCTGATACTGTTAAGTTACCATCAACAGTTAAGTTACCAGTAATTTGAGCGTCACCATCGATAGTCGCTGTTGAGCCTAATGTACCAGTTGTAAATGTTGTGATACCTGAAATTGAACCACCTGTGATTGCTACTGAGTTAGCGGCTTGCGTCGCCATAGTACCTAAACCAAGTGATGTTCTTGCTGTTGCACCTGATTCTAACACGAAGTTTGAACCATCACCAACGATAATACCACCGTCAGTTGTTGCCAAGCCAGCAATATCAGCCAATTGAGCGTCATATGCCTGTACATCTGAACCAATAGCCAAACCTAAGTTTGTTCTAGTTGAGTTAGAATCAGCAAGTGTTACTACACCGCCATCAGTCATTGTTGCGTCACCTGACATTACGTTATCAATCCACTCAGAGTTACCTGTGTCGTATAATAACATTGCACCGTCACCAGCTGATGTGATGTTAACATCAGTTAATTCTGACAGTTGGTTTGCTGATGCTACTTGAGTATCAACATAAGCCTTAGTAGCCGCGTCAGTATTGTTTGACGGAGTTGCTAGGTTAGTAATTGCGGCTGAACCTGCATCTAAACCATTGAAAGTTGGTGTATCACCAGTTCCAAGACCTAATGAAGTTCTTGCTGTGTTACCTGATTCTAATACAAAGTTAGAACCGTCACCAATAATGATGTTACCATCTGTTGGTGTTAAACCAGCAATGTCAGCCAATTGAGCGTCATAAGCCTGTACATCTGTACCGATTGTTAAGCCTAAAGATGCTCTAGCAGTTGCGCCTGATTCTAACACGAAGTTTGAACCATCACCAATGATAATGTTACCATCAGTTGGAGTTAATCCAGCGATGTCTGCCAATTGTGCGTCGTATGCCTGTACATCAGAACCAATTGCAAGACCTAAGTTTGTTCTTGCATCAGCGGCTGATGAAGCACCTGTACCACCGTGTGCTACACCAATGTCAGTACCATTCCATACACCAGTTGCAATTGTACCTAGTGTTGTGATTGATGATTGACCTGTGTATGATGTTTTGATTCTTAAAGTATCTGAATTGATCTCTAAAGTTGAATCGTCAACATTTACGCTCAGAGTGTTACCTGTTTTGTCTAAACCGTTACCAGCTACAATTTGACCTGTACCTGAGAACTGAGTAAACGTAATTGCAGTTGAACCAACTGTGATGTCGTCGTCTGTTGAAACAACAAAACCAGAGTCAGCATTAACTGTTCCTTCTTCTACGAAGAAGAATGCACCTGCTGTTACTTCTGAGTTCTCATCGAAATCAGATGCTCTTGCCGGTGAAGCACCTGCTGTGTAAATACCGTTTTCAGATCCAGTTGATTGGTTTTTAACCAATACTCTGTCACCGTCTGCAAGTGTTACACCGTCGATTGAATCACCAACGTTTAGATCAGATGCAATTGTGATTGAAGCGGTTGTAGCCACTCTAACAGAGTCTTTTACATCAAGGCCTTGTTTAGTTGCATCAACATAAGATTTTGTTGCAACGTCCGCCGCGTTTGATGGAGAAGCCGCTCTGATTTGAGTTAAGTCTGTACCGTTCGATGTAAATTTGAAAAATGCTGATGATGAATCGTATACCAATCTACCACCTGATTTACCAAATTGTACGTCAGAACCTATACCAGCTAAACCGAAGTTTTTAATGTTAGCCATTATAATATCTCCCTTTAATAAGCTATATTCTATTTTAACGTATTTGGGAGGGTCTGCCTCATTGTTATAAAATCCCGCCTTCGTTCGGTGCGGTTCAACTAATATTTATAATGTAGAACAGCAATTAAAATACGTATATTAAATGCTGTTATAACACCATAGAAAGGGCTATGCTATTATGCATAGCCCTTATATCGATTAGTGCTTTAATATTAAGCAATAGTTCCAAAGTTGTAGTTGCCACCGTCAAATCTAACAGTGTCTGCAATTGAACCAAGGTCCATAAAGTTTGTTAAAAATGAACCTCTGTTACCTGCACCATGATTGTGTTGAGGGAAGTTTGAGTTCGCCTCTGTTATCAATCCCCAATTCGATAAGTTCGAATGCATAGGATCAAATACACGTCTCACATTTGTACCAACGTCCAAATTTCTAACTTTTACATTGTCTAATGCTTTAAGGTTAAAGTATCTCATGTTTGCCATTTTAATATCCCTTTCCTTAAATTACATTGCGATCACTAAAACTTCAATTACTCCGTAACCGTCATTGTTATGATCTTCTAATGCTTTACCAATTACAGCACCACCAACAAATGTTGATGCTTCTGCGTAACCGGCTACATCAGATGCTACAAGTAAATCACCTTTTCTTACTTGACCGTTTACCTTACAAGGAACACGACCAGCAAGTGCAATGTATGGATGTGTTGAATCATTACCAGCTTCTGAGTTCATCATGTACGCAGGAGCAGTTGAAATAACACCAGCAACTCTAGTTGTTGCTCTTTCATTTGCTAAAGTGATTTCTTTTTCACCACCAAACATTACTACAGTACCTGCATCATATTGTGCATCTGCTTCGTATCTCTCAGCCAAGTCGGCGTATCTTGCTTGAGTGGCTGTACCTGAGAATAAGTTAGCAACGAATGTTTCTGAACCAACAGTCCAGTAATCATTTCCTTCGTCCCAAAGTAATTGTTTGTTTAATTCATCGCCTCTCTCAACTTCAATACCAGCATTCTCTGATGGAGCACCAGTTTGGTTGTTGTTGAGAACTAAAATGTTGTCATCGATAGTAACTGTTTCAGTGTTAACAATTGTTTGTGTACCAGATACAGTTAAATTACCTGTTACAGTTAAATCGTTACCGCCTGAGATTGTTAAATCGTTAGCGATGTTTGTAAGACCAGATACTGTGCTTGAAAAAGTTACAGGATCTGAGAATGTTAAAGCACTTGAGTTTGAAGTGCTGATTGTTTTGCCTTGTTGAATGATAATGTCACCATTCAGTTCAATTTGGCCTGATGCTGTCTGTAAAGTAATATCAGCAGAATTAGTTGTTGTAATATTAACACCTTGCTCTGATTGAATTGTTGAAGCACCTGTACCTGTTGTTTTCATAGTAAGACCTTGATCAGCATCTGCTGATAAAAGAATCGTACCTGAATCGTCTTGAAGTACTTTTGAACCGTTAACGTATAACGATCCTGATGATACATAAACATCTTTCCATTGTGCGTTTGAGGCACCTAGGTCAAAACCTGTTGAACCATTTGAGTTAACAGTTGGAATAAGTCCTGTTGCATTAAATTTAGCAATAGTTGTACCCGCTACTGTAAAGTCAATAGTGTCTGCGTCAGATGTTGCTTCTACTTTTACGTGAGTATCAGCATCAGTATCAACAATAGTTGATGTAGAAATGTTGTCTACAGATGATTTTGTAGCCAACTCAGTACCACCAGCAGTTGAACCATCATGAACGTGCAAAGTGTTGTTAGTTGTGTTAACAGTAACCTCACCTGCAAGACCTGTGAATGATCCGTGCTCTGTTGCAGTACCTCTTCTGAATTGAATTGCATAACTTGCCATTATAATCTCTCCCTTATTATAAATGATTGCATACATAGGATTCTATGTATAGCATAGTATTTATAGGTTTCTATAGTAGATTATATGGAGTTTAAATCCTACGACCTTTTCTTTCAGCACAAACATAATCAATTTGTTCAAAAGAATATCTTATTGGTGTGTACATTCCTGCATAATGATTTTTAATGTATGAAAACATTTCTTTCCCACAATCAAAACAACTTGTAAGAATTCTTCCTTGTGGATTACAATACTTAGACCAATAATCAAATTGTTCTTTATTAGTTTCAAAGTCTGGTGCTATATCAATAAAGCACAAATCAAAATTATTAATCCATTTATAACTTAAAGGACTAGTATCAATAATTAATGAAACTTTATTATTATTTTCTTTACCTGATTCATTTGCTATGTTTAATTGATCAACTAATAAATTAAAATCATAATAACTTTGATACTCACTAGGAAGTTTTTTCTTAACTAAATCTTTCCATGTGCCTACATCATGCCCTGTACCTCTATCAGTTGGTATATGATTCAGCAAATTATCTTTTGGAGTTTGTATTGTAAAAATATTTGCGTCATTTAGAACACAACTTAAGAACTCGATCCAACCGCCATAGTAAGATCCTATTTCAATAACTGTCTTAGGAACAACTTTTAAGTCCTCTAACGTTTTTTTTATTACCTCTAAAGGAGTTATGTTATATGGTTCTTTCATACTATAGTTATTTACTATTTTTTAAAATTTGTAAACTACTCAGTCATAAAAAAAGGGCCATATTGCTATGACCCTTTTTAAAATTATTAGTTAGCCTTATGCGATAGTTCCGTAATCGTAATTACCGCCTGAGAATAAAACAGCATCAGCAACTGAACCGTAGTCCATAAAGTTTTCTAAAAAACCTGAAGCCATACCTGCCTCACCTGCACCTTGATTGTGCTGTGGAAAGTTTGAGTTTGCTTCTGTTACCAAACCGTAATTATTTAAATCAGTGTGCATAGGGTCGAATACACGTCTCATATTCGTATTGATATCTATGTTTCTTACCCTTACATTATCTAATGCTTTTAGGTTAAAATATCTCATGTTTGCCATAATTCATTTTCTCCTATACTACATTAAGTTCACTAATACTTCAATTACACCTGTTTCACCGTCAAAATCTTCTAACGCTTTACCAATCATGTGACCTGTTTTTGCTTCGCCAGCCATAGCATGACCTGCCATTGCTGATGTGCATAATAAATCACCTTTTTTGATTGAACCTGTTACTTTACATGGTACTCTACCTGTAAGTGCTACGTATGGGTGTGTTGAGTCATCACCTGCTTCTGAATTCATCATGTAAGCCGGTGCTGAAGAAATTACTCCTGCTACTCTGTGATCATACTCACCGTTTGACATTGAAATTTCTTTATCGCCACCGAATACTACCACTGTACCTGCATCGTACTGTGCATCTGCTTCGTATCTCTCAGCCAAGTCCGCATATCTTGCCGTTGTTGCTGTTAATGTTGCAACGTCGGCGTGGATGTTTGCGTACGAGTCAATTGTTACGTTACCTGAAGTTGATCCATCTTCACCTGAAGTTGTTGCGAAAGCAAACTCATCTGCTGATTCGTCCCAAATGAATGAAACGTTTGCTGATGAACCTCTGTTAATGAATAAACCAACGTCAGCCGAGTTAGCGCCAGATACACCTGAGTTTAATTCCATTAATGTATCTTTTACTGCTGTATTTGTTGTTTCTACTGAAGTAGTTGTACCTGTTACTGTTAAGTTACCAGAAATGTACACGTTTCTAAAACCTGCTGAACCTGAACCTAAGTCATATGCGTTATCAGTGTCCACTAATAAGTGTGCATTGATAGCCGTTGTACCCAAGTTGGCTAAAGTTGATTTAGCCGCTTCATGCCCGCCTGCTGTAGAGCCGTCGTGTACGTGAATTGAGTTTCTAGTAGTGTTTACTGTTAACTCACCCGCTAAACCCGTGAACGAACCGTGTTCTGCGGCAGTACCTCTACGTCTTTGAATTGCATAACTTGCCATTGTTAATTGCTCCTATATCGATATATTAGCAACCTTGTTAGATTGCTTATTAATTGTTTTGAAAAGGCTCGCGTCTTTCCTCTTCATGATTATTTACTTGCTTTGTAGTGAATATTAAATTATAATATAACTAGTTTTAATAGAATAAATACATATAACAAGGTATAAAAATGCTAGGTTCTGGGGAAAGTATTAAAATAAGATTAGTTTGGGATAATTGGACCGAAGAAGGCAAGCCAATGCCTAATGGGCTTCATCCCAAATATATCAAAGAATGGGATACAAAATGGAAGCACAGATATGACATCAATGTGCTTACTAGATTTATCCCATTAGAACGTTACAACCAAGGGTTTTTTCCATTATTATCAGCTCAAGCAGGTATTCACATTCAAAACGTTACTCCAGAAGATATCGGTGAAGACATGGGTTGCCTAGATTGGTACGTTATGGAACCTAATCATATGGATGTGTCATTACTCACAGAAAATATGTTTGGAAATATAAATGAATATACACTTGATATGATTAGACGTGGTGCTGTTAAACTTGTATTGTATTATGCATATGAAGCCTTTCCAGTAAATCAAGTCAATTGGATCAATGTTATCGAAAGAAGTTTAGGGTGGTTAAAGATACCAAAGGAAAACTTTATATTAATATTTGGTGACCAAAAGTTTGATCAAAACTATGGACACTATTTGAATAGTGGGCAAGGACCTTATTATGATTATTATATGCAAAATGTTTTTACATTTGATCATTTTGCTTGGGAGTTTTCGGATTACATCAAGAGTCAAGTTGTTGGCAAAGAAGATGAAACAAAAGAATTAGTGCCAGCCACAGAAGAAACTAGAGATAGAATAAGACCTAAGAAATTTTTATGTTTAAATGGAGGAGGAAGACCTCATCGCAAGTTCTTAATGACCGAGTTTGCTCGTAATGATTTATTTAGGCATGGCATCGTAAGTTACCTAAACAAGTTTGATATACCTTATAATCCAGAACAGTTTTGCTATCAACCTGTTGCCAAAGGACAAGGTGACCAAAGCCTTATCAATATGCTAGAATTTCATAAGAGCTACAAAATAAAAGAAATGAACCTTGATGTTGATGCTACACAAGATGCTTGGCACAACAGAGGTATGACAGCACAGCATTACCTTGATACATACTTTAATGTTACAACTGAAACATGGCCGGCAGAGCCATCTTTCTTTGTTACTGAAAAGATTTATAAACCAATTATGAACTTACAACCATTTATACTATTAGGTCATCCAGGTTTACTTACCTATCTAAAAGAAAATGGTTATGAAACATTTCCAGAAATATTTGACGAACACTATGATGAGATACAAGACCATCCTATGCGTTTTTGGTCAGTCATGCAAAATATTATTAGAGTTACAGCAATGTCACAAGAAGAATTGCATGGACTATACAAACGTGTTTGGGAAAAACTTTTACACAATAGACAAAAACTATTATCACATAGCCATGCAGAGTATTGGAGAGAACTTATTAAAACTATGAAGGAAATTAAATGACAACAAGTTTGAAAGACTTATACATAGATGCCCTTAAAACACACGATTGGAATTACGAGATGCAACCAGATGCTAGATTTGATATAGGAGTCAAGCAGAAGGAAAAGATTAGATCCATTGTTGAACAAGCATATGAGATGGAAAAAAATCCTGCAAAATTATTCTACAAGTATTGTCCAGAACATCTGTATAAGAATTCATTAGATTATGGTATTAGAATGCCATGGGAAGAAATAAAATTACATTTAGATATATTACAAGAAGAAAGGCGTGAAGAATATCATAGAAAACTAAATGATTAAAAGATATTTTCATGAAGTTTGGGCAGAAGAGGAAGCACAATTAAAGATAAGTTTAGAAGCCTCACGCAGAAATAGAGCAGAACGAACAGAAGATCGTAGGCAGAAAAGAAAAGAGAAACACGTGGCAAAAAGAAAAGGACAGATAGATCATAGAACAAATAAGCCTGGTAAGAGAAAATGACCTACCGACCACCAAATTTTTTTAGTCCATCATTAATGGAAAAAATAGAAAAAGGAATGTTCAAGGATCAATGGCTTACAAATGATATTGACAAATATTTAAAAAGTCCTGACTATAGAAAATTGTCAAACACTGTACACGGCACACCAAAAATAACTGCCATAATAAAATTTGCTTGGCTTCCTGTTTATGTTAAAGGTGGAAAACTTATTTGGTTTAAAAAATATGTTGAAAGAAGATTAACTTATTTGAATGTAAGAGGAAAAGAAAATATGTCAATGGAAGATTATGTGTTAGCAAAAATGAAAGATACAATATGAAAATAATGATGACAGGAAATCCAGATTATGGATTAGCACAAAAATTTGCTGTTGTATGCCCACAAACAGATTTCGTAAGTAGAACAAACAGTTATGACTTATGCACCAAAGACGGCCGCGTTATAATAGCACAGTCTAGTTTAAACTATGATGTATTCATTAACAGTAGTGCATTGTATCAATTTAATCAAACATTGTTATTAGAATCTGTTTGGAAGAAATGGAAAGAAAATAATAAGCAAGGACACATTATAAACATCGGATCAACTGTTGACCGTTCTACCAAAGGTGCTGAGTGGATTTATCCACAAGAAAAAAAAGCATTAAAAAGTTTAAGTCATCAGTTTGCTATGCTAGGCATTTGGGGTGGCAGTGGAATCAGAGTAAGTTATATTTCGTTTGGATCATTGGAAACCAAAAAGGTAAGTGAAAAGCATCCTGACAGAAAACTAATGAATGTTACACATGCGGCAGAATATATTAAATGGGTAATGGATGCACCAATTAACATAAACATAAATGAATTACATATGGATCCAATACAATGAACACATATGAGTTACATGAAAATCATATGGTATGGATGCGTAGAAATAAAATCGGTCTTGGAATCATAGACACTAGCCAACATGCTAAAAACAATTTGCTATTAGAAGTTAGTAAAAATTGTATTGACTATTGGATTGAAGAATTAGTTAAAGCTGATAAAGAAGGCGAGCAAAAAATTGAAGAGTACGAACCTCTTATAAAAATAGATCAAGACGCAGATAATTTATTATCTTGGGCTTCGCAAAAAGGATTAGACTTTATAATTGTAGGAGCATTAGGAATTACATTTAAATCAGAAACTGAATTCTTTACAGAATTTAAAAATTACTTTAATGAGAATAATACCGACATGGCAATTATGGGGCATCTACTAGATAAAGGAGAAAACTTTTATCAGCTTCATCATCAAACCTTTATTGTAAATGTTAAGTGGTGGGAGAAGCAAGGGTGTCCTGCAATTGGTGAAGAGCAATATGGAGAAAAAGAATTACCTAAAGTAATTCGTAGTGAAGAAAGTCATCATGATGGCTATACTCCTCTTTGGATAAAATCAAATGGAACTAAAACAAAATATAAAAATGTACATTGGGGATGGAATATTATAGCAAGTGCATTAGACTCTGGATATGAGATAAAAAGTTTTAACAAGGTTCTTAGACAATCAAAATATTATTTTTATCCTGAAGTAAGAAATGATGCTCACACAAAAATAAATTATATTACACAACATATAGATATTAATAAACACTTTATTGCAAATACTGAGAATGTAAATTGCTCTATTGATAAAGAATTCGATTGTTTGATAACTACCGCCGGCGGTATGTCTCCACTAATTAATTCATACTTTGCTAAAGTAAAACCATACGGAAAAATTATTGTAGTTGATACTAGTACACTTGCATTGAATTGCCAAGAAGCTCTTACAGATAAATTACAATCAAATGACATAGATATTAAAAATTTTAAACCTGAATTAGAAAAAATAATGCAACAACATTCTTTTGGAACGTCATACACTAAAATATTCAGTGCTGTACCAAAAATTAGCAAAATGCAAAATCAAGTTAATAAATTACTAGAAGATGAAAACTTTAATAATTTTTTTACAAATATCTTCCCAACTTTAAAAATAAGTTTCAGGCATGTTGATTTACTTAATGATAAGTGTTATGTTGCTGACAAGTTTAAAAAATTTACAGAAGGATTTGATAATGTTATTATTAATGTATCTAATGTTTATCATTACTATCCTTCTTGTTTGTTATACAGCTTAAAACAAAGATACGATATTTACTTTAGATTATTAAATCAATTAGAACAGCAAGAACCTAACAAGTATTTTATATGGCAAAGTGAAATATCAAAGTCAGTAAAAGAAGCAATTAACTGTTACATAAATCAAACTGAAGAATTTGGATTATTAAAAGTACATAAGAAAGTTATTAATAAATGGGCAAAGTAAAAAAATTATCGTTGGAAGGTTCTTACAAATGGATGTTAGAAAAAAAAGTAGCTTTTGGAATACTTGATACTAGTTCTAATTCTAAAAATGATCTAGCAACAAGTATTTCAAAAAACATAATGGAATACTGGGTCGAAGAAATATGTCAATCAATGCCAGACAAGGAAATTATTAAGATAAGTCAAAGCCCTGACAATTTATTAAGATGGGCATTAGAAAATGGGTTCGAGTACATATTAATAAGTGGCTTAGGTGCAACTTATAAAAACTCAGGAAAAAATTTCTTTGATCAATTGCAAGATTTTTTTAATCATGATTCTAAAATTACATTAATTGGATCTTTTATTAATAGACACGCAGACTATTATGAACTTGATAAAAGTGCTTTCTTAATTAATCTTAATTGGTGGAATAAAAAAGGTCGGCCTTTTATCGGAGAATCCCATGACATACATAAAAAATATTTGCCAAAAGTATCTCGAAGTGTAAAAAAACATACTGATGGATCTCCTGTGTGGCTTGAAAGAAAAAATCAAGAAACTACTATAGTTTCAAGATCACATTTTGGTTGGCACATTATTGCAAAAGCATTAGAAGATGGTGAAAAAATATACAGTTGGTATGACAATTTGTTAAAAGCAAAAAATATTATTAATATTGAAAATCAAGAATCAAGTTTTTACAAAATGAATTTAGTTTTTAAACAACTACAATCAAATATTCACTTTATTGCTAACACTGAAGACTCACATAAGTTATCAACAGAAGCAGGTAATTTTGATGCTGTTGTTTGCACAGCAGGAGGATTTACTCCTATGATTCGTGCATGGAGAACTAATATAAATGAACAAGGCTCAGTCATTATTATTGATACCAGTCATCTTGCTCTAAAATTTTCTAGAGAAATAGTGGATGGATTTTTAAACAAAAAAATAGATATATTTAATTTTGAATCGACACTTAAAGACATGATGACTAACTACATGCCTGATGATAAAAGAAATACAATATATGACAGAGATATATTCAATGGACAAGATAATATTAAGCCAATGCAACTAGTTTGCACAGAATTTGCTAACGTTGGTTTGGCAGAGTACATAGAAAAAAAATTACCTACATTGAACTTTACTTGGATACTAGAAGATTTATTTAATGTGCATGAATCAAGTGATAGGATCATATCAAAAACAAAAAACAATGACAGAGTTTTGTTGAATTTCTCCAATGTTTATAGTTATTACAATACATCTTTATTTTATAGTTTCAAAACAAAAAGATTTTTATATAAAGACTTGTTAATGAAACTACATAACCATAACAAGAATAAATTTTGGGTACAAGATGAATCAAATGTATTATCATTAGAACAAGCCATTAATGTTTCTAAACAGCATGAGCAAAGAATAAATTCTATAATTGAGTGGAAAAAATAAATATTATTATGGACATTGATACTTTTATAAAAGATTGCAAACAACATTCACACTATCAACACATAAAACGTCGACCTTCTGAATTTGATAATTGGAGACAAGACGAAAAGACAACGTGGCAGTATGCAAAATGGATCGAAGAAAAAAGTAACACACCAACGTTAAAAATGAATATAGAAGTTCCGCATCTAGATGAAATGGTCAAAGAAGCAGAAGAAGTAATTGTTAATTCAGTAAAGCACAGGGGTGACATACATCCTGGTTGGGAAAGTATTACGTTGCATGGCCAAAGTCCAACGCACACACAACCAAAAGAATATTATATAAAAGAAGGTGAGTTCACATTAGAAAATTGTCCACCTTACGATTGGACATCAATTGCAGAACAATGTCCAGCTACAGTAGATTGGTTGAAAACTCATTGGCATTATCATAGATTTGATAGAGTAAGATTTATGTTACTAAAGCCTGGTGGGTATATTAAACCACATCAAGATTACAACACAAGAAAGTTAGCCGCTTACAATTTTGCTATAACTAATCCACCTGGTGTAGAATTTGCAATGGAAGAAGCAGGACTTGTTCCGTGGCAACCAGGAGATGTACGTGCTATAGACATCGGCAGGCTCCATGCAGTAAGAAATACAAGCAAAGAAAATCGTATACACATGATTGTCCATGGACATATTAATAATAAACATCATGCATTGTTGTGTGAAAGTTTTGATACTTTAATGGAAGAATTAGATCAAAAATGATAACATGGTTTCTAATAGGAATACTGGTAGGTATGTTTATAAGATGTCTGTCTAAGCCATACAAGTCAGATAAAGATAAATTCAATGATCCATGGAATTGGACGGGATTCGGCGGCGGATGAAATTTTATATAGCATGGATGGTATTCTTAGTTGCTATACAAATCATTGGTTGGACATTTTACGATCAGATTGAGGCTATACTGTACTAATGGTATTTTTCAAAGCAATAGCAATTGCAGTTTTCTTTGCAAGTGTTTACACATTTTATTGGCATAATGTAGAAGCTGTATTACTTTTTATTAATAACATAGTTTAACTACTGAACCTTATACTCTTAAATAGTTATAGAGAGGCGGTAATCATTATGTTGTTTAAAATCTTTTTTAAAGATGCATACAAATGGTACGAAGCAAAAACATTACAGGCATACGGTAGTGAGGATGTTAAGCCGCGAACAAAACGCAAAAAGTTTTCAACATTAAAAAAGAAAGCACCTAAAGTTCCAGAGTTTACTTGCCCACAAATTGATTATGTTTTAGATCAATTGAGTTCAAATACAAATATCACAGCAACACAATTCACAAAAATAAAAAAGAAAATGGAACAGCTCAGAACAAAGAATGAATTATTACGCGAATCCGGCGTCTATTGGTATGAAATTGCCAAAGGTGTGTTTACAGGCAAATAACTTAACATAGTATTTTAGTGCGTTGCCAATGCCTTTAAATATTAGTGTAGGCTTAACATGGCACGAAAAAACAAACGACATAAGAGATTCCATGATACTGTAGACTTCCACGATGAAGTTTATTCGCCAACGTACAAAAAACTTCAACCTAGAAACGAACAGCAAAGATTGTATCACAGATATTTGACTGACTGGAGCAAGGTCATATTGATCGCCCTTGGCCCTGCAGGAACCGGCAAGACATATCTGGCAGTACAAGAAGCAGTGGAATCGCTCAAAGCCAAAGACATTGAACGCATTGTTATCACAAGACCTGCTGTGAGTGTTGATGAGAAACATGGTTTTCTACCTGGTAGTTTGGTAGACAAGATGGCGCCATGGATAAGACCTATAGTAGACATATTTAGAGAACACTGGTCACCACGACAAACAGAATATTTCATGAAGCAGGAAAAAGTAGAAATTGCTCCATTGGCATACATGCGAGGAAGGACTTTCAAGAACTCATGGATAATTGCTGATGAAATGCAGAATGCTACACCTGAACAAATG
>Ga0163109_10000754_pt1 | contig 25984 bp, 37 predicted proteins | sample CRUFie1St13metaG_FD_108704 | JGI IMG/M metagenome (GOLD analysis project Ga0163109, IMG submission 108704) | Marine microbial communities from the Costa Rica Dome - CRUD Field 142mm St13 metaG | ecosystem: Environmental > Aquatic > Marine > Oceanic > Photic zone | place: Costa Rica: the Eastern... | reverse complement strand
ACGTACCAGTCACCTTTTTCCTGGGCACTAACTGAAAACGTAAACGCTACAGCCAATAAAATAATCAATTTTCTCATAATAATTGTTTTGGTTAATAATCGGGTTAATTGAATCGAGACGATCAGGAAATAATCGTCTACTTTTTTAAATATCTTTGTAGTATCTTACATATTAAATATTAATATACGAAATATATCTTAAAGAGGCAACTTTATTTAAATAAATTTACTATTTCCCATACATCTTGTGGTTTTCTGAAGTTTACCACTTTAGTTTCTTCTTTTATCTCTAACTCTATAGTTCCATCCCATTTTTTATCTGGGCTTAATTCATAGAGATATAACTGTATAAGGGAAAGTTGCTCTTGATTGAAGTGTAACTTAAATAGATTTTCAATTACTCTAAAATATCTATCTTCAAAACCTATAGTATCGATTCCCATTTCCTGCTGTAGGAATTGACTTCTATCTTGTATCTCATTCATATTATTTATAATATCTATGAATAGAGATTTTTGTATTTGTTCAGGGTCTGGTCTTAAAGCTTTAATATTAAACCTTAAGTTCAGAGTATTTTTTAAAATTTTCTTTATTTCTTTTTTATCCTTCATCTGATAATTTAGCTGGGTTTTGACCTGAAAGAGCCTTCCTAACTATTTTATCGAAGTATTCTATGTAGACGAAGAAGCCTATGATTGTTTTATCTTTTAAGTTTCTGTCTCTCTCAACTCTTAATTCGAAATCAGATAAGCCATCTTCTAATCTTTTTTCTAACTCAATAGCTATATCATTTTGCTCTGTAGGGGTAATGCCTCCAAAACTAGTAGGTAAAAATTGTATTTTTAATCCTTTTTTCTGAGGATCTTCATTTACATCTACTTTTAAGAGAAACTTATGACCTGCGAAGTTAATTCTAGCAGCTTCGCTAATCAGTTCTTTTACTAACGTTTCTATTTTACTCATAGGTTTGTATGTTTTGTACTATTATAAATAGTTAAGTTTTAGTTAAATTAAGATGTTATCATGAATTTTAAAACTCCATCTTCTCTTTTAGCTACAGTTTCAAATGCTTTCTGTATATTATCTAAAGGAGCAGTATGAGTTACCATCTGTTCAACATCTTTCCAGTTATCTTTAAATAGTTCTATACTATCTTCTAAAGTAAGATTAGACCTTCTAATATTCTGAACTAGCATTTCTTTTGTTCTAAGTTTATGTGGATTATACTCACACATATCTTGTTCCGGAATACCAATAAGAGCTAACCTAGAAGCTACATCTCCTGCTATAGCACATTTATTTATTGCATCGTTATTTCCTGCACAATCAAAAAGTACAGATGCTCTGATATCTGATGTATAAGGTAAACATCCAAATTTAAAAGCATGTTCCATTCTATACTGATGATTATCTATAACGTATATATTTCTAACTCCAATCTTTTTACAAACATGCATTACAGATAAACCTATAGGACCGGTACCAACTATTAAAACTGTATCCATCATATTAACTTTTACCATACGAACTGCATGAAGAGCAACTCCTAAAGGCTCTAATAAAGAACCAAAATTAGTACTCATATCTGAAGGTATTTCAACTAACTGTTTTTTATCTACTATCGCATAATCAGCAAATGCTCCAGGTGCATTAGCACCCATAAAAGTACCTTGAGTATCTAAATTATGTTTGCCTTTTATTACCCATTTATTTTTTTCACTAACACATCCAGGTTCTATTGCAACTCTTGCACCATTTTTAAATGCTCCATCTACTACCGTTCCAGCAGGTTCATGTCCTATTGCCATAGGTAAAGGAGTTTTAAACGAGCCTAGACCTCCATGATTAAAGTAATGCATATCAGATCCACATATTCCAACTGAATTCATTTTTACTAGTACTTGATTTTCTTTTAAAGATGGTATTTCTTCTTCAAAGATTTCTATACGCTTAATGTCTACTAACTTTGCTACTCTATTTTTCATATTCACTTTCAGCTTTAATTAATACTTTACAAATATAATCTATCTCTTTAATAGATAATTCTGGATACAAAGGAGGGCAAATATGTCCTATACAAATTTTATCCGTAACAGGTAATTTAGTTTTACCTAATTTTGTATCTTTATACAGAGGTTGTTGATGAACTGGTATCTTATAAACTTCTCCAGTTAAACTAATATTAGAATCTTTACAATACTTTTTTAACCAATCAGTATTAATATTAGTTCTTAATATCATTTTATAATAAGAACATCTTCCTTCCTTCTGTAATACAGTAATATAAGAAGAATTCTTTAAGTTCTCAACATATCTGTTAACCAATTTATTTCTTTTATCAATTCTTTTATTAACTCTATCACATTCTAAAGTTCCTAATAATCCGGTAAACTCATGTATTTTATAATTATTTCCTAATGGATTAATACATATACCACCGTTTTCATTACTTCTACCAAAATTCTTTAAAGATTTAACTTTATTAGCTAACTCTAAATTATTAGTTGTAACCATTCCTCCTTCTGCAGATGTCATAACTTTTGTTGGGAAGAAACTAAAACATCCAGCTATACCAAAATTTCCAGCAGTAACTTTTTTAAATGTAGAACAATGTGCATGAGCAGCATCTTCTATCAAAGGAACATTATATTCTTCACATATACTTACTATTTCTTTTATATGCTTAGTAATTATACCTCCAATATGTACTATAATTACTGCTCCTGTTTTTTTAGTAATCTTTTTTCTTAACTCTTTTGGATCAATTGAAAGATTTTCTTCTTCTATATCTACTAACTTTATTTTACCTCCTGCATTAGATACAGCTACTGAAGTAGCAAAAAATGTATTGCTAGGCATTATTACATCTTTACCTGTTACATCTATAGCTCTTAATACTAAATCTATTGCTGCAGTACCATTAGAGCAAGAAACTGAATATTTACTGTTATTTAATTTAGCAAATTTATTTTCAAACTCTTTTACATATTTAGATTCTCCAATAGGTCTATCAGCAGATAATATTTCCCAAGCTTTTCTGAGAAACTTTAATTTAAATAAAAAATTAAATTTTAATTTGAATATAGGTATTTTAAATTTCATAACGTTTTTTGATCTCTGCTGGGGAGCCTGCTGCCATTACGTTTGAAGGAATATCAGATATGACTGTAGATCCTGCAGCTATTAAAGTATTTTCTCCTATAGTTACTTCTGGAATAATTGTACTATTTGCACCTACAAATGTATTCTGTTTAACTTTACTGTAACCACAGACTGTAGCTCCTGGTGATATTTGTGCATAGTCTTCTATAACACAATCATGCTCAACTGTTGCATTAGAATTAATTATAGTACCGTTACCGATTTTAGCATCTACATTTATAACTGCATTAGCTAATATTAAATTTCCATATCCTATTGGATAAGAAACTACTGCAGATGAATGTATACAGTTAATAGGGTACTTATTAGTAGCTTTAATAATCTTTTCAATATGCATTCTTCTAATAAGATTATCTCCAGTAGCTACAAAATATTTTACATTCCATTTTTTAAGGTACTCTAATCCATCATCTAATTTACTAAATAATTGTTCATCTTTAGCTTTATCTAAATAAGTTTCTATATAACCTATTTTTTCCTTTTGTGAAAAGATCTGTGCAGCTATTTTAGCTCCTGCTTTACCTCCTATAATTACTATCATATTACTTCTATTTCAATTTCAGTATTACCAAAGCCCCAATCGTCTCTATTAGAACTTTCTGTAAAGTATTCTACAAATTGATAAGCATCATTATACTTATTAACGATGTTATTTTTATTCCATTCTTCTGCTTCTACTTTTTCACCTTTTTCATTAACTTTATATGGAGGATGTTCTATATGAAAGACTGGTAAATCATATTCAGCTTTTAATTTAAAACCGTTAAGTACTGCTTTTTTCTGTACATTTGTATCTACAAAACAAAATTTATACATTTCTTCTTCGAAACCTTTTATACCGTTCCATACTTTAGCAGATGCTAATTGAAAATCTCCACAGCAATTTATTAAACTATATTCATCATTAGGAGATACTTTAGCAGGAAAATATCTAGGTTCTACTTTTTCTACTAACTCTTTATAAAGCTCTTTCCATCTTTTTATTTCATATTTATTAACTATCTCTAAAGGAGCTTCTCTTCTAGATATAGTATAAAAAGTATTTAGGTCTTTATCTTTTAAAAAGTCATTAAACTCTTCTCTGGAAGGAGGTATAATATCTATATTAGTACTAACAATCCAATCTCCTGTAGCTCTTTTAATTGCTATATTACGAGCTATAGGTTCTTGTATCTTAAAAGAAGTAGGATCTGGTGTTGTTGTTTCTGCTATTGAGGGTGGTATAATTATATGCTTTAGTTTACCTGTCCTAGGTAAATGTTCTTCTAACTTCCAAAGCAATGAATACTTATCAGTTGGAGTATTCCAATCAACATATATAACTTCATCAAACGTTTCTAAACAAGATAGAAGGTGTATAATACATCTTTTATCATCTTTATAACCGTCATTACGTCCTATAACTATACTAGTAGTTTTCATTAAAATTCTATATCCTTATTAAATTGAGCTTTCCATACATCCCAATACTCTTTACTTTTTTCTGGAAAATAATTATAATAATTTTTCATATCGTGTAATAAATTAAGAGTATTTCTATAACCTAACACTTCATGTTCTAGGTTAGTAACTAAGTCTTGTTCATTTCTATCTTGATAAACTGTAGCTTTATTATAAACTACAGAGTTAGGATAGTAGTACTGAGCTATATAACCTCCCCAAATATCATCCATTCTACCTGCGTGAGGTAAGACAGAGTAAAAAGGAATAATATCTCTATGTAAAAAAGTATTTTGAGAATTAAAAGGAGCTACTTGAGTAGAACCAAAAGGTTTAAATTCAGTAAACTTACAGACAGGCATTTTACTTAATCTACATATAGCATCGATGTCTGGGTCTCCATCCCAAAAGTCTGCTTGAATTTTAACTAACCTTTTTTGTTTACCTAAGTACTCTATATTATTTTTTTCTGGTACGTACTGTACTGGATAACCTCTATGCCATAAATCGCTATGATTAGTAGGAGAAATAGGATCAAATACATCAAAAGTTTTATGTCTGTATATATCAATATCTATTGATTTACCTACAAGTACTTCATCTCCCCAATTGTCATATGGTATATTATCATCGTCTATTGTTGCAATAATCTCTGCTCCTTCGTCATATGCATATAATAATCCAACATTTCTTCTTTGAATACTTTTCCAACCTATAACTTTACTAAGGTTAGGGTAAAGTGTATCCTGTTCATCTGGATGTAGGTATTTAAAGTTATGATGCTTTTCCATCAATTCATAGTAGCTGTCATGAGGAGTTTTAGTATCTCCTACAACTACAAAATACCAATTTTTATTATCTGCGATTTCGCAAAACCTTTTAGTAGCTAATGTAGGTTCATTAATTGTTGTTGTAACTATATATCTATTCATTTACTTGTTCGTTAATCCATTTAAAAGTTTCTTTCATTCCATCATACAATCCGTAAGTAGGTTCCCATCCCATTTTTTCCTTGAATAATTTATTATCAGAATTTCGACCTCTTACACCCACTGGGCATTCAAACCCATACTTATCAATAAAGTCTTGACCGTCTATATTATTTATTTTTAAGTTTTTACCTGAAATGTTAATAGCCATTTCGGCAAGTTTATTAATAGTAACCATCTCTTCAGAACCTATATTTACCGGTCCAGCAAATTTATCTTGTCTCATAAACCTTAGCATAGCTTCTATACATTCATCAATATATAAAAAAGATCTAGTCTGTAATCCGTCACCCCATACTTCCATTTCAATATCTGCTTCGGCAGCTTTACGGCACATAGCAGCAGGTGCTTTCTCTTTACCACCAGTCCAAGTACCTTGAGGACCGAATATATTATGGAACCTAGCAACTCTTACATCCAGATTATAATTCCTAGCAAAAGCTAAAAATAATCTTTCACTAAATAATTTTTCCCATCCATACTCTGAATCAGGATCAGCTGGATAAGCAGAACTTTCTTCACAATTAGGATTATCTGGATCTAATTGATTATGCTCTGGATACATACATGCTGAAGAAGAGTAAAATATTCTTTTGATGTTATATTTAGAAGCGTAAAAGACTGTATGTAAATTAATTAAAGCAGAATTATGCATAACATTAGCATCATTATCACCTGTAAATATATAACCTGCTCCACCCATATCTGCTGCTAATTGATAAACTTCATCGAAAGCTCCTTCTCTATGATTAGCAGATAGTTGTCCAGGAGCGAACATTACTTCAGCTACTTTATGCTCATCTCTTAAGTCTGCACATACATACTCATCACATATTTGACTTTCATGCCAAAACTCATGTGATTTTTTTATATCAACTACTCTTACCCAAAAACCTTCTTCTTTTAATTTCTTAGCTAAGTGGCCGCCTATAAATCCTCCTCCACCTAATACTAATGCTTTTTTTTGTTCCATTTTTAAATAATTTTATTAAACTTTAAATGTCTTATGTATGTTCTTTTTGAGTACAACTTGATACCCTACGTGAACTGGCGTGTATAAATTTTCGTACATAGTAATAAATGATCTTATACCATACTCAGGTGAAGCTATTAATTCAGGTTGAGTAGGATCCTTCCATCCAAAATCATCAAATATTAATATACCTTCTTTCTTTAACATTTTATGAGCATAATATGCATCTACAAATGTATCATCTGCTCTATGAGAAGCATCTATATAAATAAAATCGAACTTCTCTTCATTTTCTAAATATAATTCAGGTAGTATATTCTGAGACATACCTTTATGAATAGTAAAGTTGATATCGTTGTGATAGGAAATATTATGTCTAAAATTTTCTTCTATAATATTTTTATTAACCTTTAACCTTTCCATCGTCTTAGCCATACCTTCTTCTTTCTCTGAGCCTCCAAAGGTATCTACTACAGTATAGTTTGTACCTTTATTTAAAAAGTTATCACAGAGATAAATTGTTGCCCTACCTTCGTAGCATCCAATTTCTAATACATTATTTATTTTTCCTGAGAATTTAGTAAATACTTGATCCCATAATGGGATAAATTTATCAAACCATTCTTCATTAAATTTATATTTACTATCGTATTTGTAATTAGTATCTGCCATATTATAAAGTATCGTAATAATTATTCTGTTTCTCTTGTCTTTTAATATCTTTTGGATGTATCAAGCAATAAATCTCTTCAGCAGGAAGTGCTACATATTCTTTATAACCTTTTAAAACTTCATGCACTTTATTTTCCCAAACTATTTCAGGTTTATTTTTCCAAATACGATATTGATAATCAGGAAAATTTACCCATCCTTTTTCATTAACGTTCCATCTCCATTTATCTATATGTTGTTGAGTTAAACCATCTACAGTATTTATTCTAGGAACTAAGAATAAATCAGAACTACTATTAGATTCTAATACAGCTGGAAGAAGTTTAATAAATTCCTTTTTACAGTACTCGTCAGCATCTATTTGAAATATATAATCCCCATTACATAAAGAAGTAAGATGGTTTTTCCAATCAGCAAAATGATTTTCAAACTTTCCTTCGTACCACATTATATCTAAATTAATACTTCTTGATCTTAAAAATGCTTCAACTTCTGGATCACCGTTTGCTGAATCAAATAAAATAATTATCTCATCTTCATCTCTTTTATTTTCTAATAGTAAGGAAATGATTCTTTGTATCTCTACAAATTCATTACAGACTGTAATAGCATAACTTATTTTCATATTAATCTATTTGATAAAATCCTATGTACTCTAAAGCATCCATAAAATCTTTCTTTTCATATTTAACACCGTTGGCCATATCCATTTTATATTTTTGACCTTCAGGAAACTTATCTAATTCTTCTTCAGCTATTTGTATAGCTTTAACTGCAGACCATTTCCAATCATCTTTATTCTTGCCGTCTAAAAATACCATTCCTTTTTCCGGAATAGTAATAGTTGCTGGCATCCATACACGACCTTCTTTATCAGTATGTAAAAGGTCTTTATATAATTCAGGAGAAGTTTCTAATAAGTCATTAACTGTTTTAGAGCCTTCAGTCATTAAAGTCGAAGTAGTAAAACCACTCCCAAAACATAACCAAGTTTTAATTTCTTCTCCATCTTGTTGAAAGGATTGTTCATAACAGGCATTACTACCGAATGGCCCTTCTACTAACTGATCACTTTTAATAGTATTACTCATAATTATTTTTTTATTGGTCTTTTAGGTAATTCAATTTTATTCGGTACCGGAGGTACAAAGGTATTTTGAACTGCAAATTCAGGTAAATTCTTATCTAATATTTCATTTAACTTATCTTGCATTTTCTGTAGAGTAAAGTACTTCTTAGTAACTACTCTTTGTTTTTTACCTCTAACTAAAGCTTGTTTATAATGTTTAAATATAGATTTAAAAGCATCCTTAGCTAACTTTTCATCGAAGGTAAACCATTTAGCTTCAGGTAATATCATATCTTTAACAACTGCAGATGCATGAACGTTTTCTAATTTACCGCCTACCAAATAGCTTAAATCAGCTCTTAAAAAGTCAGTCTGCCCAGACCAACCGGATACCATAACCGGCTTACCTGTAGATGTAAACTCTAATAAAGGTCTACCAAATCCTTCACCTTTGGTTAAACTTACCATTGCTTTAACTTTAGGATGATTATACAACGTATTAATCTCACTATCGTTTATTTCACCGTGTAGCAAATAAATATTAGGAAGATTACCGCCTACTTGCTTTCTTATATTATCTATCTTCTTTAGCATAACTTCTCTATCCATTATAGAAGTACTAGCATGATGAGATTTTAATATTAAAGCTGGTTTTTTATTTGAAGTTTTAAAAGTAGTTAGAAAGTTTTCTACTAAACCACCAACGTTTTTTCTATCTTGTCTATGCTCTCCTTGCATCCATGAGCCGACAAATAAAAAACAAAAAGACTCTTTAATAGAATCTAAAGACTCTATCATTTCAATATTAGTATTACGATCAAACTCTCCATTATATTTATCTATATCTAGCCCTTCAAATAATACTTCAAACTTTACTTTATCGTTAACAGCTACTTGACCTTTTTCTCCTGTATTGTTATTAGTAAAATCCCATTTGCTTTCTACTAAAGATCTCTTACTGTGTTCAGATGAGGTGATTACCATATTCATTCTATTTACTCCTTCTACCCAACTACTATGGCTTAAAGTAGTTTCCATAGCGGCAGTAACACCAATATTATATTCACCAACAGGTTGGAATTCGTTAGGTACAGTAATCTGAAACCATACTTTAGGTTTCTCAGGTATTTGCTTGATTAATAATTTACTTAGTTCTACTTCATTATGATCAAGAAGATATCCAAATTTAGTACTGCCCCACCTTTGAGGTAGTATTTTAATATCCCATTCTTTACCTTTACATTTTAATAATGCTTTTACAAAATCTCTTGATCTTCCTCCGTATCCCGAATAAGTATCTATCGGACATGATATAACAGCTAATGGCTTTTTCATATTTATAACCTAATATTTTAATTTATGTTTAACGTACTTTGTTTCCAAATCTTCAACTTTATGTAACTCAAATCTAGGACGAGGTTTAAAATTAGCAAGACAGTCTTGAATACATTTGTCAATATTTTTACTCATATTAGCTCCTGACATCTGTGCTTCTTCACTTGTAACCCATTCTCTAGCTTTTCTTCCTTTCTCTAACCTCTCTTCAGGAGTTAATTTATACCCTTGTTCTATAGCTGCTGCTATGTCTTCAGCACTACATCTATCGTCAAATATATAAGGAGTAGGTACAGAACCTACTAATGATCTATTAGAAGGAAAAATAGGTATAGCCCACTCACCATGCTCTTTATATTTACCGGTATGGTTAGAAGGAAAATTTTCATCAAAATCTATCCACTTACCTTTTTCATCAACAAATCTCATTTGATCTTGCATACCTCCAGTAACATTAGCTGCTATCATAGTTTCTGACATCATAGATTCTGTTAATGCTAATCCCCATCCTTCATTAGAGGAAGGTAATACAGTTAAATCAGCTAAGTTATATAACCAGTTCATTTGATCTGTACTTATTTTTTGTTGTGAGAAGAATACTTTACAATAAGAAGGATCACATATTGCTTCTCTAACTGCTAGTAAATCAGTTCCATTTTGATCAACTGCTTGAGTATGTAGAACAAGAGCACATCTTTTCGCTTTTTCTTCCCCTATACTATCACAGAAGTATCTGTAAGCTAATATTAAATCAGATACACTTTTTCTTCTAATATTTCTTGAATTAAAGAATACAACATAATCAATATCATCTGCTTGTTTTTCAAATATTTCATTTCTAAATTCTAGATACTTATCATAGTGCTGATAGTTTTTATCTATTTTAAAGAAACTCTCTTCATCTATACCATGAGGTACATATCTAATAATTTTATTCTTTGCTCTTTCTCCTAAAACTATTTTATTAATATTAACAGTCTGTTTAGAAATACCCATAAGTGCATCTACTGAATCATAATAATCTCTATTATATAAAGGAGCAGGATAATCATCCCATATATTTAACCACATAATAGGAATATGTGATCTAATTTCTCTCTCTATATGAAATAACCATACCCAGTATCTAGGATCAGTAAATATAAATACAGCATCTGGTCTGTGTTGATTTATTAACTGTCTTACTATATCGGCATTACCGTAACCATTCCATGGTACTATTTTTAAATCACAATCTGTAACTCCTGTTAATTTACCAACCTCTTCAGATAAATCTATACCTTTTCCAGCTTCAGGATGCTTTACAGCACCTCCGAGTTGTATCCAATTATACTTATGAAGTAAACCAAACACAAACTCTTTTGCCATAGTAGCAATACCAGAGTGCATTCTCATATCATCGCAAAGTAAAAGTATTTTTTTTCTATCTTCTTTTTTGATATAACCTTCTCTATTTTTCATTGATTTGTTCTATGTTAATATTATTTAAATTGTGAATATCTTTTTTAAACTTATCATCTGTAAGATAAAGAAAAATACTACGAGAGGCAAGCTTTTGAAAAGAAAACTTATTTTTAATACATTGGTATTTAAACTCTTGAAATAATTCGTCCTCTATACGGACCGTTGTCAACCTTTTATCGGAATTTTTCATAACTATATATACTTATATATTTATATATAAATAGGCTTATTTTACAAAATCAGAACATTCACGACACTTACCAAAAGGGTTAGTACATTCATATTCTTTATCTTTATATTTGCCTTCTTCATCTAAAACATCTTCTATAAAGTTATTCATAGAAGTTAATATTTGTTTTGTTTTTCTTGGACCTGCATTAGGAGAAAACTCTTGAACTCTTCTTTGCATAGAAGCCCATTCAGCATCAGCTGGAACTCTTCTTTTAACTATAAAGTACTCAACATTAATTTTTTCTTTGGGAATATTAAACTGTCTTGAGAAAAATTCTTTATATAAAACTACTTGAGCAGTTAAGTTAGGATTCTTTTTTTGTTGATCTCTCCATCCTGAGGTAGAAGTTTTTATATCCATAATAGTCCATTCATCTAGATTAGGATGATAAAATACTAAATCTATTAATCCTTTAAACTTTACTCCTGGTTTAATATCTTGATACAAAAGAGTTTCTACTCCTGCCAGCATCATATTTTTAGTACTAAAGTAACCAGCTCTTTTCTTTTTTAAAAAATTTAATATATGCTTACCGTCTAACCAAAAAGTAGTTAATTCATCTGCAGAGGAAAAATGTTCCCCTTTCATCATAGCCCTACCTTGTTTATAAGCTTTAGCCATATTAGCATATAAAAGTTTATTTAAATCGATATCGTTAGCAGTTTTAACTTTATCGTGGTATAAGACAGTTAACCATTCTTGTATAGTTTCATGCATAGCAGATCCGAAGCAAGTATATATATTCTGTTTAAACGGTACTTGATTTCTTAAGTACATTAGTTCCCAAAGTTTAGGACATTTATTATATGTACTTAATGAACTATATGATATATGAACGTTTTTAGAAGGTTGTTGTTTAATTTTAGATTCCCAAACCTTCTTAACTGGACCTTTAAGTTTTTTAGGCATTTATTTATCTTTCCACTTACCTTTGAAGACTAACTGAGCTATAATACCGTAGTTGGTAACGTCTTGAAAAGTATCTATTAATGTTTCGTTTTGAGCTTTACGACCAGTTAGTATCATATTTTTCCATCTATTAATTTTATCAGATAAACGATACCACAAACCTGTCATAGCAAAATCAGTTTCTTCCTGATTTACTAATTGAGTGCCTGCAGATACATTACCCATACCGTAATCTAAATGTTTTTTTGCAAATAATTCAAACTGCTCATCAATAATTTCTTTATAACCTTCGTAGATTATCGGATACTCTTCTTTAAGAATATCGATAGCTTTTTTTTCCGCCATATATAACTTTTATTTAATCGTTAAGAATCTTACCAGGATTTTCTTCAGGAAAATATCTGTTAAGTATTTCAATCTGTTCTTCTGCTTTTGCTAATTTATCTAAAGCTTCTTCAGCATTTTTATAATAATCTTCAGTAGAGTGATCTCCTATACCAACTATTTTATCTGTAAGTAGTTCAAAGTAGCTTAATGCTTTTTCTTTATCAGCTTTAGCTTGAGTAAGTAATGCTTTAATTATTCTGTATTGTGCCATAAAATTTCTTTAGTATTTAATAATTAATATAAGAAATAATATTGATGTAAGCAACTGTTTTTAATAATTTTTTGTCAAATTATTATTTAAAGCATCTCTAGCTTCATTTTTTCCAACCCAAATTATTTCTCCTGATTTAAGCTGTACTCTCCATTTTGATGGTCCTTTTTGTATAACTTTTAATATATTACCTTCTAATTGAAAACCTGTTTTAGAATCAGGAATAGGAGGGGTAATCGGTTCAGGTGTTTCTTTAGATTGCCAAACATTATCGTTATCTAACATATAACCATCGTGTTCAGGTTCATAATGTAAGCCATCATTACCGTTTTGTCCAATTATATCCATACGTTTATCGTCCTCAATTATAGGTTTTTGAACTTTTTTTTTAACCTCTTCTAGTTCTCCATATAAATTTTTTCTACGTTTTGGATAAGCTTGATCGAAGGCAAAGTTAGCTGCAACTACTAAAGATATAGCTAGAGGGTCAAAGACAAAAATAATAATTAATAAAAGTATATTAATAATTTTGTCCATAGGAGTGCCTGTTAATCCAGAAATATATTTTAAAGGGCCTAGTTCTCCTGCTACCTCTGTATTATTTTGCAACTCTAATATTTTCAATTGATAAGTTTGTAAACTATCTGCAACTACTTCTCTTTTTGCTTGAATAGATTTACGATTCTCTTCTTCCACATTAATTCTACTCTGTGCCAAACGAAGTTCAGCAGTGGATATCGTGGTTCTAACGCCTCCAGCCACCGATGTGTCCCTGACTTGGATCTGTTGAGACTTTGCATTGCTAAGATTAGAAATGTTATCAGAAATTCTTTCAAGTTCTTTATCATATCTTATAACGTCTTTTTCATAGAATTCTCTTTTTTGATCTAAGAATGCTATTTGGTTTTCAGTAATTGTTAGTTGTGTATAGGTATCTTGATAAGCTGCACTTAAAAAACCATATATACCCATACTAGTAATTAATACTAATATAATCGTAGCCACAGTAAGATACGTTCTAAGAATCTTATTTATGGTGTTCCAATACTGGTAAAGTAGTGAAGCTATAACTAACTTAGCAACTTCTAATGAACCAGCCATTATAATAACTTCAAACTGTGCTCCTGCGAATAGTTTACTTAGACCGTAAACTGAATAAAAAGCTGCTGAACAAGATACAGATAGTGCTGATAATGCTATTATAAAAGGAAAAGATCCTTTCTTGATTTTTTGTAACATAAGATGTTAATTCTGTAAGAGCAGTAGCCCGGTAGCCACTAATCCAACAGTTGTTCCTATTTTATAAATAGTCGTCATTGTCTTTTGACGCTTAAGTGACTTTTCTAAATCTTCAGAAAGTCGTTGTTGGACATCGTATTTTGAATTGAGTTTAGTAAGTATATTATCATAATTATTAATTTGTGATTCTAAATTACTTATCAAAATACTCTGTGTCTGTAACTTGTTATTTGTTTGGTTTAGTAAATCATTAGTAGTATTAAGTTCAAGTTGTATTTGATCAAATGATACTAAATCCTTTACTACTAACTTAGCTATAGGTTTACTCAATACTATCTTTGAACTGTCCACCGTAGCGTTTTGAGAAAAACTCTTGGAGCTGAGAGCCGCCAAAAGTATCAATAGCGCTAAGTTTCTGTTCAGTTTCTTTCTTAATAACATAAATTCTTCTATTTAATGTTTTTATTTTTTGATTATATTCTACTAACACACCACTTAATGAATCAGCTTCTATTTGTAAGTCATTATTTTGATTCTGTATAGAATCTATTCTTTGTTGTAGAATATTAATTTGTGTTTGGTAAGCTTTTATATCTACATCTACAGAAGGATTATTCCATATCATAAATGCTACGAAACCTCCTAAAATTGCGAATAATAAATACCTGCTAATATTGCTTTGAGTATTTGCCATAACTTAATATAAGAAATAAAATGATACTATCCAACTATATCGTCACTTTCTAATAAAGTGTACGTAAAAGAGTTACCCCATATTTCTCTTGCTGATTGACAGATATCTAAAAAACAGTGCCAATCATCGTTGTCTGCTATTACCTGACATCCTGCAGACCATTTATCTACTCTAATAGATTTACCTCCTGATCTTCCTGTTGCTCTATGAATATTAATTCCAAATAATCCTTCGTCAACATTTTCTTCTAACATATCATATTTACCATCTTTGTTTTTATCTCTATAAACCTTAACTGGTTCTTTTTGACCTAATGCTAAATATTTACCTTGATGTAATCTTAATTTATGTGAACCTCTATACTGACCTGGTTTTAATATTGCTACACCTTTTTCATTTAATAAATTCTGTTCCCAATGTGAGCCTGGATCAGTTGTAGCTTGAAAGCAGAAAAATTGCCATTCTCCATCTTCTTTAAACGAAACAGTAATACAATCATCAAAAGCATTTGTCACTCTTCCTTTAGTTTTTGAGTTTCTTACTCCAATAATATTTACATCGTAATCTTTCCCGCCACCAGTAAAGTACTTATAACCTTTACTCTTCATTGTTTCCTCTATTTGTTCTCTAGTATAGCAGTTCATAATTTATTTATTTAATTTTTTTCTTTTCTTTACCTTTATTTTTTTTAGCAGCTTGAATTTTTTTCCATTCCATTATTAAGTAGCTTCTTACTGTAATAACGTTTGTACATTTGTTATTTTCAGTAACTTTAACTCTTACATGGTCTAATTGTTCAACTGTAACTTTTACGCATTTTTCGTTAGCTTTTTCTTGACTGAAAGTAGATAAGCTAAAAACTAATAATAGAACTGTGATTAAATTTTTCATTTTTTATTTTGATTTAATAGTACAACATTGATCTTTCGCTGGTATTTGTTTTGTAGTTGTGCATCCAACAAAGCACATTAATATTATTCCTAAAATAATTCCTTTGAAAAATGATATCCAAGCTAACTGATATACTCCGATATCTAGTTTTTCCATTAGCCAGAACATTTTTTCCATATGCCAATTAGTAAATTTTTTCATTAAAAAGCACTCATAATTAATTCATCTATATACTCTTGCACGTCTTCTCTAGTAGCTGCTATCTTAAAACTTAAGTCTGCTTGATATCTTTCTACTTCGTCTCCGTCTTGTAAAATTATAATAGTAGGAACTACTACTACATTAAACTTTTTTTGTAAGTCTTGTTTTACTGCAATATCAACTTTTTCTTTTTCACAGTCAGATAGCTTATCAAACCATTTAACGTCATTAGCTCCATTCCATCCTGCATTAAAATGAATTACTTTGATATCTTGACATAAAGCAGGAATGCTCATAAAGAGCAATAAAACTATTAGTATATAATTTTTCATAATTTTTTATCTTAGTTTATCAATCTTTTCTTCTATACGATTCATATCCTCTTTGAGTTCTTTTACATCCTCTTGAGTAGTCATAATCGTTTGACGAATTAACTGATCTTTCATATCGTATTCCATTCTCGTTACTTCCGAAGGAGGAGGTTCTGGTAGCTCTTTAGCTTCTTCAATATCTGATTGAAGACTAAACCACATCCCAACAACGGTTGCTACGAAAAATAAAATTACTCCGATAGTTTTTAAATCTAGAGTTACTTTAGTATCTTCACCTATTTGTTTTGCCATTTTTAAAATATTATATAATTAACACCCATTGAAAACTTATGCCATCTTCTATTCCAGTATTTGTTATAAGTACCTTCTGCAAACAGACCTAAAGATCTATTTAACTTATATCCAAAAATAACTCCTCCTGAATAGTCAACCCATTGTCCTCCATTATAATTATGGAAGGAAAACTCATCCCCAGTTTTTACATGGTAAGGCATTACGCTTCCCCATGCATGAAGCCAAAAATCTTTTTGATACTTATAATAATCGAATCCAAGAACTAAAGAATACTCCAATTTAAATGGAGCTTCTTCTTTTTTCTTTGTAACATAATCTTCTAAAACAGTAGGAATTACTACTTCTTCCCATACTTCTGTGCTTGTAGCAACAACATTTCCGGAAGGATTTAAATACTCTATATACCCATCACCACCAAAATTAACATTGTATCCTTCCTGCAAAGCTAAATAAGTGTAGTGAATATTACCGTTACTAAGTAACCATTCTTCCAATGGATCGTAACCATAAGGTTCAGACAGTCTCTGTGCTGCTCCTATATTCACTGATAACTCTTTAGTTAAATTTCTTTTATATCTTTGAGACGCTTGAAAATATTCTATTCCTACAAAGCCACTAGATAAGTATTCTACTTTAGCTAGCCAATCATCAGCTACATATCTTAAAAAGTGATGTTGATCGAAATATGTTTGTCCCTGTATTCTTCTGTAATCGCTTTCAAATAAAAATTCAAAGCCTTTTATCTTTCCAATATTTGCTTGATCAGAAAAAGAAGATTCAGTCCCGTCGTAAAATACATTAGCTCTATTTTCATATTGAAATCTAGCAATTTTCCTTACTCCAAGAGCAACTGAATAATCAAAAGGTGTTTCAATTGTATTTGCAAGTAATGTTCCAGTATTTACTGAAAATGTATTTCTATCTGCTATTGATGTACCTCCATTTACTGCGGCATAGAAGGTTGAAAACTTAAAAGTTTTCTTTAAATCTTTCTTAAATTTTTCTAATTTAGTTTCTTCAGTTTGACTAAAACCTAAAAAAGGTAATATTAAAAGTAGTAATAATAATTTTCTCATTTTATTCTATAATTATTCTTTTGTTATAAACTTGACCTTCATGTAAGATCTGTAAGAAGTAAACTCCTGCTTCAGCTTTTGAAAGATCGATTTGATTTTGTTTTGAATCTTTTACTATAATCTTACCAGTTAAATCATATACTGAGTAAGTAATATCTAAACCAGTAGATATATTTATTATACCTTCTGTAGGATTTGGATATACCATTATACTTGTTGCCATTCTAGAACCAAACATTCCATTTATATCCATACCTTCTGGCCATCCTTCTTCACAGTAGTTATAAGTTTCTTGACAAATAGTATCCCATTCATTTTCGCAACAGTATCCATCTACATCTATTACCCAAGCATAACATTGGTTATTTAACCAATATGGTTCACCTGGTCCAGTTACACAGCCTGCATCATATAAACATGATTCAGGATCTTCTACGTTAGCTTCAGGATTATAGTTATAAGCAGCAACATCAGTACATCCTGGAACTGCAGTAATACATGTTCCATTATCTACATTAGCTTCAGGGTTATAATTTACTGAGGTTGAATCCATACATCCGTACACTATAGGTACACAACTAAAGTCTTCAGTGTTAGCATTTGGATCGTAGTTAAACGCTGAAGGGTCAGTACAGCCGTATACAATAGGAACACAAGAACCATCATCTGAGTTAGCTAATGGGTTATAATTGAATGCTGTTGAGTCAGTACACCCAAATAATATCGGCTCACAACTTCCATCATCTGTATTAGCTGCTGGATCATAGTTTAATGCTGTTGGGTCTGTACATCCTTCTACTACAGGTATACAAGTACCGTTATCTGTATTGGCTAAAGGATCATAATTAAATGCTGTGCTATCCATACAACCGTATACGATAGGAGTACAAGATCCATTATCTACATTAGCGTTTGGATCATAATTAAATGAGCTTGGATCAGTACATCCATATACTATTGCTATACAAGGGTTAGAAGTATCTGTAGCACTTACTTGATTTATATTAGCATTTGGATCAAAATTAAATGAACCTGGATCAGTACATCCATATACTGCAGGTATACAACTTCCATCATCAGTATTAGCTGCAGGGTCATAATTAAATGAAGTTGGATCAGTACAACCTTCAACAACTGGTATACAAGAACCATCGTCTGTGTTTGCATTTGGATCATAATTAAATGAGGTAGGGTCAGTACATCCTAATAATACAGGAATACATAATGATGAATCGTTTGTATTAACGTCTACCATTGGATCTCCTATTGGAGCAATATAGTTAAATGCAGTTGGGTCCATACATCCTACGATTACCGGGATACACGATCCGTCGTCTACAGTAGCATTAGGGTCATAATTGAATGCTAATTCATTCATACATCCTTCTATATAAGGAATACAGCTACCATCATCAACATTTGCATCAGGATTATAATTTAATGCTGTTGAATCCATACATCCTTCTACTATTGGAATACATAAATCACCACAGTAAGGAGTAGCTTGATATACAGTCCAGAAAGGTGCTTCGAATGACTGTAAAGCTCCTTGACCGTTATTAGCAAAAGGATTTTGACCTTCTTGTAATAATACAACACCGTCAGCATTTTCTAAAGTAAATGAATTGTGCCAAGTTTGGAATTGTACTTCTTGAGGTTGTTGTTGAGGATTTCCTACTTCAAAATAATAAACACTTAATTCTTTATCAGTTGGTAAATCTAAAGTCCATGATTGACTATAAGGTCCAGGTCCCATTGTATAAGTACCAATTATTGTATCACCTTGATAAAGACCTATATATGAATTACCCCATCCATCTCCAGCTGCATCTTCAATAGTTAAAGTATATTCACAGCTATCTACAATTGCTTGCTGTGTTGCTAAAGGATCATAATTAATAGAATTAGTATCTATACAACCTACTACATGTAAGTTAGCACAGCTACCATCGTCTACATTTGCATTAGGATCATATTCTTGATAAGCTGGATCAGTACAACCTAGAACATCCGGTATAGTAGGACATGGATTTCCAAACTGTTGTCCTGAGTAAAGTACATTACCGAAGTTTGGATCATCCATTTCCCAAATAGTGTCGCCTGCACAATCGAATATTATTATACTACCAGGTCCTGATTGTTGAGTACCAACCATTCCGTCACCGTAAGTATCGTTAACTATAAGTTCAAATCCTGCTCCTTGACTTACACAGAATGTATAGCTATAAGTCTGACCAATATCGTTAAAATCGTAAGTACCTACTGGAGCTTCTCCTATAACACCTCCACTATTCATTATCCATGAAGTTTCACTTGGCCAGTTATCTAAAGTAATTTGCATTGTAACTTGATACTCTGTAGTTTCATCACAAGTAGTACCAGAACAACTACCGTCATCTACAGTAGCCCAAGGGTTATAAGTTGGTGAATTAGGATCCATACAACCTTTAATACATGGATCAGGAGTATAAGTAAGAGTATCTGAAAGTGTACCATCTGAAAATTCTACTTGGAAATAATGTTCTACTTCCCAATTAGGAGGCATTTGTCCATTACCTGCTAACATTCCAAAATTAGTAGCGCCTGGGTTAACACCTTGGTAAAATGGTCCCCATCCTTCTTCATTCCAGAATTTAACATTTACTGGATCACACCATACATTTTCCCATTCCCAAACTACTAATGCTTGTTCATTACTTAAACAAACTTGATATGCATTAGTATTAATAATGTTACATACTGGGGGAGGACAAGGTAACAGGTTAACTGTTGTATCATATTGAGAGAAACTACCTAAAGCAGTTACATCTAAATCTAAAATTACACCTTGACATTCATTTGATAGTTTAATGCTTGCTATAGTACCACTATTATTATTCTGTGGTCCTCCTTGCCATCCATCACCGAAATCATCTGTAAGTGATATATCTAATTCACCTGAATCAGCTGGTATCACTGTTGAATAGAATTCAAAAGGATTGAGGGGTTGATAATTAACTAGGGTATCGCCTGCTTGAGTTAAGACTACGAATGATTCATCGTCAGCATAATAATCAAATTGTACTTCTAATTTTATCCATGTATCATTTTGTGCAGAGCCTAAAAAAGGGATTACAAGAAGTAACCATAATAGTAGTTTTTTCATTTTTTACTTTTTATTTTATAAACTTAATTTTATTTTTTACCAAATACTTTACCTACTTCTGCTATACCAAAAGCTCCAAGTACTATCCATACAAACGAGTTATAAATAACTTCGTTGATTACTAAATCTTTACCGATATACCCGGTAATTAAATCAGCAAATGCAAAAATTACCATTACTGCAAAAGCGATAAATCCTACTACTGATTTTTCGTTGATGTTATTGTTGTCATCAAAAAGGTTTTTAAAAGCCATCCATTTATTTTTTAAATTTTTAAACATAGTATAACAATTTAGTGTAAAACATTTAATATAAATAGGTAATAAAAAAGAGACACGAATGCCTCTTAATTATATTAGGAATAAATTTCTTCCTGTATACCTGAATAGTATGTCTTTCTTATTTTATCAAAGTTCTTTTGCTTCTTTCGGTTGGAATTCTGCATTAACATGCCCACATGATTTGCATGCAAATACTGGGATTGGGATGTATGAAGGTTTTCCTGTTCCGGTAAGGAATCCTGAGGCTTTTCTGAGAACGATAACTTGCTCGAAATAAGTATGACCACATTCATCACAAGTAACCGGTAAAGTTTGGTTAAAATCGACATTTAATTCTTGCTGCATTATTTTGAGTTATACAAAGAATATACCTTATTTACTAAATTAGTTTTAGTAATACTTGAAGGAAATGTCTGGTCAAAATCTTTCTTAGCCATAGCTAAAAGCTCCTTTTTAGTAAATTGACGAAGCTTAGTTTTTGTAACTTTACCTTTGACTGCTGAAACAACATCTGCTGCTTCTTCCAAAACATCTTTTAATTCGTCTTTAACAGTATCGTATTTCTTTTTAAGATCTTTAGCTTGCTTTTTTGCATCTTCTAAAAGTTCTTTTCCATCTTTTACTGCTTCCTGTACAAATTCTTCTACATCTTCTGCTGCATCTTCTACAACATCGGGAATGTAGTCCCCGTCTGCATCTTTAATTTTACCTTTTTTAATAAAGTAAACTACAGCACCTGTCGCTACTGCTATTAGTGCTAAAATAATTAAAACTGTTTTCATAATCGTTTTTTAATGTTTATATATGTATATATAAATAGGCTAGTAAAACCTATTTTGCCTTTGTTTTTTTAGGTAGTCTAATTTTTCTACCGTACTTTTTTTCCATCTTATAATAAAAAGAAACTAAATCGTCTGAACCTTTAGTCATTTCATTTTCGTAATCGTTTTTAGTCATATTAAACTCTTTACAAAAGTTATTTCTAATCTCAGTCAATTTTCTAAATTCGTCTTTATCATAATCTTCTAGCAGTCTTTTTTTCCTTGCTCTATCAATAGAAGTTTCAGCGTGATATTTACCATGGTCTGCTAATCCATCAGTACCTATTAGTGCTTTAAACTTTTCGTTCATAGTATGATGTACTAATTCAACCTCAAGTAAATAAGGTCCTTCATCATAATCTCCATTGATAACTTTATCTATAAAAGGTTCTTTATACCCTAAAGGTTTATTTATAGGAGTATAACTTCTCCACCACATAAATCTATCATAAGGTTTTTTAAAGTACTTTCTTTTAAGCCTGGTTTCTATCCATTGCTTACTCCACTTAGGTTTGAACGGTAAACTTTCTGCCATATTATAATATACGAAAAATTATTTTAATTACCAAACATTATCTTATTAAAAGCAAATTTAATAACAACATCATCATATTCAGTTAATAGACGATAAGCTTGTTTTTTTTGTTCTTCTGTAATATCTAATAAGGTGGTTCTTTCTTTTTTCAAGATTTCACCATCTTCTACCATTTCATAATATTTTTTAATCGAGTCACTCATAACTTTTATTTAATTAATTTTTCCATGTAAACACAGGCCTCACCTTCTTCAAATCCTTTTCTTCGAAGTAAACCGATACTCGTCGGTAAAGCCCAGGCATATGCCGTATATCCTTGAAAATTCTTCTTAACATATCCCCATCTTGATTCCCATAACATAGAGAAAATACCTTTCCTTCTATGATCATCATGAACCCAAGCATCCATGAACTTCACTTTATTATCTAATTCAACTTGCATAAAGACATGCCCGACTGGATGATCAGTAGAGTTCAAAGCTAACCAACCGTAAAGGTTTTGCGCATTAGTTTTAATTTTTATTACTCTATAATTCTCTTCCATAATTAATCTAAGTCGTCCAGATAATCTTCTTTATGTTTTGGTTTGCGTTTGTAAAGAGAATCATCACCATGATTTTTAGTACGCAGCTTTCTTCTTATCTGTTGCGCGAGTTCTCGCTCAGAATAAGTTTCACCTTTATCCGTCTTAATAGTTTTTTTCTTCTTTACCATACTATTAAATATACGAATTATTTTGCATTTATACAACTTTTTTTGCTATCTATATTAAACCCCCGACTCTTTACTATGAAAAAATTATCTATTATTATTCCGTTATTACTTTTTTTTAGCATTTCAAACGCACAACTTCTAGCCGAAAATGATAAACAAAAACATTATGCTGCCGGTGCTCTTATTGGAGGTATTACATATGGTGTTATATTACAAGAAACCGAAAATAAAAATTTAGCATTTTGGGGAAGTATAGCATCTTCATTTGTAGCCGGTTATGTAAAGGAAACTAGAGATAAAAACTCCGGTCATTACTTTGATAATAGAGATTTACTTGCTACCACTCTTGGAGGTTTATCCGTAGGAGTAACTTTCGATATCTTCACAAGAAATGGAAAGAAAAAAGGAAGGATATTCAATATAAGCTTTAAATAAAAAACCCTTAGACGTACTTTGTGCGGCAATGCCCGTTTCCAATCTAAGAGTTTTTAAAATTTGCGCGTGGCGACTTCGTCGATGAGAGAGAAACGCCCCCCTATCTCGTTGCGTCCATATTCGCTTTCTTGTATGGTGTAATTAATTTTTTAATCTCACCTGCTGCTTTTCTAGCTCTTGCTTGAGAAGCTTTTGTTGTACCCAAATGGTTCTCTTGTAAGATATTCATTTGTTCAACTATTTGCTCGAATAATTCGTCTTTGTTCATAATTTAAATTTAAATATTAATACTATCCCATCATCATGTTAGGATCAATTCCTGCCATTGGGTCTTTCTTTTCTTTATTATTACTAACCACTGCTTCAGTTATTAATAATGTACCTGCTACTGATGCTGCATTTTCTAGAGCTAATCTGGTTACTTTTGTAGGATCTATAATTCCTTCATTAAACATATTAACTACTTCTTCAGTTCTAGAATTATATCCGGTCCACATATCATTACTAAGCATAAGCTTTTCTTCTATATCTCCTACTTTTTCTTTCGGCCATCCAGCATTCATTAGTATCTGATAGAATGGTTTTTCTATCGCTTGTACAACAATATCGTAACCTATTTGCTCATCTCCAGCAATTTCTCCTATTTTATCAACTAACATTTTAGAAGCATTCAATAGAGCAACTCCTCCTCCAGGTAGAATACCTTCTTCTAAGGCTGCCTTAGTAGCATGAAGAGCATCATCAACTCTATCCTTTCTCTCTTTCATATCAACTTCAGTAAATCCTCCTACATGAACGATCGAAACTCCTCCAATAAATTTAGCTAATCTATCTTGTAATGTTTCTATTTCAAAATTAGAACTACTATTATCTATTAAGTTTTTTATTTCCTCTACTCTAGTGACTATTTTATCTTCAGCACCTTGAGCATCTATAATTGTAGTTGTATCTTTACTTACAGTTACTTTATTAGCTTTACCTAACCATGTAGGGTCAAATTTATCTAATCTCATTCCTTTTTCTCCTGATACAACAGTACCTCCGGTTAAGATTGCAATATCTTCAAGCATTGCTTTTCTTCTATCTCCAAAATCTGGTGCTTGTACTGCTGCTACTCCTAAGATACCTCTCATTTTATTTACTACTAAAGTAGATAAAGCTTCTCCTCCAATATCGTCTGCTACAATAAGTAAAGACTTATTTTGAGAAGAACAAGCTTCTAATATAGGAAGTAGTTCTTTTACATTATGAATTTTTTTGTCAGTTAAAAGTATTAACGGATTTTGAAGAACAGCTTGCATAGAGCTATTATCTGTGACAAAGTAAGGAGACTTGTAACCTCTGCTGAACTGTATACCTTCAACAGTTTCTAAATATGTTTCTCCTGTTCGCGACTCTTCGATTGTTACTACCCCATCACGTCCTACCTTATCCATGGCAGTGGAAATTAACTTACCAATTTCGGTATCATTGTTGGCGGAAATAGTAGCTACCTGCTTAAGCTGTTCTTCGTCCGTTATATCTTTTGAATATTCTTTTAAATACTCTACAACTTCTTTAGTTGCATTTGTTATACCTCTTTTAATATCTACAGCATTATTACCTTTAGTTAATTGATTTAATCCTGCGTTTAATATAGATTGAGCTAATAATGTTGAGGTTGTTGTTCCATCACCAGCTTGTTCAGCAGTTCTTATAGAAGCTTGTTTAACTATAGAAGCACCTATATTTTCTACTTTATTTTCTAATTCTATTGATTTAGCTACAGTTACACCATCTTTAGTAGATACTGGATTGCCCATATCTTGTTCTATAATAACATTTCTACCTGATGGTCCTAATGTTGCAGTAACTGCATTTGCTAATTTTTCTACTCCTTTAGCTAGATCTGCTCTAGCGTTATTTGAAAACGTAACTTTTTTACTCATTGTCTGTATTTTTAATTATAGCTAAAATTTCTTTGTCTGGTGTTATATAATATTCCTCTCCGTCAAAATCGACTCTTAAGGAACCTATTTTAGGAATAAGTACTAAATCTCCAACTTTAGCGTTAACTCTAATAAAATGTCCAAATTCTGATTGCCTTCCTGGACCTACTGCAATAACTGTTCCCATTTCGGGTTTTTCTTTACCCATATCTGGTACAACAATATTACCGTACATTTGTTCGACTTCGTCGACTGGTTTAATAATAACTCTATCATTAAACGGTATTAATTCTTTTGCCATGTATAACTATTTTTAAGTATTAATATTAATATAAGAAAATAAAATTAAAGATCAAACTCGAGAGCGGAAAAAAACCTATTTAATCTTCAAAGTCTTTAACTCTGAACCTTTACTATAAGGAATGGAAATTTTTAGTAAGCCGTTTTCAAAATTAGCCTCTGCTTTATTAAGATTAAACTTACTATCAATTTTCCATCCTAAATTAAAAGCACGTTTAGCTATACCTTTATGAATAAAGTTTGTAGTATCTTCATT
>Ga0163109_10000753_pt1 | contig 25997 bp, 22 predicted proteins | sample CRUFie1St13metaG_FD_108704 | JGI IMG/M metagenome (GOLD analysis project Ga0163109, IMG submission 108704) | Marine microbial communities from the Costa Rica Dome - CRUD Field 142mm St13 metaG | ecosystem: Environmental > Aquatic > Marine > Oceanic > Photic zone | place: Costa Rica: the Eastern... | reverse complement strand
TCTGCCAGGTGAAAACATTTCTGATGTGACTTCATGGCGAGAATAAGGGCTTCTTGTGGAACTGCCAGAAATGCTTCGTCAAAACTGCCGGTGAGAGCAACAGGGATTTCAACGAGACTGGTCACTTCGTCAAGCAGTCCCTCATCAATGATGGCCACCGCCTCAAGCATCCGAGCCTGTTGCTCAACCTGCTCCCGGATCAGGTCACGGCGTTTGTCGAAACTGGCAATTACCCGACCCTGTTCCTTAAGCACGCTTTCATACTCAGAAGGCTGAACCAGTGGCAAATCTTGATTGTTAAGGAAACGATGCCCCCGGGTGCAATTGCCGGAACGGACCCCCAGAATTTCCGTCTCTATGGTTTCCTCTCCAAACAGAACAACGGCCCAGTGCAGAGGTCGCACGAATTCGATTCTTGAAGTGCCCCAGCGCATCCGCTTGGGGATGGGAAGCCTGCTAAGGGCCGTCTCGATCAGCTTTGGTACCAGCGCCTGAGTTATAAGTCCTTTTTCATGTACCGAAAAGCTCAGCTTTTCCACGCCATCTTTTTCTGTCCGTGACAATTGATCGACGTCAACGCAACAGGATTTTGCAAATCCCAGCGCTGCTGGCGTTGGTGTGCCCGTGTCATCGAACGCCGCTTGGACGGCTGGTCCTAATCGGGTTTTCTCCTGGTCCTGTTGTGCTTCATCGAGCGCTTCTATCAGCACCGCAAGTCTGCGCGGTGAGGCAAACCGTTGCACATTGCCGAATGAGAGTTGCAATGCTTGCAGCTGTTCAGTCAGAGAGAGTTCCAGAGCAGCGGACAGATTTGCCAGCGCTTTCGGCGGGAGCTCCTCGGTACCGATTTCTATCAGTAGATCACGCGTGTTCATGGTCACGATGCATCCAGATATTCGGCTCTGAGCGCTTTCGGCGCGAGCGGGAATCCCAGACGCTTACGACTGGCGAAGTACTCCTCGGCGACACCGCGTGAGAGGTTGCGTACTCGCAGAATGAAGCGCTGGCGTTCCGTCACAGACACGGCCTTTCGGGCATCGAGCAGATTGAATGTATGTGACGCCTTGAGCACCTGTTCATAGGCGGGCAGCGCAAGCTGTTCTTTCAGTAAAGACCGGCACTGCGCCTCGGATTCATCAAAGTTCTGGAACAGCAGCGCCGTATCTGCCTGCTCGAAATTATAGGCCGACATTTCGACTTCGTTTTGCTTGAAGACGTCGCCGTAAGTCACGTCGCCTTCCGAGCTATGGGTCCAGACAATGTCATAGATGCTGTCCACTCCCTGTAGATACATCGCTATTCGCTCTATCCCATAGGTTATTTCTCCACTTACCGGGTGACACTCGAGCCCGCCGACCTGCTGAAAGTAGGTGAACTGGGTGACTTCCATGCCGTTGAGCCAGACCTCCCAGCCGAGGCCCCAGGCCCCTAATGTCGGCGATTCCCAGTTGTCTTCAACAAAGCGTATGTCGTGCACCGACATATCAATGCCTAGACTGCGAAGCGAATCAAGATACAGCTCCTGAATGTTTTTGGGAGACGGTTTCAGAATGACCTGAAACTGATAGTAATGCTGCAGCCGGTTGGGGTTTTCGCCATAGCGGCCGTCCGTCGGTCTCCGGCAAGGCTGCACGTAGGCGGTGTTCCAGCTCTCCGGGCCGATGGCTCTGAGAAAAGTCGCAGGGTGAAAGGTGCCGGCGCCCACTTCGAGATCCAGAGGCTGCAGAACCACACAACCCTTTTCGGCCCAGAATTGCTGAAGCGCCATGATCAACCCCTGAAAGGTTGACAAGTCGTTGTTGGTATTCACGATGTACTTGATTTTTCGAGGATTTACGGGAACCTAATTATCCTTGATTATCCTGAACTAATCTAGCGAACAAGCTTTTCCGGGGCACGGGTCAAGTGGTGACACCGCATCTCTGGTCGCGTTGCCTGCTACTCCCGAGAGCCTGTTGATATAATACCGGCGGAGTCTTCATTACAGACTCTATGGCTCTCAAAATACGGCAGGTGAAAACCGATTCAATCACTGACTTATATGTTACTGCGGGCTCTGCTGGAGGTGTGTGCGTGGCTGCCGCTGCCGGTTCTGCACGCGCTTGCCCGAATGTGGGGAGGCCTGCTCTATCTGCTGCCCAACCGCATGAGAGAGACAACCCGCAAGAACTTGGCAACCTGTTTTCCGGCACGTTCGGAAACGGAGGTGGACCAGCTGGTAAGAGAGAGCCTGGTGCATACTGCTGCCACTGCTCTGGAAATGGGAAAAGCCTGGGTTGCGCCTCTACCGGCAACCCTGAAACTGGTTCAAGAAAGTGAGGGGCTGTCAGCGTTCGAAGCAGCGGTGGCTGGCCCGCGAGGTGTCATTCTGCTGGCTCCCCACCTCAGTAACTGGGAGATTTTCGGGTTTTTCGCCTGCGAAGGCAGGCAGGCCAACTTTATGTATCAGCCACCCCAGGATGCCGGTCTGGACAACTTGCTGAGAACCGTTCGCTCGCGTAACGGCGTAAATCTTGCACCGGCCAACCGGAAGGGCGTCGCCCAACTATTGAGCGCACTCAAACGGGGAGAAATCGTTGGCATCCTGCCTGATCAAGTACCAGCGGATGCGGGCGGCGCGTTTGCGGGTTTTTACGGAGAGCCCGCTTTAACCATGACGCTGGTCAGCAAGCTGATTCAGCGCACAGGCGCGCAGGTGTTCTGCGGGTTTGCTGAGCGCCTTCCGCATGGCAAGGGTTTTGTTGCCGTGTTCGAGCCAGCCGATGAGGCAATTTACAGCGCCGATCTTCAAGAATCTTTGGCAGGGCTTAACCGCTCGGTTGAGTCTGTGGTCAATCGAGCCTTGCCTCAGTACCAGTGGGAATATAAACGTTTTCGAAGGCGTCCAGATAACTCTGAATTTTACGAGTCAAAAAGCCCTTCTTAATATGCCGTGCTATTAGCAGCTCAGCCTCCGGCTACGCAGACGGCCCTTCGGAATCACGCGATTTGTGCCGGGCTATCTTTTCCAGAACATCGGTGTAAACAACACCAGCAGGGTAAACACTTCGAGCCGGCCCAGCAGCATGGCCAGGCAGAGAATCCATTTGGCTGCGCCCGGCAGTGCGCCGTAGGTCTGTGCCACATCAGACAGGCCCGGCCCCAGGTTATTAATGCAGGCGCCTACCGCACTGAACGCAGTAATTATGTCAAGGCCAGCGGCAAGCAGTGCCAGCAGCATCACCATGAAGGCCATGACATAAACGGCAAAAAACCCCCACACCGACTCAACGATGCGATCGGGCATGACTTTTTTGCCGAGTTTGATAGGGATGATCGCTCTGGGGTGGATGAGTCGCTGCACCTCCCGAAAACCCTGTTTAAAAATTAACAGAATCCGAATCACCTTCATGCCGCCACCGGTTGATCCTGCGCATGCGCCGATGATGGCCGCATACAGGAGGACGTAAGGCAGAAACAGGGGCCAGGAGTTGAAGTCTGCGGTGGCATAACCGGTAGTGGTCGCGAAGGACACTACCTGAAATACCCCGCGCCGCAGGGCTTCGAAGAGGGAGCCATAGGTTCCGTCTGCGGCAAGCACCACAACAGTAATCAGTGAAACACTGCCCAGTATGAAGGCATAGAATTTAAACTCGGGATCCTTCAGATAATGCCTCAATTGCTTTTTTTGAAGCGCAAAAAAATGCAGTGCAAAGTTAATACCAGCAATGATCATGAACAACACAGCAATTAACTCAATGAGCGGGCTGTCAAAGTAGGCAATGCTGGAATCGTGGGTGGAAAACCCGCCAATGGCCACGGTACTGAAGCTGTGTGAAATTGCGTCGAACAGACTCATACCCGCTGCCCAGTACGAAAGCATGCAGGCGATTGTCAGTGACAGGTAGAGCAGCCACAGCGACTTGGCCGTTTCAGCCAGTCGCGGCACCAGTTTGTTGTCTTTAACAGGGCCCGGGCTCTCTGCCCGGTAAAGCTGCATGCCACCGATTCCCAACATGGGCAGCAGTGCAACCGCTAAGACAATTATTCCCATGCCCCCAAGCCATTGCAGCAGCTGTCGGTAAAACAGAATCGACTCTGGCAGTGCATCCAGACCAGAAATAACGGTCGCGCCTGTGGTGGTTAGCCCCGATATGGACTCGAAGACCGCGTCAGTAATACTTAGCTCGACGCTTGGAGAAAAAATAAACGGCAGACAACCAGCTGTTCCCAGCACAGCCCAGAATAGCGTGACCACTAGAAAGCCATCCCGATTACTGAGCTCTTTTTGCTTGCCCGCGGTTGCTAACCAAAGCATCAGTCCGGTGATAAACAGAACCAGTGTGGCGGTTAGAAAAGCGCCGCTCGCGCCATCATCATACAGCAGGGAAATCAGGAGCGGTGGTACATTGCCCAGCAGGCTGAAGATCATCAGCAGGATTCCAAGAATCTTAACTATGATGGCGGCATGCATGGGATAGTATTTCGATTAAACGGTGTCTGGGTTAGAAGAAGCTGAAGCCGACCTGGAACAATCGTTCCACTTCTGGAATCTTTCTGCGGTCAACTAGAAAAAGAATTACATGATCGTCTGATTCAATCACGGTATCGTCATGCGCAATCAGCACTTTATCGTTTCGAACAATGGCACCAATGGTGGTGCCCTCCGGTAGCTCAATGTCTCCAATCTGCTGGCCGATGACTCTCGAGTTGGTCCAGTCTCCGTGTGCGACGGCTTCCATCGCCTCTGCCGCCCCGCGCCGCAGGGAGTGCACTGCGACTACGTCACCGCGCCTGACATGGGCTAGCAGGCTACCGATAGTCGCGAGCTGTGGTGAGATAGCGATGTCAATTTCACCGCCCTGCACCAGATCAACATACGCGGGGTTATTGATGATCGTCATTACTTTCTTTGCACCAAGTCGCTTCGCCAGCAAAGAGCTCATAATGTTGGCTTCGTCGTCATTAGTCAGGGCCAGAAACACATCGGTGTCTTCAATATTCTCTTCGGTCAACAGGTCTTTGTCAGACCCCTCACCGTTCAGCACGATGCTTTCATGAAGCTTTTCTGAAAGATAAGCGCAGCGGTCTGCGTTCCGTTCAATGACCTTAACCTGATAGCGCTGCTCAAGGGTACTGCCGAGGCGATGCCCTATTTTGCCGCCGCCAGCGATCATGATGCGCTTGTACGGGCGGTCCAGTCGGCGCAATTCGCTCATGCAGGCGCGAATATTTTCCTGCGCTGCAACGAAAAAAACTTCGTCATCCGCTTCTATCACGGTGGAGCCTTCTGGCGTGATTGGACGGTCTTTCCTGAAGATCGCGGCTACTCGCGCATCAATGGCGGGCATGTGTTGCCGAATCATCCGAATTTCCTGTCCGACCAGCGGGCCGCCGTAAAAGGCCTTTACGGCAACCAGCTGAACCCGGCCATCGGCAAAGTCCAGAACCTGCAGTGAGCCGGGTAGATCAATCAGGCGGCTTATATAGCACGATACAATTTCTTCCGGACTGATAATCTCGTCAGCCCCCATGCCGTCGGTGCAGAACAGCTTGTCATTCTCGGTATAGGAAGACGATCTTATGCGGCAAATCCGGCGGTGAACTTTGAAGACAGTGTGGGCGACCCGGCAGGCCACCATGTTGATTTCATCGCTGTCGGTGACGGCAATCAGCATTTCCGCGTCATCTGCGCCGGCACTCAGCAAAGTAGCCGGATGGGAGGGAGGGCCGGCAATTACCCGGGCGTCAATGTGGTCGTTAAGCTCCTGCAAACGCTCACTGTTTTCATCCACGATGGTGATGTCGTTTTTTTCATTCGACAAGGTTTCAGCAAGAGCGCTGCCTACCTGATTGGCACCAACAATGACTATTTTCATGGATCGCGTGTTTTTGAGGCTGTGTTACTGGCCTTGGTGTTGCCTGGATACCTGATCTCGATTTGAATGTCGGAGTCTCAGAGTTTTCTCAACAAGGAAAAGAAGAATCCGTCCGTGCCGCCGTCTGCACGGGGAAGAAGCTGCCTTCCAGAACCACATTCTACTCCCCAATCGGCCGTGATGCCTTCATATTTAGCATCCGCATGCTCGCCCAAGAACTGGTGAATCTGCGCCTGATTCTCCTGCGGCAGGACCGAGCAGGTGGTGTAAAGCAGCAGGCCCCCCGGCTTCAAGCAGGCCCAAAGTGCGTGAAGTAACCGCTGTTGCTCAACAATTAGCTTCTTCACCTGTGTAGGATTGAGCAGCAGCTTGATATCCGGGTGCCGCCTGATCACGCCACTGGCACTGCAGGGTGCATCGAGCAGGATGCGGTCGTACGCTTCCCCGTTCCACCAGGCGTCCGTGTCAGCGCCGTCTGCGCAGAGCAGGTTGGCCTTTAGCTGCAGCCTGTTCAGATTGTTTTCGATTTTAGTCAGCCTTGTCGGAGACCGATCCAGAGCAAGACATGAAGAAAGTGAGTCTTCACTTTCAAGAATATGGCAGGTTTTGCCACCGGGGGCCGCGCAGGCGTCCAAAACCCTCAGGCCGGGTGCCAGCTGAAGCAGTTCGGATACCAGCTGTGAGGCTTCGTCCTGCACGCTCGCATCGCCATCGAAAAATCCGGGAATGCCGCTGACCGGCACTGCCTGATCGAGATAAATCGCTGAAGGAGCAAGCTGTCCCCGCTGTGTCTGCAAGCCAGCCCGACCGAGCTTGTCCATGTACTGCTGCCGGCTGTGTCTGGACAGGTTCACTCTGAGAGTGAGAGGCGGTCTGCGGTTGTTGGCAGTAAGGATTTCTTCAAACTGCTCCGGCCAGCTGCCGGTTAGGGCTGAAACTAGCCAGTCCGGGTGGGACTCACGTTGAGGGAGGTCTGCAAGTTGCAGGTTCTGCAGCAGCTCCGCCTCCCGGCGCCGGTAATTACGCAGCACCGCGTTACTCAAGCCTCTCGCCCAGCGCTTATTCAGCTCGCCGGTTGCTTTGACTGTTTCATTTATCGCGGCGTGGTCAGGAATACGCATGAATTTAAGCTGGTAGAGACCGAGTACGAGCAGGCTGCGTAAGTCCTGATCCTTCTTTTTGAAGGGCTTGCTAAGAAGCTGCTGTAACAGGAAGTCCAGCTGGTGAAACCACCGGCAGCATCCAAAGCACATTTCTTGTAGCAGCTGGTAGTCGCTGCGTTCACTGTGCGGATCTAAGGCAGCGCTTAGAGAGCCCTTGTCAGCGAGTATTTTTGCCAGAATCAGCGCCGCTGTTGCTCGGGTGCAGTGCATCATGATCAGTCGCTGTGGCTGAGTATTGACCCAGCCTGAAGCAGGTCTGTACCTGAATTGAGCAGATCTGTGATGGTCCAGGGCTTTTTGCCGGGAAGGGCAATTCGGGTGACGAGCAGACTGGCGTCACCGCAGGCAATGAGCATCCCTCGTTTGCTGATCTCAAGAATAGTGCCGGGTGTCTTTTGAGACTCGACTAGTTCTACTGAGGCTTCGAGCAGCTGCAGTCGTGCTCCGTTAATGAAGCTGAAGGCCGGTGCCCTGCCAAGTCCTGCCCGAACGATGCGATGGAGCTTTTCCGCAGACTCCTGCCACTGCAACAGGGACTCTGATTTTTCAAGTTTGTCCGCATAGGTGCTAAGGCTGTTATTCTGTCTCTGAGCCTGACTGCTGAGCTCGGGGAAATGAGACAAGGTATGCAGAAGGGCCAGCTTGCCCGCTTCACAGATTTTATCGGTTAAGCTAACTCGGTCATCTTCCGAGTCTATCTCTACTTGCTGCTTGTACAACATGTCACCTGTATCGAGCCCCGCGTCCATCTTCATTATGGTGACTCCCGAGACGGGATCTCCCGCAAGCAGGGCGCGTTCAATAGGCGCCGCTCCCCGCCAGCGCGGCAGCAGCGAGGCGTGCACATTGATACATCCCAGTTTGGGTATATCGAGAACGGCCTGTGGCAGGATCAGCCCGTAGGCCACTACCACCAGTAGGTCGGGGGCCATTGCGGCCAGTTCCTCTTGCGCCTCGACGGTTTTCAGACTGGCAGGCTGTTTGATTTCGAGGCCAGCCGCCATGGCGACCGCTCTGACCGGGCTAGGCTGTAGTTTCTTGCCTCTGCCGGATGGACGGTCGGGCTGCGTGTATACGGCGTCAATGGTATGACCAGCAGCGATCAACGCTGACAGGTGGGCCGCCGAGAAATCGGGCGTTCCCGCAAAGCAAAGTCTCAGTTCGGACATCAGCTCAGGCGGACTTCTTGTGTTCTTTTTCCAGCTTCTTGCGGATGCGCTGGCGTTTCAAAGAACTGAGGTAGTCAACGAACAGCTTGCCTTCAAGGTGGTCAATCTCATGTTGGATACATACGGCCAAGATGCCGTCGGCTTCCATTTCAAATGCTTGGCCGAGACGATCCTGCGCGCGCACTTTGATTCGCTGGGGTCTTGAGACAGTATCATAAAAACCTGGTACCGACAGACACCCCTCGTCATACTCTGAAAGTTCATTCTCAATGACTTCGAATTCAGGATTGATGAACGTCAGCGGGCTATCCTTATTTTCCGAGACATCGATGACCAGCAATCGTTTGTGGACATCGATTTGCGTGGCCGCAAGTCCAATCCCTTGCGCGTTATACATGGTCTCGAACATGTTATCGATCAATACTTCTAGCTTCTCATCGAAAACAGTAACGGGGCTGGCTATTTTTCGAAGCCTAGGATCGGGAAACTCCAATATGGGTAGTAGCGACATGGTTTTTGTATTGGCTATGTCTATTTATATTAACAGAGTAAAGTTTAAATGAGGCGGCAGAGGACCGCCGTGTGACTGGATTATAGCGTGATGCTCATAAATTTGCCCACAGACCTAGTGCGTATAAGGGGTTGCGTTATTGTGGAAGAACAGTATTTGCTCATGGAAGAGGTTGTGAGCGATGAGGGCCAGCGATGTTGGTTATAGTGGGTAAACCAGACATAATAGAAACATGTTCTTCAAAAAAGTTCGGAAAGAGAGTGAAACGCGAAGATATTTCCTCCGTTAAGCTGTTTTTGCAAAAGCTGCAATCTGAAATTTGTAAAGGTCTCGAGGATTTGGATGGGTCGGCAAAATTCCGGACTGACCAATGGGACCGGAAGGGCGGCGGTTCGGGAATTACTCGCATCATCAGCGATGGAGATGTCCTTGAAAAAGCGGGCGTGAATTTTTCACACGTGTTTGGTAAATCGATGCCGGCGTCCGCGACCGCTGATCGCCCAGAACTGGCTGGGCGCGCCTTTCAAGCGATGGGTATATCGTTGGTTGTCCATCCTAGGAACCCCCATGTGCCCACGTCACATGCCAACTTCAGGCTGTTTGTAGCAGAGAAGGAAGGAGCCGATTCTGTTTGGTGGTTCGGCGGAGGCTACGATTTGACCCCCTACTACGGCTATGAAGAAGATTGCAGGCACTGGCATCAGACAGCCAAACAAGCCTGTGACGCGTTTGGTGAGGGGTATTATGAAAAATTTAGGGATTGGTGTGATGAGTACTTTTTTCTGAAACACAGAAATGAGCCTAGGGGTGTCGGAGGTCTTTTCTTTGATGACTTTAACTTGTTGCCCTTTAAGGAGTCATTTGCTCTTGTCCAATCCTTGGCAAACAGTTATATGGATGCCTATCGCCCAATTGTCGAAAAACGCAAAGACAGTCACTACAGCAGTCGCGAGAAGTCATTTCAGGAGTATCGTCGCGGGCGATATGCTGAATTCAATCTGGTTTATGATCGGGGAACCGTATTTGGTCTGCAGTCCGGCGTGGGAAGAATCGAATCGATCCTGATGTCTTTGCCACCAGTTGTTCAGTGGGTATATGACTGGCAGCCGGAGCCGGGTTCTGCCGAAGAAAAGCTCTACACCGATTTTCTCATCCAGCGCGAGTGGGCCTGATGCGATTGCTTATCTGCAGGAGGAGCATCTCTTGACCCATTATGCGGTGATGGGGGACCCCATCTCACATAGTAAATCACCACAGATTCACTCGCTGTTTGCTCAGCAAACCGGCGATGACTTGCACTACGACAAATTGCAGATATCCGTCGATGACTTTGCCGCTGAGGTAGCGGGTTTTTTCGGGCGCGGTGGTAGCGGGCTTAATATCACTGTTCCCCACAAGGAAGCAGCCTTTGCGTTAGCCGATCATCGTAGTTCGCGTGCCAGCACGGCTCGGGCGGCCAACACTTTGGGTCGCAAACCGGATGGCAGTATCTGGGCAGATAATACCGACGGTGTCGGACTGGTAAGAGATTTAACGCAAAATTATCAACTGCCATTGAGCGATCAGCATGTCCTGATGCTCGGAGCAGGCGGTGCCGCTCGGGGAGTGTTGGCCGAACTGATCAATTGCGCACCCGCAAGCATTACCGTCATGAATCGTACTCAGTCACGAGCTGAGGCTCTTCGTGATGATCTGGCTAAGTATGGTTTGGTACACGTTAGGGCGATAAATAAGCGAGGAGGTCCTCTTTATGATCTGGTTATTAATGGCACCAGTACAGGCTTGCAAAACGAGGGCTTACAGCTTGATTCTGCTCTTTTTGCGGAAAGTTTCGTGGCCTATGACATGATGTATGCGGCGTATGACACGCCTTTTATGAAGTGGGCACAGGCAGCCGGCGCTCAGCAAGTGCTCGACGGACTTGGCATGTTGGTCGAGCAAGCGGCCGAGTCTTTTACCTTGTGGCATGGTGTTCGTCCAGAGACTGCTGGGGTTGCTGCTTCTCTACGAAATGGGCTGTAGCATGTCAGTTTTGGTCTGAAGTGGATCTAGGTGCCGCAGTAAGTGGTTTCTCAAATAGCAGTGAGCTGCCGAAGTCTTTACCAACAAGCCAATATTCGAAAAGGCTAGTGAGCGTTTTCTTCACCATGGTGTGTTTCGTCATGATGCAGATCGTCTGGTCCCAAAGCGACCGCGTTGCGATCATGACCTCGATAGTTAAAGCGGGTCTCCTCGATGTAAGCGCCTTCAACTGCCATCAGACCAATTAGTAATAGTAATACGACTGGCGGCCCCAGAATCGTGAGGACTAGAGCCATTCTCTCCCAGACCACATGCATAAAGAAGGCAGTGATGAATCCGGCCTTCATCACCATGAAAAATAGAACCAGCGCCCAGCGCATCGCGCCTTGCACCTCGAAATAATCGACTGCGTATGAAAACGCGCTGAGAACGAATAGCAATCCCCAGATCTTATAGTATATACCCAGTGGGTGCTGTTCACCCTCAGCTGTCGCCATTATGAGTCCTCATTACAATAGGTAGAAAAACGCAAAGATGAATACCCAAACGAGATCCACAAAGTGCCAGTAAAGACCGACGATTTCAACGATTTCAAAACCTTTGTTGTCGTAGTGTCCCCGCCTAACTCGTAGTGCAACCCATATAAGATAAATAACCCCGCCAGTCACGTGGAGCCCGTGAAAGCCCGTGACCATGAAGAATACAGAACCGAACTGGGTTGCGCCGAATGGGTTTGTCCAGGGTCGGACACCCTCCGCGATTAATTTCGACCACTCAAACATCTGCATGCCGACAAACGTCGCACCAAATACAGCCGTAACGCAGATAAGCCAAAAAGTTTTTACTTTGTCTCCTCGATAGCCATAGTTAACTGCCATTGCCATTGTTCCCGAGCTGGTAATCAGCACGAAGGTCATTATCGCAATGAGAATAAGGGGGATGGGATCCCCTCCAAAGGACAGTGCGAAGATTTCGCTCTGTGGTGGCCAAGGCTGCGTGGTCGTCACTCGGGCGTGTAAGTATCCGACAAGAAAGCAGGAGAAAATGAATGTGTCTGAAACCAAGAAAATCCACATCATGGCCTTGCCCCAAGGCACATGGTAGGCCTGCCGGTCAGAGCTAAAATCGTCTACAAGACTTTCCATCCCTTCTTGGCTGATTTCGCCTGTTGCTGCATCACTCATTTGGTCTTTCCTTCACCGCTTCTTCTCACTGGGTTTCAGTCGGCATCAAGTGTTGGAGAGAACTGCAAACACCACAATCCAAACAAGCAACAAGAAGTGCCAATAAATCGTGCATAGCTCGATGCTGAGCCTGATGTCTTTTGGTTCGCCTCCGGATACCAGTCGGATTGCACTCTTGCTCCAGAACCACAATCCTCCAACAAGGTGTAATGCATGAAGTCCTGTCAGTAGGTAGTAGAATGCATTAGCGGGGTTCGAGCTCAGGTAGAAGCCTCCTGCTTGGAGGTAACTCCAACTAACGAGTTGCGCAGCGATAAAGAGTATGGCGAAAATTCCAGCACCAAAAAAAGATGTATAGAGGTTACTTTTGCCATTTCGCACGACTATGTTTCGAGCCCACTGAAAAAGTATACTGCTGGTCACCAGCAGCCCGGTGTTAAACCACAGTTGCGCAGGTTCAGAGAGCGGCTCCCAGTCAGGTAGTTCCATCCGGATGTAATAGCTCACCATAAAAAGTGAGAACACAACAGATGCAATGATGAGGAAAAAAATGAGGGCAACCCGCTCGGCTTGCGTTTTAAACGTGCCCTCTGGACTTAATCCACCTATAACACCCTTCTGCTCCCAAGGCTTGTCTGTAACTTGCTCGATAAGACTCATATGGCCGCCGGAGAAGGATTTTTATTAGTTTCGAAGTTGTCATTACTTGCAGCGAGCACTTCGTTTTCAGGAACAGTTTGCGGGATATAGTCTTCTGCAGCACCAGGAACACTGTAGTCATAGGCCCAGCGATAGACCGTGGGAAGTCTGTCGCCCCAGTTACCGTGAACCGGAGGAGTGTCAGGGGTCTGCCACTCCAGAGATGCTGCACCCCAAGGGTTAGGATCAGCTTTCTTGCCCCACTTAAGACTGCCAATGATGTTTACAAAGAAGAGGATTTGAGAAGCTGCAACTATGAGTGCGGCAACGGTTACCGTAGAATTAAGGTCTTGCGCAGATAGCGGAATGAAGTCTGTGTTTCCTAGGGCGTAGTAGCGCCGAGGTACTCCCAGAAACCCCAGGTAGTGTAATGGCAGGAATACGGAGTAAGCGCCTAAAAACGTAAGCCAAAAATGGACCTTAGCCAATTTTTCATTAAACATCCGCCCGCTTATTTTTGGAAACCAGTGATAGATCGCTGCGAACAGAACAAGAATTGGCGATACACCCATGACTAGATGGAAGTGCGCTACGACAAAATAGGTGTCGGACAAGGGTAAGTCAATAACAACGTTACCAAGGAATAAGCCGGTGAGGCCGCCATGGATAAAGGTGAATATGAAGCCAATCGCAAAGTACATTGGCGAATTCAGTCTTATGTCCCCTTCCCAAAGGGTGAATATCCAATTGTAGACCTTTAGAGCGGTCGGCACGGCAATAATAAGTGTCGTCGTCGCGAAGAAGAACCCAAAATATGGGTTCATTCCACTAACGTACATGTGGTGGGCCCATACTATGAAGCTCAGGCCACCAATCGCAATGATTGCCCAAACCATCATGCGGTAGCCAAAGATATTTTTTCTCGCATGAACGCTTAAAACATCTGAAACTAATCCAAAAGCGGGAAGCGCAACGATATAAACCTCTGGATGGCCGAAGAACCAAAACAGATGCTGGAAGAGAATCGGGCTACCGCCTTCGTAGTCTAGAGGACTTCCCGCCTCAATCACCGCCGGCATGAAAAAACTTGTGCCCAGCAATGTGTCAAACATCATCATAATGCAGGCGACGAGCAGTGCTGGAAAAGCAAACAAACCCAGAACCGTGGCCACGAAGACCCCCCAGACGGTTAGAGGCATCCGCATTAGGGTCATTCCACGACACCGATACTGCAAAATAGTCACCACGTAATTAAGTCCGCCCATGGTGAATGCGACTACAAATACCGCGAGCGAGACCAGCATTAGAATGATCCCGGCATCGTGTCCCGGAGTGCCTGCCATGGTTGTTTGTGGGGGATACAGCGTCCATCCAGCCCCTGTGGGGCCGCCACTCACAAAAAAGCTAGCCATTAATATGACCACAGAGATAAGGAACGTCCAGACTGACATCATGTTTAGGAAGGGGAATACCATATCCCGAGCGCCTAGCATTAACGGGATCATGTAATTACCGAAGCCCCCGAGGAATAAGGCGGTCAGGAAATAAACGACCATGATCATGCCGTGCATGGTAACTGCTTGGTAATAGAAGTTGGGGTCAACAAAATCGACTGATTCAGGAAATCCCAGCTGCAGCCTGAAAAGGAGAGAAAGAGCCAGCCCGATAATGCCCGTGAAAACAGCCAGCCCCCCATATTGGACTCCAATGACTTTATGGTCTTGGCTGAAGACGTATTTCTCGACCCAAGTATGGGGATGATGCATCTCCATTTCTTGGTCTTGATCGGCTAATGGTACATAAGCCATTTTTTACTCCTAATCGATATACTTCCGCCCTAAGGCGTAATTTTAAAAATTCCTATAAATGAATAAGGCTAGCGCAAGGTGTTTATGTATGCGGCTACATCATTTATTTCTTCAAGATCTCCCATTGCGGTGGCCATCTGGACCATCTGCTCCCCATAGTCGTCATATGGATGATTTCCGCGTATACCAGCTCGGAAATTGCTAATTTGGGTAACGAAGTACCAGTCACTCATCCCAGAGAGCTTTGGCGCATCGGTGTACCACGTTCCGGAGCCGTTATCTAAGTGGCATGCGGCGCAGTTTCGATCGTATATGTCGAAGCCGTTATCGATGTCACCCGCGATGGTAGTTGCGGCGGGTATGTCCGGAAAGGTTGCAATATAAGCCGAGATATTCCGAACAGCCTCGTCTGTCGTCAACATGCTTGCGAAAGCCGTCATTTGTGATCCGTTGGTGTCCCCAGCGCCGCCACGGGCGCCTTGTTTGAAATGGTTTAACTGTCGCTCAATGTACCAAGGCTGCTGTCCAGCGATTTTAGGGGCATTGAGGGCCCGGTTGCCTTCTCCATTTGCGCCATGGCAAGCGGCGCAAGTGGCGTATTGGGCCTGGCCAGCGGATAAATCTGGTGGTGCCGGTCTTTGCGTCTCTGAAAAGGTGGGTTGCGACGCTAACCAAGTGTCAAATTCTTCCTGCGATTGGACGGTCACGGACCCACGCATTACGAAGTGGCCAATACCGCACAACTCTTGGCACATTATGTCATAAGTCCCTTCTTTAGTTGGGTCGAACCAGAGATAGGACACCAATCCGGGCACAAGATCCATTTTTACGCGAAACTGCGGAACCGTGTAGTTGTGTAAGACGTCGTTTGATCGGAGCAGGGCTTTGACTGGTTGATTTATGGCAAGATGCATTTGCGGATCGTTGACCACAACATCATCTTGTCCATTCGGGTCTTCAGGATTTATTCCAAATGGGTTGCTTTCACTGACGAAGCCGGTGTCAGCAGTTCCAAGTAACCCATCGGCGCCTGGGTACCGAAACTGCCACTGCCACTGAGTTCCCAATACCTCGTATTCAAGCGCGTCACTTGGCGGTGTTACAAATGTTGCCCAGACGAATAGGCCGGGAGCCAGCATTGCTACAACGCCGAGGGTGGTAAAGATCGATAATCCAGCTTCGAGTTTGCCGTTTTCAGGCTCATATTTCGCTTTGTGTCCCTCTTTATGCCTAAACTTCCAGACACAGTAAGCTAGGAAAAGGTTACAAGCGACAAATACGAATCCTGTAACCCAGAAAGTAACGTTAATAGTGAAATCTATAGAGCCCCAATCAGAAGCAATATCGGTAAACCACCAGGGACTGGCGAAGTGAAAGATGATTGATCCGACGACCAGAAGAAAAATAACGACCGCTAAAGTCATAAAACCTAATTCCTTCTACAAATATAAGTGATGCAATCTTCGCCCCCACGTCACAATTCTCATGAATTGATCAACGTGGCTTTTTGCCGGACAGAATTTGCTAAATTTTAGTGTCACCTGAATGACCCTTCCGAGCGCCACAGGGCAGGCTGTTGGCAAGCTCAAATTGTGTGTCTATTCTGATTGACCGTCCTAATTATTGTTGTTTACTTGGGTGGGGTATATCCACAACTAGACTCCGTTTCATGCGGGCGTAAAACCCCCGATAAATCCTAGCTTTATGGCACACCTCAAGTGATTGAGATCCTATAGAGAAATGCCTTTGCGAGCAAGGCCTTAGTGACCTAAAACCCATGAAAACAAGGCTTTACGCAAGCGTTTTTGACAGGAAGCTGTCAGCTTCAAATCGGTTTCGGTAATAGCACTAACAATCAACCCAGAAATCTGTAAAATCCACTCCCTGTTTTCGCCGACATCCGGTTCGCGCGCTTCTGGCCGCGAATGAGGGTGAAACTGCGACCTATACGGTCTAAAGCCCGGCGTGATCAGATACCAAAGCCTTTTATTCCTTGCCGAGCCACGTAGTACGCAATGACCGATATTATCACGCAATCAACCGCCAGTTGGCGAGACTACTATGAGATGTGCAAGCCACGCGTGGTGATGCTCATGATTCTGACGTCCCTGGTTGGCATGCTGCTTGCGGCTCCCGGCATGGTACCGGTGGACATCCTGATCCTCGGCAATTTGGGGATCGCGCTGGTTGCAGGCTCGGGCGCAGTGGTCAATCACCTGATCGACCGCAAGATCGATGTGGTAATGAAGCGCACTCATAACCGACCAATTCCTCAGGGCCGTGTCGACCCCTTGCAGGCCGGTATATTTGCTGCAGTGATCGGTCTGGCTGGAATGGCGATTATGATGATCTGGGTGAACCCCCTGTCGGCCTGGCTGACGCTGGCCTCATTCATCGGCTACGCCTTTATCTACACCGGCTATCTGAAGCACGCCACGCCGCAAAATATCGTCATCGGCGGGCTTGCCGGCGCGATGCCGCCATTGCTCGGCTGGTCGGCAGTTACCGGCACGATCGAAGCAGATGCCGTGGTGTTGGTGCTAATAATCTTTGCGTGGACGCCACCTCACTTCTGGGCACTGGCCATCCACCGCAAGGAAGAGTACGCCGAATCCGGGATTCCTATGCTACCCGTCACGCACGGAGAGCGTGTGACGAAGATTCACATCTTGGTGTACACCGTTATCCTTGTGCTGATCAGTGTGTTCCCGTCCCTGACCGGTTCTAGCAGTCTATTTTATCTCGCCGCGGCGGTCGCGCTCGGCGCGGGCTTTCTTTACTGGTCTGTCAAACTGATGCGAAGGCCCGAGACCAGCACGGCGATGGACACCTTCAAATATTCGATTGTGTATCTGGCGCTGCTCTTTATCGCTTTGGTAGTCGACCACTTTCTGTTCTGACCGGAGGAAGACTCCGTGCAATTGTCCCGCAATTCAAAGGCCTCTTTTGCCGCTTTCGTCGTGTTCGACCTGCTACTGGCCTACTGGTTGATCACCCTGTTTCAGGCGCGCGATGAGGTTGAGACCATCAATGCACTCAATGCGCTCGGCGCGATCGAATATCCGGACCCCTTTCGTCTGACCCCCTTTCAGCTGAGCGATCAAAACAGTGATCCGTTCCAGGTTGATGATTTTGCCGGGCGGTGGTCACTGGTCTTTTTTGGTTTCACTTCCTGCCCGGATGTCTGCCCGATCACCATGTCGGAGCTCGCTCAGGCTCACCGGACAATCACAGAGATGCCGGATCTGCCTGACCCGCAAGTGGTGTTTGTTTCAGTTGATCCAGAGCGTGACAGCAGGCAGGCCGTCAAGCGCTATGTCGATCAATTCAACTCAGATTTCATTGGCCTGTCCGGATCCGAAGCGGGCATTGGCACACTGGCCGAACAGCTATTTGTTGCTTTCAGTAGAGTAGATCAGGCAGACGTGGTTCCCGGTGGGACGGGCCACGAGTCACACATGCCCGACGGCGCCGTGACGGCAGATGGCTACATGATCAATCACAACACCCACGTTTCACTGGTGAACCCGGAGGCAGAGCTTGTGGCGCTGATCAGGCCGCCGGTCCGGCGTGAGTCTCTGGTTCAAGCGTATTCTCTGCTGATAAAGGACTAGCGTCCGCTGCGTTTTTTGTTAACTGTTGTTGCGGCCGGCTCTTAAAGCCCATCTGCCTGATCAGTCTCCCGGCTTCTGCCTATCTGGTTTATCATGATGCTTTTTGGAAGCTGATTGACGGGTTCGCGACCTGTGTTAACTGACACAAGAAGGGCTGATCGATGACGAGCGCGAATGAACTGATTCTGGTAGATGGGTCTTCCTATCTTTTCCGGGCTTTTCATGCCCTTCCGCCGCTGGTCAATAGCCGCGGTCAGGCTACCGGTGCGGTCAAAGGCGTCATCAACATGATTCGCTCATTGATCAAATCGCATCCTGACGCCAACATTGCCATTGTCTTTGACGCCAAGGGCAAGACGTTTCGCAATGAGATCTATGGCGAATACAAGGCTCATCGCCCGCCCATGCCGGATGAGCTGCGCAGTCAGATCGAGCCGATTCATCACATTATCCGGGCCATGGGCCTGCCGCTGCTGATCATTCCGGGCGTTGAGGCAGATGACGTGATCGGGACGCTGGCTCATCAGGCCACCGAGCTGGGCCAGAAAACGCTCATTTCAACCGGCGACAAGGATCTGGCACAGCTGGTGAATGAGCACATCACTCTGATGAACACCATGACCAGTGAGGTGCTGGATACCGCTGGCGTCGAGAAAAAGTTTGGCATCGGCCCCGATCTGATTGTGGACTACCTGGCGCTGATGGGAGACAAGGCGGACAACATTCCGGGAGTCCCCGGAGTCGGCCCGAAGACGGCGGTCAAGTGGTTGCTGGAATATGGTTCCATGGAAGGCATCATTGAGAACGCGGCATCCGTAGGCGGCAAGATCGGAGAGCGCCTGCGGGAGAATCTCGATCAGTTGCGGCTGTCGCATGAGCTGGCGACTATCAAGCTGGATGTGGAGCTTGAGGTGCAGATTCCCCAGCTGGTGCATGGCGAAGCGGACGAGGCGACGCTTTACGATCTGTTCTCGGTCATGGAGTTTAAAACCTGGATCAGGGAACTTGAGGAAAAAGGCGTTACCGGCGCTGGCAGGGATGAAGCCGCAGAACCGGCAGCGAATCAGGGGGAGCGCAAGGCAGGCAACCAGATAAAGGGTGATACAGAAAATACAGGCACCGCGGCGAAGGCCGCACCCGAACCTCTCTCGGTGACGCCTGCGGAGATCCGCTACGAATGCATCACCGACAGGGAATCACTCGACAAGCTGCGGGCGTCGCTGCAGCAGGAGATGGAGCGGGCGGGCCGCAACGCGCGCTTCGCCCTGAGCGTAGAGTTTGACGGCGATCATTTTCTCAGCACCCGTCTGCTCGGCATCGGACTGAGTTACCGGCTCGGCGAGGCATACTATATCCCCGTTGGTCATGCCTCGGCAGAGGTGCAGCAACTGTCAGCTGATGAGGTGCTCGCTGCGCTCAAACCCGCGCTGGAAAATGCTGAGATTGCAAAATCAGGCTACGACCTCAAGACGCAGAGACATGTGCTGCAGAACCTCGGCATTGATCTGCAGCCGCTGAAGTCCGATGTGCTGCTGGCCTCTTACGTGTTGAATTCGGTGGCGGTCAAACACAAGCTGCCCGACATCATTCGCTATTACCTTGATCTGGATCCGGTCGACCTTGAGTCGTTGCAGGGCAAGGGGCGCGGTAAGCTCGCTCCGGCGGAAATCAACCTGCCTGACTACAGCAAGTATGCATGTCAGCGCGTTGACTGCATTAACCGTCTGGCCCTGAGCCTTGAGCATGGCATGAAAGCGGCGGGCGAGCTGTCAGGGCTGTATCGCTATTACGAAGCGCCTCTGATTTCAGTGCTGCAGCAGGTGGAGCGCAACGGGATTTTGCTCGATGCCCGCGTGCTAAAAAAGCAAAGTGCGGAGCTGGCTGAACAGCTGGAGCGAATTCAGAAACAGGTGTTTGCCCTGGCGGGTGAGGAATTCAATCTGTCCTCACCGAAACAGCTGCAGAGTATTTTTTACGAGAAGCTCGAACTGCCCGTCCTGAAGAAAACCAAAACCGGACAGTCCTCAACTGCTGAGCCGGTGCTGCAGGAACTGGCACAGGACTATGAGCTCCCTCGTCTCATTCTGGAACATCGCTCGCTCAACAAGCTGAAGTCCACTTACACGGACAAACTGCCGCTGGAGGTAAATGCAGAGACGGGCAGGATTCACTCGTCATTCCAGCAGGCCGTGGCGGCAACAGGCAGACTGTCTTCCAGTGATCCGAACCTGCAGAATATCCCCATTCGCACTGCAGAGGGTCGACGGGTGCGACAGGCTTTCGTGGCCGGCGCCGGCTACAAGCTGCTCGCCGCAGACTACTCGCAGGTGGAACTGCGAATCATGGCGCATCTGTCACGTGATCCCGGGCTGCTCACCGCATTTACCAGCGATCAGGATGTGCACCGGGCCACAGCAGCCGACGTCTTTAACGTGAGTCTCGAGGACGTCAGCGCTGACCAGCGCCGCTCGGCCAAGGCCATTAACTTCGGCCTGATCTACGGGATGTCCGCATTCGGTCTGGCCAACCAGCTGAATGTCTCCCGCGGCGAGGCGCAGGAATATGTCGACAGATACTTTGAGAAGTATCCCGGCGTGCGCGGATACATGGAACAGACTCAGGCGCTCGCCGATGAAAAGGGCTATGTGGAAACCCTGTTCGGTCGGCGGCTTTATTTACCTGACATCCATGCTGGAAATGCCATGATCCGTAAGGCGGCCCAGCGAACCGCGATCAATGCACCGATGCAGGGGACGGCCGCTGATATCATCAAGCAGGCCATGATCGATATTGCCAACTGGCTGGAGCAGGATCCGATTGATGCGCGCATGATTCTGCAGGTTCACGACGAGCTGGTGTTTGAGGTCAAAGGGGACGACGTGGCGCTATTGAGTGAGGGAGTCAGATTCCGCATGGCTTCCGCCGCCGCACTGGACGTGCCGCTGGTGGTTGATGTAGGCGTCGGGGACAACTGGGATGAGGCTCACTGATCGCCAGATTCAGGCTTGTCACTGGCTGCCTCTTTGGTGAACCACTGAGACAGCTGATCTCGAGCCCGTTCGATGCCGGTTCCTTTACGCGCCGAGAACAGCTCCACTCGAACCAGCGTCTCATCCTGTAACTCCTTTTTCATTTTAAGGAGCGTGTTTTGAGCTGCGCCCCACTTCAGCTTGTCCGCCTTGGTCAGCAGCAGTAAAACCGGCAGTCCGGACTGGACCGACCAGGAGACCATTTGCTGATCGAACTCTTTCATGGGATGCCGGATGTCCGACAGCACGACCAGGCCCGCCAGCGTCTCCCGTTCGCGCAGATATTTTTCCAGTTCATGCTGCCACTTTTCCTTGACGGCCAGCGGCACCTTTGCGAACCCGTAACCCGGCAAGTCCACCAGATAACGGCCATTTTCGACCGCAAAAAAGTTGATCAGCTGGGTGCGTCCCGGCGTCTTGCTAATCCGGGCTAGCGCTTTCTGGCCGGTAATCGCATTAATCGCGGAGGATTTGCCGGCGTTTGAGCGCCCGGCAAAGGCGATTTCGGCCAGGCTGTCCCCGGGACAGCCGGCAAGCCGGTCGGCACTGGTGGCGAAATGGGTCTGGTTAAAATTCATCAAAAATCAACACGTTCCGAGGCTTTCGTGCGTAGAGTAGCTGCGTCTATTACGCTATAATCCAAACACGCTTTCGTGGGCGATGTGGAAAAACGCAGCGAAATCGCTCAGCGGAGCCCGTCGGCCATGGCCTTCGGACCGCTGTAGTTCGGCCAAGGCGTATCATACCCTTGCTGGCCGCGTATCCCACAGCGCCCAGGGCATATTTCCGCAATTGAGAATTAAGTTGAGGTTTTCAGGAACACCCATGAGTAAGCACGTAATTGTAATTGTCACCGCACTTTTCACCGGTTTGCTTGCCGGCTCTGCCTTCGGTCAGGGCGACGCAGCGGCGGGTCAGGCAAAATCAGCACTCTGCGCGACCTGTCACGGCGCCGACGGAAACAGCGCCATTGCGATGAACCCCAAGCTGGCGGGGCAGAATGCCAGCTATCTCGTCAAGCAGCTAAATGACTACAAGTCAGGTGCACGGGTAAACGCCACCATGGCGGCGATGGCAGCCGGGCTGTCGGACGAAGACATCGCGGATATTGCGGCCTGGTACTCCTCGCAGCAGCCTACCCTGCTGGGGGCAGACCCTGCCTCGCTGGAGCTCGGTGCTTCGCTGTATCGCGGTGGCAACAAGGAGCTGTCGATTGCCGCCTGCTCAGCTTGTCATTCCCCCTCAGGCCAGGGCAATGGCCCGGCCGGATTCCCGGCTCTGGGCGGGCAACATCCTGAATACACCCTGCTGCAACTGAAAGCATTTCGCTCCGGTGAGCGGGCTAACGACAACAGCGCAATGATGCGTACCATTGTCGAACGTCTAACGGATTCTGAGCTGGAAGCCCTGGCTAATTATGTGTCGGGTCTGCATTAAGCCTGCATTCATCAGCAGAAGCTGAAAGTGGCCCCATCGGCGAGACTTTATACTCCGTCGAGGGTCAACGGCCCGCTGAACGCGGGCTGTTGCCGGGGCTGGCTGCAAGGGCTGCAAGCTTTGGAAGCGCTGAAAGGCCTGAAAGAACGACTGAAAGTCTATAACCACCAAGCACAGACTGAAAAAGCGGATTGATCGACAGAGACATTGGCCGGTAAAGTCTGTTTTCAGAACCCAGAACACCCATTTAGCAAAATGACGAAATAACTCAGGAACCGATTCGGTACCGAAATAGGAAACGATAAAGGATTCGCAAAATGATCAAACGTACCTTGCAGATTGCATTATTTATCAGCCTGCTGCCCGTGGCGCTTTCCAGCTTCGCGCAGATCGAACGTTATGTTGCCGGCACGCACTACACTGAGCTGCCCAACCCGGTGAATACGCGGGATGCCTCCAAAGTCGAGGTGCTGGAAGCCTTCTGGTATGGCTGCTCCCACTGTTTTCGCTTTGAGCCCCTGCTGACCGCCTGGGAAGAGAGCGCGCCTGACGATGTGGATGTCGTGCGTTTTCCGGCTCTGTGGAACAATCTGATGAAAATCCACGCGCAGGTGTACTACACCGCTGAAGCACTGGATAAGCTGGATGTGCTGCACACGCCGGTGTTCAACGCCATCAACCTGCAGGGCAACCGCTTGCAGAACGAGCGCCAGATCGGCTCGCTGTTCGCCGAGCATGGCGTGACCGCTGAGGATTTTGAGAAAGCCTTTAGTTCATTCTCGGTCAGAACAAAGGTGAATCAGGCTGAGAAGCGTATGCAGGATTATCAGATTCGCAGCACACCCAACATGATCGTGAACGGCAAGTATCTGGTGACTACAGGACAGAATGTGTCGACTCAGGAAGAAATGCTGGAAGTGGTCGAGTTTCTGGTTGAAAAAGAACGCCGGATACTCGGCTCTTCAGGCGAATAAGACGCCCGAGCGCCAATTATTGCCGTGAAACAGCCCCGAATGATCAGGGCTGTTTCGTTTGTGGCGAAAGAATATCCGTTGCCTGAGGCTCTCACGTCGCCCTGCCTGCCCCGTAGTGGCCTATTTTACTCTCGCCCCGCGCAGTGTGCTGATTGACATCGGCAGCCACGACCTTGCCGGCCGCAACAGGTCGAAAAACCCCACCTTCGTTAGAACTATTTTCGGTCTGCCTTAGTCCTAGTGGCTTGGAATTCGTGAATTTTTCAGTCTGCTGGCCTGACCAAGGTACTGGTACAGCGACTGTCGGGCCTCGGCGGTAACCGCCCCTAGTTTCGGATCGGCCCTGGACACAACGCGCATAACCATGACAAGCCTACTTGATCAGATCAGTCACCGCCTTTCAGGCGGCATCAGAGGGACACTGCTGGGCAACAGCCGTCAGGACCTGCTCAGCCGTGTGACGGACACGCTGGTAGTGTTTGGTGATGAGCTGCTGCACGCAGAGAGCGGGCGAAGTCACAGAATTACTCCTGCTGCCCGTTCTTCGACAGAGGGAAGCATCAGTGCGGCTGCCGTCGCCGAGTCGGCAAAGCATCTGCTTGCGGCAGCTGACTCTGAGCTCTCGGTCCTGTTACTCCTGGCGCCTTCTGAATTTTTAGCCACCGAGCAGCACATGCCGGGGTTAAGCGGAACTCACCTGATTTCTGCCATTACCTTGCAGCAGGAAACCATCCTGCCCGCCTGTGACGACGCTCTTGCGCTCGCCGTGTCTGATGGAGGCGCTGACGGCAACAGGTTGGCGTTGTGGATCCGGCAGGCCCGCCTGACGGCCCTGTTTGACGCATTTACCAGTCAGGGTCTTGCGCTTGCGTCTCTGGCGCCCAGAACGCTGGCGCTGATGCAGTCAGCGCAGACCAGCCTGCTGGTGGATGATGACGGCCGTGACACAACGTTTATCCGCACCCGGGGGGGAGTACTGGAACAATGGTTACAGATACAGAATGCCGAGCTTTGCGAGCGTGCTTTTGCCGAGCAGTGGCAGGAACAGCTGGCCGCTTTTGAAGCGGAAACCAAGCAGACTCTCACTGCCGCGCAAGACTATGCGGTGGGTCAACCCCTGGCGGTGGAGCCGGCATACGGATTTTTCCCTTCAGGAGCGCTGATCGTTAGCAGACAGCGCACGCAACGCAGACAGCTGAAAATTGCGGCCGGTCTGCTGGTCGGGCTGCTGGGCCTTGCGGCTTCGCCGTTCCTGGCCCAGAGCTTTGAGCTGCAGATGGCCAATGCCCGGCTGGAGTCCAATCGCGAACTGTCGGTGGAGGCCAGGCAGGATCAGGCGATGGTGGTCGAGTTTGAAAATCGCTGGGGCGCCATCAATGAATTCCCTCAACAGAACGTGGCTGCCGCTATGTTCCGTCTGCAGGAGGTGCTGGCCGGTGAGCAGCTGTCTTCATTGGAGCTTTCAGAGGGTCTGATTCGCATTCAGGGTACCAGCTCCGACCCGCAGGCGATTCTGCAGCGACTGGAACAGGACCCGTTGTTTACCGAAGTGGTGTTCTCGAGGGCGACCAGCAACACCCGCTATTACATTGACCTGCGCCTGGCCACGGTGAACTTCGAGGCCTACCGAGTGCGCCATTTTCCCGACGAGACATAACGGTTTGAGCGATGGCTGTTAGCGCAAGAGAGCAAAGGATCCTGATTCTCGCCGGGCTGGTGGGGGCGGTGTTTGTGGTAACGCAGATTGTGCCGGCGGTAAGGGGGCTGTACGAGCGTCGCAACGTCGAGATTGAAACCGTGATGCTCGCGGTGGAGCGTGAAGCGCGCCTAATCGAGGATTCGCTCGTGTGGCGCGACCGCCGCATTGAGGCTGAGGTGCAGCAGACCCAGGTTGAAACCCAGATCTTCAGTGGAGCAACCATTCCCCTGGTGGAGGCGAACCTGCAGCGTGACCTGTCCAAGCATGCCCGTGATTCTGGCCTCAGCGTGAGCTCCACCCGGCTGGCGGACAGCCTGCAGGCGGATGACTGGCTGATGGTCAGCCAGGAAATGTCATTCCGGACTGATGATGCCAGTAACACCATCACTTTTCTTAGGCTGCTTGAGAGCTCTGAGCCCCGTCTGCGTGTCAGAGATTTCAGCCTCAGCCGCAGCCGCAATCAGTACAACGGCTCGATCACCGTCGTAGGGTTTGCTGAAAATATGAACCGGGGAGACAGGCGATGACCGACAATCCCGCGGCTGATATCCCGGCGATGGGCCCGGTGACCGAAGCGTCGTTTCGGATGACGCTGCCGGTTTTCAGTCAGCTGCTGGAGCCGGTTGGGATTGCTCCGGCACTGGATTTTGACAGCAGCGGCCGGCTGCTGTGCAACCAGCTGCCTGACCTGGCGCTGCGAACACGGATCCGGTTTATTATTGATCGTTCGGTACATTTTGAGCTGAGCGGTGACGAAGAAGTCAGACGTCTTCTCAAGCACTGGCGCGCAGAACTGTCACCCCAGCTTGAAGGGTCGGAAGAAGAAGATTTTGTATCGGGCTTTGAAGACGATGAGGCACTGCTCGATATGGCATCTGACGCGCCCATTA
>Ga0163109_10000752_pt1 | contig 25998 bp, 22 predicted proteins | sample CRUFie1St13metaG_FD_108704 | JGI IMG/M metagenome (GOLD analysis project Ga0163109, IMG submission 108704) | Marine microbial communities from the Costa Rica Dome - CRUD Field 142mm St13 metaG | ecosystem: Environmental > Aquatic > Marine > Oceanic > Photic zone | place: Costa Rica: the Eastern... | reverse complement strand
GTGGGCTCTCACTATGCCCTGACAACGTCTACGAAAGTAAAGAGGGACACGTGGCTATCATTTGTTCAAATGATACCCATTGGCAACGACTGTGTAGTGCAATGCAACGTCCCGATTTAGCTGATCAAGAGAAATATAAACGGAATATGGGTCGTGTAGCAGAAATGGATACGATTGATGCAATTATTAATGATTGGGCCAAGACTTTAAGCAATGAAGAAGTTGATCAGTTAAACGATAAGTTTGGAGTTCCGTCTGAACGGATACGCGATCTTCTAGAGGTAATGAATGATCCCCACATGCATCAACGTGGAGCTCTTCAGCATATGAATCACCCCGAGATGGGCGATATTGTTGTTCCGCATTCAGCATTGCGTTTTCCTGAAACACCATTACTCCCTCTCGAACCAAGTGGGTTAATCGGAGCCCATAACGATGAAATATATGGCGATTGGTTGGGGCTGAGCATGGAAGAAGTAGATGAACTCAGAGCTGAGGAAGTGATTTAATGCGGGGCAAGGTTGTTATTGCAGGAGTAGGGCACACTGCATTTGGCAAGCTGAAAGGGCGTTCGCCTGTATCTTTAAATGTTGAAGCTTGTAGGAAAGCATTAAACGATGCATCAATCTCAAAGGATGAAATCGATGCAGTGCTAGTCAAGTACCCTACATCGAAGTTTCAATCCAAATTCGGCCAGACTGTCGCGGAGGCGCTCGGTATCATGCCTCGAATCGGTGGTGTTTGGGATCAAGCAGGGGCGTCCGGCATTTCTATGATCTCCTTTGCAGCTATGGCGATAGAGCACGATCAATGCGAGGTTGCGCTAGTTTGTATGGCTGATAATCCGCGAACGGGCACTCGGTCTGCCTACGCCAAACCGCGCGGTGGTGCTGATGGCTCGGGAACCCATGGCTGGGTTAGTACTACGGCGGGCTATGCGATGATCGCGCGAAGGCACATGGGACAGCACGGCACTACAGAGGAACAGCTCGCCGCTGTTGCCATAAACAATCGTGCAAACGGGGCAAAAAATCCAAACGCGCAGCTTAAAATTCCGATCACCTTAGATGACTACCTTCAGAGTCGGTTGATTGTTGATCCTCTGCGGCGGGACGATTGTTGTTTGATTTCTGACGGCGGAGCAGCGGTTGTAGTGATGAGCGCTGAACGAGCCAAAAAAGCCGGGGTGGCAAAGCCGGTTCCAATACTTGGGTTTGGCCAGGGCCAAACATCATGGGAGGTAGCGCAGCGTCCCGATCTTACGCGGACAATGGCGCATAAGTCCGGTGCGACTGCTTTTAAAATGGCGGGCCTGAGTCCGAAGGATATCGACGTGGCACAATTTTACGATTGCTTTACTATCACGCCGATTATGTCGCTCGAAGATTACGGTTTCTGTAAGCATGGCGAGGGCGGAGCGTTTGTTGGCGACGGGGGCATTGGTTGGGACGGCGGGTTACCGTTTAATACCTCCGGAGGGCTTTTGTCGGAGACTGGCATGCCTGGCATGCAGCTTGTGATTGAGGGAGTACGCCAGATGCGGGGCGAAGCCAATCTTCAGGTCAAGAATGCGAAAAAGTCTATCGTTAGTAATCAAGGCGGTGAGATGCATACTCATTCCACCCTAATTCTCGGTCAATAGGAGAAAAAGATAAAATGAGCGACGATTTTCCACTCCCTGAAGTAGATCAAACAAATAAACCTTTTTGGGACGGATTATCAGAGGGTAGATTACTTTACCAAAAGTGCAACGATTGCAGTCACGCTTGGCTCCCAGCACGTCAGGAATGTCCAAAATGCTTAGAGACTGATTACACATGGACAGAGGCATCAGGCCTTGGAGTTATGACGAGTTGGGTTGTATATCATACTGCATTTATACCAGCGTATAAAGATAGGCTTCCTTATAATGTAGCTATCGTAAAGTTAGCCGAAGGACCCCAGATGGCTACCAATATTGTCGGTGAGACAGATTATTCAAAATTCAGCATCAATCATCCCGTTGAGCTCGTTATCGAAAAGGAGCATGGATTTAACGTTGCCAGATTCAAACTGAATTACGCTGAATGACAGGAATCCAAATCATCCCTTTAATGGCAAAGATCGGCGCTGAGGTAACCGGTCTGGATCTCAGAGATACCCTGTCTGAGGTTCAAAGTAAGATTGTGTGCAGTGCTCTCGCCAAATACGGAGTAATTTGTTTGCGTGGGCACAAATTAGAGCCTGAGATGCAGGTTAGCTTTACAAGAATTTTTGGTGAACCTGCGATAAATCACAATGCAAAAAAGTTTGGTATTAATGGTAGTCCTGAGATTTATCGGATCTCAAATATAGTTGAAAATGGCAAACCCATTGGAACACCTAAAGCCGGAACTGAATGGCACTCGGATATGTGTTATGCAATGAAACCGGCTAAAGCAACTATGCTGCACGCAAGAAAAATTCCACAACTCAACGGTTTCGCGTTAGGAGATACTTCTTTTGCTAATGCTGCGGCCGCTTGGGATGCACTGCCGGTTGCCCTTAAAAGAAAAATTTCGAATTTGAGAGTTGTTTACGATTTTACGCGCCGCAAACGTGGAGCTAAGCCGTCTAAGGACGCTGTTCAACAATATCCGCCAGTCTCCCATCCTCTTGTACGATCACATCCAGTTACAGGTCGTAAGAGCCTTTATGTTTCTGGAGAAAGTGCTGGCATAGAGGGTAAAAGCGAGGAGGAGGGTAGAATTTTAATAGAGGCTCTCGCCAGTCATATCGTACACCCGGCGTTTGTATATAGGCACAGCTGGAGTGAGGGGGATGTAGTTGTGTGGGATAATTGTACATGTCAGCACAAGGCTGAGGTGGATTACGATCTTCCGCTAGAAAGGCTTATGTGGCGGACCACCGTAAAGGGTAGTATTCCGAAATAATACATATGCAAATTCAAAAAGAAGGGTTTAAACATATGGTTGCCAAAATTCGGATTGGTTTGGTTGGTGCTAGTGTGCGCGGCACTTGGTCCTCTCGAGCTCATATGCCGGCTTTGAAGGCGAGCGAGGAATTTGAATTAACGGCAGTTTGTACAACTAAACCTGAGAGTGCTGAGGCAGCACGACAAACTTTTGGTGCTAAACTAGCTTTTCACGATTTTAATAAAATGGTCACATCTACAGAGATTGATGCTGTCGCTGTGGTTGTCAGGGTTCCATCCCATTTTGCGCCGGCTAAATTGGCTATTGAGGCTGGCAAACATGTTTATTGCGAATGGCCATTAGGTAAAACTGCAAAAGAGGCAGAGTTATTAGAAGCGCTCGCTAAAAAAAAGGACATTGTCACTGCAGTTGGATTACAAGCTCGCGCCTGTCCGGAAATACAGTATATGAAAGGATTGGTTGAGGATGGATATTTGGGAGAAGTTCTTTCAGTCCATTGTCATGTAGTGCGCGACGGTGTCCTTACGCGTCCCTCTCATCGCACATGGCAACGAGATATTAAACTTGGTGCCAACTCATTGACCATATTGAATGGTCATACCCTTGATGCGTTACAGTGGGTAGCCGGCAAAGTTGAAAAAATTTCGGCGATTGTTGATACACGTGTTTCAAATTGGCTTGATACAGGAAGCAACGAAATGTTAGCGGTTACCGCTCCCGACCACATTTTTATACAAGGGGAGCTTTTAAACGGCGCGCCCATGACATCTCATACTGCTGTTATTCCCTTCGCTGGAAGCGGGTACCGAATGGCTATTTATGGAGATAAAGGGACATTAGTTATTAAGGGCGATGATTCAGTGCAGCTTACAAAGCTCTCACTCTTTGGTGCCCAAGGTAATAATACTTTAAATGAAATAGCTGTTCCCGATAGTCTAAACCTGGTTTCGGCCGAGACACCGAGTGGTGAGCCATTTAACGTTGGTCAAATGTATTCTGACTTTGCACGTTCGATAAATGAGAAGAAACAATATGTCCCATCATTCTCTACTGCGGTCGGTCTCCATCATTTGATTGATAAGATCCAGAATGCATCCAGCAAACGGTGCATGATTTCCGTGTAAATATAATTAAATTGCAGATTGAAAAACTTAAACACTATTGTCTAATCCAACCGTAGATAAAATATGTTGTTACTATTAATTAAAATAATTTTGGTACAACTGGTCGATATGCGGGTATAGTTCTGGTTAACCTGGTTATAAATACCTGAGAGATTAGAAAATGAGATATGGGACTTTTCTTTCTAGATATAAAATTCGTCATACAAAAATAAGCTATAATGACCTCACGCCAAAGCCTGATAGTGACGGTGCTAAATCTCTTCGGCCCGAACGGATAAAGGTTTCTTTTCGTTATGCGTTGGGCCTTCTGCGCCCTTATCTTCAAACTCGCTTCATGGAGCAAGTAAAAGCTGTTGTTCCCCTGGCACTTTATGCCACGTTATTTCAGATTTTTGTTCTGCAGTATCCGGTGCAAGCTGCCACTACTTTATTAGTAGGTTTGTTAGCTGTAATTATTGGGCTGGCGGCTTTCATGGAAGGCTTGAATTCTGGTCTCATGCCCTTTGGCAATGTTATAGGGTCCAATCTTCCTCAAAAAGCATCGATGCCAGTCGTCTTGGTAATAATAGGTATCCTAGGGGTAGGAGTTACTTTTGCTGAGCCGGCTATTGGAGCTCTTCAGGCCTTTGGGTCTTCAGTTGACGTCAAACAGGCCCCATATCTCTTTGAGGTTCTGAACAACTGGACTGTCCCCTTGGTGTTGATAGTAGGGGCGGGTGTTGGCTTGGCTGCGATCTTCGGAACACTACGTTTTGTGTACGGGTGGTCTTTAAAGCCCCTGATATATCTTGCGCTAGCCCCGTCAGCGTTGCTGACCGCCTATTTTTGGACCGTGCCTGATCTAAGAAGTGTTTTGGGATTAGCTTGGGATTGCGGCGCTGTAACTACCGGGCCTGTTACTGTGCCACTTGTTTTAGCGATGGGAATTGGAATAGCTAACTCAGCAGGGAAAGGAGGGTCAACACTGTCAGGTTTTGGTATTGTTACTTTGGCCTCGTTGTTCCCGGTGACGGCTGTTTTGCTGCTGACGTTATTTGTATTTTTTCAAATTACACCGGCAGAAATTATAGCCAACGCCAATGCTGCAAGTGCTTCGGCAGGTTCCGTTGTTTCGATATGGGAACAGACCCCGGCTGTTGAGATTATTCTGGGTGTTCGGGCCATATTGCCATTGGTAATATTTCTGTTTTTGGTCCTCTTTTTCATTTTGAAAGTCAAACTTTCAAACAAATTAGTCACAATTTACGGGTTGGTCTTGTGCGTTGTAGGGATGTGCATTTTCAATTTAGGTCTTACGTATGGTTTGGGGGCAATCGGAACCCAGACAGGCCAATCTTTGCCAGCTGCATTCATACAACTACCAATTATTGAATCATCACCGATCTTCTCAAAAGAGATAGGGATTGCACTAGTGATTGGCTTCGCTTTAATCCTTGGCTTTGGTGCCACGCTTGCCGAACCAGCGTTAAACGCTCTCGGCCTGACCGTACAGAAACTTACAAATGGTGCATTCAAGAAGTCGATGTTGATGTACAGCGTAGCAAGCGGGGTCTCGATTGGTATTTCCTTAGGGGTCGCAAAGCTTGTCCTGAACCTAGACCTCGCAACAATCTTATTGCCTCTTTATGGACTGGGTGTAGTGCTTACAATTTTTTCGTCGGAGGAGTTTGTAAATGTTGCCTGGGATAGTGCTGGCGTTACAACAGGCCCCGTTACCGTTCCTCTAGTCTTAGCCATGGGGCTGGGTCTTGGTAGCGCAGTGTCCGCTGTGGAGGGCTTTGGGATTTTATCATTAGCGAGTATCTGCCCGATAATAGCCGTGCTCTCTATGGGGGTTATTATACAGATTAAACAAAGCCGGAATTCTTCAAAACAAACCGCAGAACTAAAGGAAGTTTAGAATGCCTGACCGTCACATAGTAGAACTGACCGATGTAAAGCTCATCACATGCGTTTTGCAAAATGGTCTAGCTGAGGAAGTGTTAGAAGCGGCAAAAAATGTTGGGGTGCAGGGGGCAACCGTTAGTTTTGCTCGAGGCACGGGCATTCGTGACCGCATGGGGTTAATGGGTGTTACAGTCGATGAGCAAAAAGAAGTGATACGGATTATCGTCTCGGAAGAACAGGCGCCGCGCGTTTTTGACGCGATGTATTTAGCAGGAAAGCTCGATACTCCAGGAAAAGGGATAATGTATATCGCGGATCTTAATAGTGTCGCAACATATGTTCCTGAGGATGTTCTGAACTCAGCCTCGGAAAAGGAGTAGAATTACAATGCTACTCGAAATTGGATCAATGCTCTCAATCGATGCCGGTACAAAAGTATTCGACAAGCTTAAAAACCACGATAAGGTCGAGTATGTCTTTCACGAAACTGGCAGAAGCGATGATTTGTTTGATGACAAACAATTTGGTGAGTTTGGTGAGGCGTCTATTCTTACAGTCTTAGTAGATGAAACCCATAAAGATGAAGTATTTGCCGAGATATTTGAAACTGCAGGACTGCATGAATCTGAAACGGGTATTGTATTTACGGGCAACCTAGTATCTGAGAAAATTAACTGAATTTCAAACTGTGTTCGTTATTTTTGATAGTGAGGCACGAGTTGTTAGTCTCAAAACCGTTAGAAGCTCTCGACTTAAGTTCGCTATTTTATCGTACCGGTTCTAATTTTTAACATGCTTAAACGCATTAGCCTGCGATAAGCACATTTTAAGAGATAGACTTAGCTAATTGTCACCAATGTAGATCCCTAGCCCGCGCGCTGTTCTCACTAATGTGCCGTTTAGGTCCACAGTTCTATAGTCCCGTATTCCATCTTCAAGAGAGACGTCGCTACACTCTCGGTCCGACCAAACAACAAGCCGGTCGAATTTTTTCTCTGCTATCAAATCAACCGCTTTGACACCAAAAGCAGATGCGTACAGGCGGTCACTTGCATTTGGCACGCCTCCGCGTTGTACATGACCAAGAACGGTTACGCGGGTCTCAATATTTGTGACTTCCTCGATAAGTCGACCTACCTCATGGGCAACACCACCTAATCTATATTCTCCGTTGGATCGGTCGCGGCCAACCATCTCGCCAGTCGGCAAACGAGCTGCTTCAGCGACAATTACAAGAGCAAAATTGCGTGTTGCAACTCGGACCTCGTTAAGTTTTTGTATAAGACTGGCCAGGTCCCATTTAATTTCTGGCAGTAATATAGCATCCGCACCGCCTGCAATGCCTGCAGAGAGGGCAATATGGCCTGCATCTCGTCCCATTACCTCTAGAACCATAACCCTATCATGACTCGCTGCTGTTGGTTGTAATCTGTCAAGTGCTTCGGTAGCGACATCAACAGCAGTTGCATAGCCAATTGAGTATTCCGTACGACCAACATCATTATCAATTGTTTTAGGAATTCCAATAAGATTCATATCTCCTTGTTGTGCTAATCGTCTTAAAATAGATAAGCTACCATCACCGCCAATTGCTATAACTGCGTCAAGGCCAAGTTGGTGGTATCCTGAAATAATTTCTTCAGATCGATCTAATACTGTGCCGTCTGGCATTGGAAAAGCAAAAGGATCACCTCTATTTATCGAGCCTAAAATTGTTCCACCTCTTCTTAAAAAGTCGCCCGTGAAAAGATCCAAATTGAGCTTATTTATGTTTACCGGCCGCTCCATAAGCCCCTGAGTGCCGTATTTAATTCCGAATACATCCCATTTAAAACCATTGATGGCCCTGAATGTTATTGCTCTAATAGCCGCGTTTAGTCCTGCACAATCGCCACCACTTGTTAAGACACCTATTTTGTCAATTTGCTTCAATTAAGTCTCCTCCGTACTGTGTAACAAACGGTTAGTAGAACGCATATAATAAAATCGCTGAGTTCTTCCGCTGGTGTTCATAAATTTCTCCAAATCTGAGAATGGCATTTGTTGCGCTTACCTTATCAAACTCGGATGCCCGGTAGAGTAGGTATTTTTTAAAAAACAAGATCCTGAATTTGAAGTTTTGTACAAGTGTCCACAATTTTTTTTATGGTTCAGTGCTAACATTTTACGATCCTGACTTTCAGCTGTGATATCTTGGGATGTAAACGATAGTTGGACTCAATTTAGATATTAACTTTTGATGGAATGCAGCGTTAATGATATTACAATCACATGCCGTTCATGTAGGTTAGATCTAATTGAATAGACATCGTTCGAATTCGGAGCCGGTTAGTCATTAGCTAAATTCTGTTAAGAGGTGGACCTTTGAAACAGACATCCATTTCGCAAGAAATTATAGATAAGCCGCGTGATGAATGCGGGGTGTTCGGCATCTATGGTCACCCAGATGCGGCTGCCATCACGGCGTTGGGACTTCATGCTCTTCAGCACAGGGGGCAAGAGGCCGCCGGCATCGTAAGTTTCGATGGGTCTCATTTTTTTGCCGAGCGGCGTTTGGGACTTGTTGGAGATAATTTCACCAAACCTGCAGTACTGAACCAACTAGCCGGGCAATCGGCCATTGGGCATGTGCGGTATTCCACTACGGGGGACACAATACTTCGAAACGTACAGCCATTATTCGCTGACCTTTCGAGTGGCGGATTTGCTATCAGTCATAATGGGAACCTTACAAATGCACGCACTTTGAGAAATCAACTTGTAAATGATGGTTCAATATTCCAATCGACGACCGACACCGAAACGATAATGCAACTTGTCGCGAACTCTGAACGGGATGGGGTTCTAAATCGAATTATAGATGCACTGTTTCAAATAGAGGGTGCCTATGCATTTGCTATCTTAACAAATAAAAAACTTATAGGGGCACGAGATCCGATAGGTATAAGGCCCCTGGTTCTGGGCGAATTGAATGGAGCTTATATCCTTTGCTCAGAAACCTGTGCTCTCGATATGGTGGGTGCAAATTTTATCAGAGAAATCGAGAATGGTGAAATAGTAGTGATAACTGAAAGTGGTATTGAGAGTTTCAATCCCTTTCCTGAACAAAGCTTACGACCCTGCATTTTCGAATATATATACTTTTCGAGACCTGACAGCATTGTTGGTGGAGAAAATATATACGAGTGTCGAAAGGCGATGGGCCGTCAGCTTGCATTAGAGTCTGGTATAGAAGCAGATATGGTTATCCCTATACCCGATAGCGGAGTACCTGCAGCTTTGGGCTACTCTGAACAATCGAAAATACCCTTCGAACTTGGGATTATACGGAACCATTATGTGGGCCGTACATTTATTGAACCGCAACAGTCAATCAGGTCGTTGTCGGTCAAATTAAAACACAATGCAAATCGGTCCTTATTTAAAAATAAGAGTGTAGTATTACTCGATGACTCTATAGTCAGGGGCACTACATCAACAAAAATCGTGCAAATGGTTCGTGAGGTTGGAGCCTCAGAGGTTCACATGCGTATTGCTGCACCCCCCATTAGGTTCCCAGACTTCTATGGTATAGATACACCAAAAAAAGAAGATCTTCTGGCCGCCAATTACTCTTTGGAACAGATGCAATCGTATATTGGGGCTGATAGTTTAGCTTTCCTGAGCGTTGATGGTCTTTACAAGGCGATGGGGCATCCGAACGGTCGAGAAGCAGCAGCACCAGCATTTACCGATCATTGTTTCACAGGTGATTATCCAACTTTTCTTCGCGACCAAACAAATGACAGAGAGATAGAGCAACTCTCGTTTCTTTATGAAAGTAGCTAGATCTGCACATGATTAAGTCAGAGAGAGTAAGCTTTATATCTAACAAGCTTAACGAATTTTATCCTGAAATTCCAATTCCACTCAACCATCAGAATCAGTTTGAATTACTTATTGCAGTCCTTTTAAGTGCTCAATGCACTGATGAACGTGTGAATAAAGTGACCCCCAATCTTTTTGCTATGGCAAAGAACTCTCTAGAGATGTCGGAGTTGGCTGTCGAAGAGATATATCAAGTGATACGTTCTTGCGGTTTGGCACCACAAAAATCTAAAGCGATATCCAATCTCTCCAAGATTCTTGTCGCAAATTTCAACGGTGAGGTGCCTGAAAGTTTTGAGCAGCTTGAGAAATTACCCGGCGTCGGCCACAAAACCGCTAGTGTGGTAATGTCTCAAGGATTTGGCCATCCTGCGTTTCCGGTTGACACCCATATTCATAGGCTTGCTCAGCGTTGGCGTTTGACAAGTGGCAAAAATGTTAACCAAACAGAAAAAGATTTAAAACGGTTATTTCCAAAACGTTCTTGGAACAAACTACATCTACAAATAATTTACTACGGGCGCGAGTACTGCCCTGCGAGAAGTTGTTTCGGGCTCGGTTGTATCATTTGTAAAACATGTAACCCAAACAGGAAGAAACCAATTAAAACAAAAAAGGCGTGATTGAAATTGTGAAAAATCAAGCGTTGCACAAAACCCGTGCAAAAACCGTCAGATACTCGGCCAAATAGGTGTTATTCGGCGAAAGCTTTTTCTATGACATAATCACCTGGGCTACTATTTGAACCTTCCTGTAAACCGGCCTTTTCGACGATTGCAGCAGTATCCTTTATCATCTCCATAGAGCCACAAATCATTACTCGATCTGAGTCTGGATTAAGATTATCAATGTTGAGATCTTTAAAAAACTTGCCTGTATTCATAAGGTCCGTGATTCTTCCTGTATATTCATGTTCCTCTTGTGTTGTCGTGCCGTAGTAGGTAATGCGATCAAGGACTGTTTCAGACAACAACGGATCGGCCTTCAACCCATTAATAAGCTCTACTCCATATTGTAAATCTGCAACTTGACGGCACGTGTGGGTCAAAATCACTTGGCTGTAACCCTCATAGGTCTCTGGGTCGCGTATGATGCTCGCGAATGGAGCTATACCTGTCCCTGTTGAAAATAGAAACAGCCTTTTCCCAGGCTTGAGACAATCTAGAACCAGTGTGCCAGTTGGTTTTTTACCCAAGATTAGATCATCGCCGGGTTTGATATGCTGTAGACGTGATGTTAGGGGGCCATCCTGAACTTTTATTGAATAAAAATCGAGGCCTTCATCCCAAAATGGGCTTGCCACTGAATAGGCTCGAAGGAGTGGTTTACCATCTACCGGGAGGCCTAACATTATGAATTCACCTGATCGGAAACGGAAACTTGTGGGTCTAGCCGCACGGAATGAAAAAAGTGAGTCCGTCCAATGATGGATGCTTTCAATGGTAGTTAGACTCAAGGAATCCGGTAATTTCAGTGTTTGGGCAACCATTAAAAAAAACTCCTGGGACGACTTAATCCTCGAAAAACACAATATCCTAGAAAATATCTAAACGAATTGCGCACAAATTTTGCATTCAAACTGTATGGCTATTAAATGGTATAGGCGAATTTTTCTTACCTTAACAAATATCTTTTTTCATGTTTACATCAATCATATGCATAGGTACCCACATTTTACAGAGATAGTGATAATGAGTTGCATTTGCAACGCTTATTCGCCTATTAGTGGCAGTGTTTCATTTTCTGATTCAAATTATGCATTTTAAAAGGACGCTGTGATAGCTGTTTTGGTTCGGGGTCAGGTTTGCGAGAGTCTTAAGCACTTCCCTCCAAATATTTGATGATGCGTCTATTTTCATCTAGTTCTAGCGGTTCTATTTCTGTATTTGCCGTATTTGCATTTACGACATTTTCTATTACGGAAAGATAGCAAGTAGCTGTATTTTGCCATGTATAAACTTCTTTAACACGTCGCATAGCCGCTTGCGATAACTCGTCATGGCGCTCTAACCCCTCTAGTAAACCTTTTCCGATCGCGCTGGAATTGAATGGGTCAACTAATACGCCCGATCCATCGGAAAAGATTTCTGACGGGCCCCCATTTTTCGTTACGACCGGCGCTAATCCTGTTGCAGCGGCTTCAATGGGTGCTAAGCCAAATGGCTCGTATAAGGAAGTAAGAGCAAATACAGAGCCGCGCTGAGCGAAGAAACGATAAGTTGCTGCTAACTCAAGCTGGGATCTAATATTAAGAAAATGTGTTTGCTCACGAATGTTTGCAGTGGTCAGCAACTCTAATATTTCTTTTAATACAATTTGCTCCGAACTACTGAGTTTACCAATATCTCGTTCGGGAGAGTCTATGCCTCTCACACATAAGATTATCTGTGCTATTTTCGATAACCTTGTATCTTCTGCAACCGCTTTTATAACGCCTATTATGTTCTTTTTTTCATCCAGACGACTCGAAATTACTATACCTGGCCGCGCGTCTTCTCCAAATTCTGCATCCAACTTGGGCTTTATTTGATTATCAAGTTGCGTTTTTCTTGTGCTGAATATGCTTTCATTTACCCCTGGGGGAGTAATCGCAAACCTTGATTTGTCAGAGCTTTTTATCGCACCATTGTAAAGGTCATGTGAATATTGCTCTTCTTTCTCCTGCCCGGTGGAGACTATAATACGTGCAGCATTTTTCATGCTAATGCGTTCTGCCGCTATGCGTTTAGAAAAATTGAAACGAGCCTCCATACTTGGCCAATTGACCCTATTTGTCCCCAGTTTATCGAGTTTTTGTGCACCTAACGAATGCCCAGTAAATGTAAATGGAATGCCCGTTTTTATTTGTGTTAGTGCAGCCCCATAGCCGCCATCGGCATAATGCGCCGTTACGAAGTCAGGCTTCATGTCCCCATAAAACATAAGCATGTTTCTAATAAGTTCCGGTATGTGCGGCCAAAGTTGCTCTTTTTCTAGGAATTTATCCCCACCGCATGGAAAACGTAAGATTCTGAGCCCTTCAGGGGATGAGTCATACCTTTCCTGGTCAGCGGCAAATTCTGGCCATTCACTATCTCGAATACGACGTGTGACTATATCAACATTATGGCCCAATTCTGCCATAGCATGTGCCAGTTCTTTTACATAGACCAATTGACCGCCAAAGTCCGGGTGCTCAGTTAAGTGACTGTCTGATTGGTCAAAGTTACCTTGTGGGTTTAGAAAAATAATATGCATTAGCATGTACTAACTATTTAGGTTTGAGATCGACAGTATAGTCTGAGTTTATAATTATATCGGCAAGAGCACGATGCTCAGAGATTATTGCATGTTCAATCTTTAGGATGCTCTCTGTGAACGAGTCGAGTTCGGTGGTGTCGCGATTGCGTTTTTGCCGGTGTTCAAGCGTTTGGTTGAAGTCTCGTGCGATAAAAATACGAATATCAATATTGGTCAAAAGAGACGTGTATGTTCCTTCTGCAATTGCGACTTTGGCATTATTAAAATTATATATTTCTTCCGTAATGATGTCAGAGGAATAGTTGATCAACGGTTTTTTTATGTTTGATTTGCCCTCGCGAAATGCCTCTAAATGTGAGGCAAGTAATTCGATTTTAACTTCATGAGGGCCGACCCATTTTTTATTCTTTCTTCTTTCTGCGTCATTAGATTTTGGGGGATAAATAAAATAGTCGTCCTGCTGAAAAATGATGCATGGAATACCGAAGTTTTCCAAAGCTCGGGCAATTGCAGTCGCTGTTTCAGATTTTCCACTACCAGATTCTCCCGCTACGGTAATAGTAAATTTGCTTGCTGCTGATTCGATAGTTTTGAGTAAAGAGGATGTTATAACCTCAGCAGCGCTGAGATGATGTGCTTCAACGACGATGCTATCACCCTGCATTTTGTATCCTTTATAAAGTGTTGATAAGGATATTATTATACTTCGTTAGTTAGGGAAAAATAAAAAATACATAATACGAAAATTAGGGATTGACCTGTCTAAAAATTAATTTATTCACGTATATATGGATTATGAAATATCTTGGTCTACTTTGAACGCTAAGTTGCAGTCCATAGCTACGGCGAGCGGAGGACTTAGTGCCGCACTGGATGAATTAGAAAATCATCAGCGAGAAAGCGGGTTTATACAGGATGACCTGCAGGATGTTCAGCGTTTGGTATTTGGGCACCCCACAAACACAGACCTTAATTTTCGAGTGCAGCTTAATCCAAAACGAGCACAGCGTCACGGAGGTGCCGGCGTAACACATCCACCGCCTGGCGAAGAAAGCCTCAATAATGGGTGCTTTTTGTGTCGTGAAAATATTCGGTGGCAACAAGGGCAGCGTCAAATCGGTTTCGAAATAGAAGCTAGCGGGGGTAGCTACTACGCTTGGATGAATCCTTTTCCACTTCTTCCCAATCACGTTGTGGTGGCCTCGCAGGCCCATATTCCGCAAGGATTACGGTTGTTCAGTAATAGGTCGGAAGACTTAAAGTTAGAGCGGGTTCTAACGGATCTTTGCGAAACAGCCCAGCAACTCCCCAACCATGTTGGTTTTTACAACGGCATCGGAGCGGGGGCGTCTATTCCTGGACACTTGCATTTTCAGTTCTTTCGAAGAGCCCCTGAAGTGCCAAAATTTCCTCTTGAAGAGAGATCATTCCAAGAGACGGAAAGTGGCGTAGCACCAGAATTTATATTAGACTATCCAATTTCGGTCGTGCGATGGTGCGGACAGCTATCTGAGGTAGTTTTAAAGGCCAGACGTTGGATCACACGATGGGCAAGCGTTAACGACTTTGAACAAGAACGGTTAACTGCCAATTTTGTTGCAACCTTCTCAAATGAACGCGACGAGCTAACTCTTTATTTCGTTCCTCGTCATCGAGACAAACAATTCTGGAATGGTAATAAAGGAATTGTCGGGGGGTTAGAGGTATTGGGGGAACTTGTAATGGCAAGTAGCGATGAATGTGCTTTGGTTGAAAATGGAATAGTTGATTATGGGTTTATTGAAAATGCACTGTCTTTTGTGAGTACGCCGGTATCCCTCCTGAATAGCTAATTTCGTTATCCAACTTTTCCAATCTCAGCTAGATACTTCTGGTTTGTAGCTTAGGCCTTGGCCAAGCATTCTGCGATTTATAAGAGCAATACCATTGTCGGTGATGTTGTAGGATTTTGAATCTTTTTTTGCATCAAACCCGACGATTGTCCCAGGAGGGACTTCGCAACGATTATCAAGAATAACATTCCGCAGTCTCGACCCTGCGCCTATTCGGCAACCGGGTAGAGCCAGCACTCCATCCAGTTTACATCCATCATCCACTCTTACATCCGAAAATAATATTGATTGTCGTACCTCCGAGTTTACAATTACACAACCACTGCTCACCATTGTTGACTCTATTAATCTGGCACCGTCGGGACAATTGAATAGGGTAGGGGCTAGTTGCCGTTGATGCGTGACCGTGGACCAAACGGGATCATAGAGGTCTAATGGGGGATTCGGTGTGACTAATTCCATGTTGGCCTCATAATAACCATCAATTGTACCCACGTCCCGCCAGTATGGTGGCTCATCGTTTGTAGGATTTTGGAATCGATGCGCATGGAAATGATCACCACGCCGTAAACCTTCTGGAATTACATCGCGACCAAAATCATGGCTAGAACCCTGTAGTTTTGCATCCTCATGCAATCGAGCAGCAAGGTAATCTTGAGACACCACATACACTCCCATGCTAACGAGTGCCTTATTCTTTTGACCGGGGATGGTTTTCGGGTTTGCTGGTTTTTCTTCAAAATCTAAAATTCGACCATTCTCATTAACTCCCATTACACCAAATTGTTTTGCGGCCTGTTCCACATCTACTGTCATACAGGCTACTGTAAAATCGGCGCCCATATTTACGTGCTCGGCAAGCATTTCTCCGTAATCCATTTTGTAGATATGATCGCCTGCCAATATGATTACATAATCGGGCTCATGACTTTCGATTATGTCGAGGGATTGGAAAACAGCATCCGCTGTTCCTTGAAACCATGTTTCATCGTCTGTCCACTGTTGTGCTGGAACAATATCTAAAAAATCTCCTCGTTCATTATTTATTTTAGTCCATGCTTCTATAAGATGCCGGATCAAGGAGTGCGATTTGTATTGAGTCAAAACGCAAACTTTATTAATTCCAGAGTGCATGCAGTTTGAGAGCGTGAAATCAATTATTCTGAATTTACCGCCAAATGGCACTGCCGGCTTAGTTCTCCAGTCGGTTAAAACGCCTAAGCGCTCACCGCGGCCTCCTGCCAAGACTAAAGCCATTGTGTTATTTGTTAATCGACTTACAAACCTAGCTCTGGGCGATCTCATATTTTCCTCAACTACTCTGATAATTAATAAATATCGCTGTGTGCTAGGACAAATATTAAGCATATCCGTTCATTCTCGGCATGCCTAATGCCCGATTGCACTAAGGTTTTTCAAATCTTATTTTATACCATAAGACTATTTTTTATTTAAGTGCGACCGAAGATTATAGATAATTTCGAGGTTGAAGCGGCTATGGTTTAAGAAAAATTCTATAGGCGGAATTATCGGTTTCCCGAAAATACAGGTAACCCAGGTTATCTAAGAATTCGCGAAACTGTGCTGTTCCATCTTTAGGTACTTGAATGCCGCAAAGCACGCGTCCAACGGCGGCCCCGTGGTTGCGATAGTGAAATAGGCTTATATTTCTTTTGTTGCCCATTTTGGTAAGAAAGTTCATTAGTGCCCCCGGTCGCTCCGGAAATTCAAATCGATATATCTCTTCATCCAGCATCCCAATTGGTTGTCCTCCTACGAGGTGCCGTATATGCGTTTTTGCCAATTCATTATTTGTTAAATCAACTACCCGGTAACCTTTCTTTTCCAACATTTTTATTATTACTGCACGCTCCCTATTTCCGTCGCATAATTTTACGCCCAGAAATATCTGGGCGGTGGTATCATTCGTGTAACGATAATTGAATTCTGTGACACTCCGTTTTCCAAGCATGCGGCAAAACTTTCTGAAGCTGCCCGGTTTCTCCGGAATAGTAACAGCCATTATGGCTTCACCTGCTTCACCTATCTCGGCACGCTCAGATATATATCGCAGGCGATCAAAATTGGTGTTCGCCCCGGTGTTGATTGCAATCAAGGTTTTACCTTTTAGGCGCTCGCGTGCTGCATATATTTTCATTCCCGCTATAGCTAAGGCACCGGATGGTTCCGCAATTACGCGGGTGTCTTCAAACAAATCTTTAATTGCAGCACACATTTGATCAATGTCTGCTAGAACGATATCGTCGATGCATTTCCTGGCTATTCGAAATGTTTCTTTACCTACTTGTGCTACTGCCACACCATCGGCAAATGTGCCAACTTCGTCTAACACTATGCGGCGGCCTCTATTTAACGAATGATACATTGATGCTGCATCCGATGCCTCCACACCAATGACTTTTATCTCAGGTCGCACCATTTTAACATAGGCAGCCAATCCAGCGGCGAGGCCACCGCCACCAACCGGCACAAATATAGCGTGAATATCTCCCATATGTTGACGGAGTATTTCCATACCCACTGTTCCCTGGCCAGCGATAACTTCAGGATCATCAAAAGGGTGAAGAAAAGTGAGCCCCTTTTTTTTGACGAGTTCCATTGCTTTTCCATATGCCGCAGTGAAGTCATCGCCATTTAGAATAACTTTTGCGCCACGTTTGCGGACAGCCAGGACTTTAATCTCGGGTGTTGTTTGAGGCATGACAATAGTTGCCGGCACCTTTAAGGTTGATGCTGCCAGCGCCACCCCCTGTGCGTGATTACCTGCTGAAGCCGCTATTACCCCTTTTTTACGCAAGTTTACAGGCAGGCTAATCATTTTATTGTAGGCACCCCTCAACTTAAAGGAGAAGATCGGCTGTAGGTCCTCTCTTTTTATGAGTACCCTATTCGAGAGTCTGACCGATAGTCCGGGTGCGGGATCAAGAGGTGATTCTATAGCTACATCATAAACTGGAGCTTTAAGAATTTTATTGAGATACTTTTGAGGCATGGTCAAAGCTCACGTTCGCAGACTAAGAAAACTTGATTTAGCTAAACCTTCCTAAACGGTGCAAGGCAATTATTTAATCGTTACATTTCTAAATATTAATTGAAAATGACAATCTCAAGAAATCACTACAATCTTGATACGTTTTCAAATGGGGAAATGAAACCTCAATTCAGGCTTAATCTTCTATTGGGTTTATTCTGAACTGCCCATTGGGTGGGGGTATTACAGCGCGCTCAGTTGATGCCTCTACTTGGGGGACCCAGTCGTACGGCACTCGATAGCCTCGGAAAGCGTTACTGGCAAATAACATTTTCGAATCAAGAAGGTTGTGTGGGCTTACATACTCCCAAACAATCTCGCATTGTGTCGTTACTTCAATTATTCTACCGTGCCGTGATTCCGTAATTAATGTGTTTCCATTTGGGAGACGTTGCGCGCCGCTTTGGTAGCGACTGTAAAAACGGGATTCTTCTCCTTCCGCGAAACCCTGTTCTAAGGCTGTGAACTGCCAAACTATCTCAAGGCTTACAGGATTTATTTCCAAAACACGAGAATGATCTCGAAGAGTATTCCAGGTTCCATCCGGTGCCCCCGGATTTGGAGCACCATAACCAGCAGCTCCACCATTATCGAAAACCAAAATATTTCCCGCGCCAGGGAGGCCTTCTGGGATTATATGAGCGTGGTGGGGCCCAATAACGCATTCGATTTTTTGCAAGGCTGGATCACGGTCGTAATATGGGCCGATTTGCCAAACTATGTCACCAGTCTTCTTTTCTATGATATAAATCATGGTTGCGCGATCATCAGTAATTATATTTTCCGGATGAAAGCGTTCATCACCTGCGTCAAACCACTTGTTTGGGCCAACATATGAACATGTGTTTTGGAAAACGCCATTTTGATTTCTACACCGTCTCATAAGGGCATTTTTTGCTTCGGCACTCCATCCAAATTGCTCAAAATTCTCAGCGGGCATCCATTCCCAAACGATATCGCCATCCCAAGACACCTCAACCATACGCGTTGCACGTGGGAGATAATCACGAGTTACCTCAGGCCATTCTCCAGTTCGATAACTCAAAAACAGCGTTTTCGCATTTTTTATCGCCGGAGCTTGGCCTGGCACATAGTAGCCAACTGGACATCCTTCTCGAACTACATCGTGATTTTGTCGTGCAACCCAAACCTTTTCGCCATTTCTGTTCATCTGATCGGCTTTAAAAAACCTCCATTCTTGTTCGCCATCCCAACTTTCCTGAACAAGATCGTCTGCTCCAAGCATATGATCGTATTTCTCATTCACTCGACCTGTTTGGCCCCCGAGTACGCTTCCATTTGGAAGTAGGTTCACCATGTAGTTATTAAATTGGGGCCAATTCCTAAGTTCATGGCCGTTCATATCTATTAGCACAGCTCCAACGTCTTTTTTTGCGGAAGGGTAAATGGTAAGTCCATTGAAGCACTTGTCCGGCTGGTAAATTGTTGTCCCAGTGGGAAATACAGTTTGCATAGAATACTCTCACAAAGCCAATTAATGAACACTTCAGAAAATATACATCAATAACTTATTTACACCTAATGAGGTGCGCAGTTGCAGACATGGAGATAATTATCATACAATTTGCTGTTTTGGTTGCAGCTGCTTTACAAGCTGCACTGGGGGTAGGCTTCGGTGTGCTCGCGGGCCCTGTACTGCTGCTTTATTTTAAGAGCGTAGACGCCGTATTCATAAACATTTTATTAAACCTCCTAATAGCCGGACTGCTAGCCCCGAGGCTGAAAGCTCATAGGGCAGAAGGTATATTTCCCAGCCTGGCATTTGGCACGCTCGTTGGGCTGCCCTGCGGTGTTTGGCTTTTAAACATTATTGAGTTTAATACGTTGCAATCTTTCGCGGGAATATGTGTCATGTTAGCAGCGGCTTCAATTTTTATTCAAAAAACCTCAGGAAATGACAAACCAGATCCCACAGGGTTGACCTTACTTATAGGTTGTGTCGCAGGACTTATGGGAGGGAGCCTAGGCATGCCAGGGGCAATTCCGGCAGGATGGATGGCATTTCGTGGTTATGCGAAAGATACAATACGCGCAACGCTAATCACGTTGTGTGTCATTTGTTACGGTGGAGCCATTTTATTGCATGGCGTTTTTAGTGAAATGGCCTCATCGGTTTTCTTGCAAACCTTGTCATTAGTGCCAGCCACTATCGTCGGGCTTTATTTAGGTAACACCCTGACCCGATTTTTTAGCGAGAAGTTCTTTCGCATTTTAATAGCGGTCACACTTTTGTTTTCAGCAGGATCGCTGTTCGTGGACCGCTTGTAAGACAATTCGGCTAGCAAAATACGTATCCTTTGTTTTCTTGATCGGCAATTATCTAATCTCTTTGAAAAGTGCCGGCGTGCTGCACCAAAGAAACTCAGTGCGGTCTTCAAGCCCACTACAATTTATGTTACAAAATCTGTGCAATCTGCTCAAAACAGAAAAATATTATGTCAAATGACATTACGAGCGCGCAAATCGGCTATATCCTTTTCGCTATAACCAGCTTCGGCAAGGATCTCATCCGAATGCTCACCAGCTTCTGGCGGGGCTTTCACGAAATCGTGGGGTGTTCGTGACATTCTGATAGCCTGATTTACTAAACTGATATCACCAAGCGCCGCAGAATTGACCGTTTTTTGCATCTCGAGGTGCTTCACCTGTACATCTTCAAATGTTTTGTCGATGGAATAAATTTGCCCACACGGCACCCCTTGTTCATTGAGTTTTTCCACCCACTCGTCACTCGATTTATGCTTTAAGATTTTCGCTATTTCAGCGTTCAATGTATCTCTGTTCTTTGATCGGGCTTCTGCTTCTTTGTAATCGGGATGATCGATCCATTCCTCGTGTCCAACAGCTACCGCGAAACGTTGCCAAATTAAATTACCCGCCACTGCTAAATTGATGAATCCATCAGTCGTTTCGAATACGCCTGTAGGAATTGATGTAGGGTGGTTGTTACCAGCCTGTTGAGGAACCTCTCCCGATAATGTCCAACGGGCCCCTTGAAAGTCGAGCATGAATATCATTGCTTGAAGGAGTGATGTCTGAACCCATTGTCCTTTGCCAGAGCTTTCACGCTCAAGAAGAGCAATCATAATACCCTGAGCACACAGCATACCAGCGCATAGGTCCGCAATTGGAATTCCAACGCGCACAGGCCCGTTTCCTGGTAGGCCTGTGATGGACATCAATCCGCCCATACCTTGTGCGATTTGATCAAAACCCGGCCGTTTTGCATAAGGTCCATCTTGGCCAAATCCCGATATTGATCCGAGTATGATTTTTGAATTGATAGACTTGAGACTATCGTAGTCGATACCAAGGCGGTTTTTAACGTCGGGGCGGTAATTTTCAACAACGACATCCGCGTCTATTACCAATCGTTTGAATACATTGAGACCGTCTTCTTCCTTCAAGTTAAGCGTCAAACTACGTTTATTACGATGCAAATTCTGGAAGTCAGGACCATGCCGCGCGCCGCCCAAGGCATTTCCGCCTTCGAGTGCTGGCGGTAATTCAATTTTTATTACATCGGCACCCCAATCCGCTAATTGACGAACGCAGGTAGGACCTGATCTCACACGCGTGAGATCAAGAACTTTATATTTTGATAAAGCGTGGCTAGCAGCTTCGAATGGCATAAGACATCCTCCAGGTTTAAGACGGACGAAACTAGCACGGGTAATGGCTGTTAGCCAGCATGGAAGCGGTTGCAGTCAAACTCCGGATGTGTTCGACTTTAGTTGATTCGGGGTCGTGGGGTCCAATTCTGCAATGGAATATTTTATTCAGCAGCTTATCAACGGAATTACGCTGGGCTCAAACTATGGATTGATCGCCACCGGATACACTATGGGTTATGGGATCATAGGGATGATAAATTTCGCTCATGATGGAATTTTCATGGTAGAAAAGTAGTCGGGAGCTTCAGCTTTGTTTGTCACCACTTCACGGTATTGGCTGTTTTTAATCGTATTTTTTTTCAGCGTAAGCAGTGCTGCTAGTGATCAACTTGCTAATTTTGATGACTGGCTAACTGATTTCCGGGCCTCTGCCTCTGCCGCAGGAATTTCAGAACACACCCTGAGTGCTGCGCTTGATGGAATAAAGCCATTACCTGATGTTATAGCAAAAGACCGCCGCCAAGCAGAATTTACACTTTCCTACTGGATGTATATGAAGCGGGTGAACTCAAGCCGCATTCAAGAGGGAACTAGACTATTACAAACACACAAAAGGCTACTTCGGCGTATAACTAATAAATTTGGAGTGCCAGCCCACTACTTGATGGCATTTTGGGGTTTGGAGAGCAATTTTGGAAAAAGCTTTGGAGCGTACAGAGTTATTCCTACGCTCGCTACATTGGCTCATGAAGGACGACGATCAAGATTCTTTCGTGCACAATTACTCGCAGCACTTAGGATCCTTGATAATGGCGATATTACCCTTCAAAGTATGCGGGGCTCTTGGGCGGGAGCTATGGGGCATTTCCAGTTTATCCCAACCACTTATCAAGCCTACGCAGTTGATTTTGATGGAGATGGTAAGAGAGATATTTGGAACAACATGGCTGACGCTTTTGCCTCGGCAGCTAATTACCTGTCTTCAATGGGCTGGGATCCCAAACAAAAATGGGGGCGTGAAGTAAAACTCCCCAAACATTTTGATTTTTCGGAAGCAACGCTTGAAAATTGGAAACTGCTATTCGAATGGAACAAGGAGGGTGTACGACGAATCAGTGGTGCGAGTTTACCCAATCTTGATATTAAAAGTTGGTTGGTAGTGCCAGCGGGACATCAAGGGCCGGCGTTTGCAGTTTATCCTAACTTTAAACGTATTATGCGATGGAATAATTCTATTCTTTACGCGATCTCAATCGGCCATTTAGCAGACAGGTTGGGAGGAGCCGGACCAATTAGTATTGGGCACCCCAAAAATTATCTTCGAGTAAGTGTAGAAAAAGTCAAAGAAATTCAGGCAAGGCTTAATTCAATGGGGTTCTCTGCAGGTAAGCCAGATGGAGTTGTTGGCAAAAACACGAGATCTGCTATCAGAGATTTTCAAAAGCTGGAAAATATGCCCGCTGATGGACACATAACAATAAACTTGTGGAAACGCATTGTTGGAAAATAAAGTATTATTGCTCGATATCCTGCCGCTGTCTAAACTAGCTATCAGCGATCGCAATACTTTAAGAAAGCGGTCAGATGGAGATGGTTGTAAATAGATTTCTAAAAATATTTGTTATGCTGGTGCTGTCTGTGATGCTCGCAAGCTGTTCAGAGACACAATTCGTCGCTAATTTGATAAAGGTTGGGGCCGACAATGCTGGGCAAACCGGAGGCGGCCGATACAAGGTTGGGGGGCCTTATCAAATAAAAGGCGTTTGGTATCGTCCTAGAATCGATTATCAATACGACCAGACTGGCATAGCCTCGTGGTATGGACCTCAGTTTCATGGAAAGCTCACAGCTAACGGTGAAATCTTTGACATGAACCTTGTTAGTGCGGCGCACAAAACATTACCCATGCCAAGTATGGTACGGGTAACTAACCTACGTAACGGCAAAGCTCTAAATATTAGACTGAATGACCGAGGCCCCTTTGCTCATGGCAGAATAATTGATTTATCCAAGCGGGCCGCTCAGTTACTTGGTTTCGAGCGGGCAGGGACTGCACCCGTTCGGGTCCAAGTGCTTGAGAATGAGAGCAGATTACTCGCCTCTGCTTCTCAAGGCGTTGTATTGCCTGGCACTCAATTACCTGGTGCCGCGCCAGTAGCATCAAATTCAAGCTCACATACTCCGAGATCAGCGCCAAGTGTGTCTGTTACCCGGCAGGCGTTACCGCCTCCTGCCGGCAGTCAAACTTCACCTCAATCAGCAATCAAACGAAAAAATGATGCGAATTCATTGCCTGAAATAAAAAGTTCTGGTCTGGGTAAAACAAGGACATTAGCGGACGGGAAGGTATCTGCAGTGCCTGTCAAAGCTGACACTCGGATATTTGTTCAAGCTGGTGCTTTTTCTAAATTTGTAAACGCGAATCGAGTGCATGTTCAATTGGGTTCGTTGGGGTCCTCAACTATAAGTAGAACAAAAAAAGGGGAAGGAAGGCTTTTTAGAGTGCGTCTCGGGCCATATCCCAATGTGAAAACTGCTGATGAAATTTTGGCGCGTGTCATGGCTTCAGGATTTTCAAGGGCACGTATAATCGTCGATTGAAAGTAATTTTAAGCAACATGTTTAAGTTTATTACACTTGCTCGTGGAATGCATACCACATGACAGAAATGGATAAAAATTACTGATGAAAAGTTCAAGAAAGGTTTCAGCGCCCGCAGTATGTGTACTTACAGCATTTTTATCCGTTGTGATGTGCACACCTGGTGTTGCTCTACCGACAAAAGCAAAACAGGCATTGGTTGTTGACTACAGCACAGGTCGTACATTGTTAGCGAAAAATGCCGATACGCCCATGCATCCCGCATCTATGACTAAAATGATGACTGCCTTCATGGTTTTTGATCGGCTTAGGTCAGGCACTTTATCTCTCGACACAAAATTTCGTGTAAGTAAACGTGCCTGGAAAAAGGGTGGCTCGCGGATGTTCCTTAAAGTAAACGACGCGGTAAGTGTTGAAGACCTTATTAGAGGAATCATTGTCCAGTCAGGGAACGATGCATCGATTGTGATTGCAGAAGGTATTTCAGGTAGCGAGGAGGATTTCGCACGTGAGATGACTGAAAAAGCACAAGAAATAGGAATGAAAAATTCAACTTTTAAAAATGCCTCAGGTTGGCCCGATGAGAATCATTTAACCACAGCGAGGGATCTGGCTACTTTGATAGATACGACAATACGGGAATTTCCTGAATTTTATCATTATTACGCCGAGGAAGAATTTAAGTATGCGAATATTAATCAGAAGAATCGTAATCCACTATTGAGGCTCGGTATTGGAGCAGACGGGTTAAAGACAGGGCATACTGAGGTTGCTGGTTATGGTTTGGCGGCTTCTGCTATTCGAAAAAACAGAAGAATCATAATCGTTGTTAACGGCCTTGAGTCAAAACGAGACCGTGCTCGGGAGTCGAGGTACCTCCTTAATTGGGCATATAGGACGTTTGATACGTACCGTTTATTCGTCGCTGGGGAAACTGTAACGGATGCCTCTGTATGGCTTGGGTCAGCTAGCTCGGTGCCATTAATACTTGAACGTGATCTTTTTGTGACGATAAAGAAGCGGTCTCGCAAACAGCTTAGGGTAGTAGCCAAATTTACTGAGCCGATCGTTTCTCCTATACGTCGGGGGGACAGGCTTGGTATCCTTGTTGTGAATGCCCCCAATGAAAATAAGATGGAGCTACCGCTTATAGCCGGGGCGAGTGTAGCGGAGCTTGGCCGCATGGGGCGACTAACCGCTCTTATAAATCATTTGCTGTGGGGAAAAAGTCAGTAGCGGAGCAAGTATTATTTCTGGACATTTCGTAACATTTGAAGGTGGCGAGGGCGCTGGTAAATCAACCCAAGTAGCTCTACTAGTAGATGCTCTCAAACAGGCTGGGATTAATGCTATTTCAACCCGTGAACCCGGCGGAGCGCCAGGCGCGGAGTCAATAAGAGGCCTTCTTGTAGAAGGAGAGGGAGACCGTTGGGCACCATTCACAGAAACATTGCTGCATATTGCTGCACGGTATGAACATATTTCTAAGACGGTGAGGCCAGCTCTTGAGACTGGTTCTTGGGTAGTGTGTGATCGTTTCCGGGACTCAACTAAGGCTTATCAAGGCTATGGGCTGGGCCAAAACCTAAATACAATTGATGAAATACATGAAATAGTGCTACCTGAATTTGTGCCTGACCTAACGGTTTTAATCGATCTCGATGTTAAAACGGGCCTAGATCGCACACAATTACGTGGTGACCAAACTGGCACTAGATACGAAGAAATGGATATTGAATTTCACCAGCGTGTTCGAAGAGGCTTTCTGGATATTGCCGCAAATGACCCGGGCCGCTTTGTTGTTCTGGATGGCAATCTTTCAGTTGAGGAGATAGCAAATAAAGT
>Ga0163109_10000751_pt1 | contig 26006 bp, 32 predicted proteins | sample CRUFie1St13metaG_FD_108704 | JGI IMG/M metagenome (GOLD analysis project Ga0163109, IMG submission 108704) | Marine microbial communities from the Costa Rica Dome - CRUD Field 142mm St13 metaG | ecosystem: Environmental > Aquatic > Marine > Oceanic > Photic zone | place: Costa Rica: the Eastern... | reverse complement strand
GCCGACTCGCCAGTTGTTGGGTCCATCCGCATATCAAGTGGCCCATCTTCTTGGAAACTGAAGCCTCGATGGGCTTGATCAAGCTGTGGCGAAGAAAACCCTAGATCTAGCAGGATTCCCGCAACGCGCTCTATGCCCAGGTCATCAAGAGCAACTTCTAATTTTGAGAAGGCAGTATGTATCATCCGAAAACGTGGATCTTTAAGGGCCAATTTCATCCCGACAGATACAGCAGAGGGATCGCGGTCCAGACCAATCAAACACCCAAACTTACCTAAGGCTGCTAATATCGCCTGCGAATGACCGCCACGGCCAAAAGTACAATCTAGATACACTCGATCGTGTTTAACACATAGACCGTTCAGTGCTTCATGAAGTAGCACTGGTATGTGATCCATCGACCCCCCTTATAGCGACAAATTAATTAGTTCGACAGAGGCATCCTCATCAAATGATTCGCTGAGGTATGTTTCTGTTATCGATGTCCAGCGCGCCTCACTCCAAATTTCGAACTTTTGGCCCTGACCAACAAGAATTAGATGCTTCTCAAGCTCAGCATGATCACGATGCGTTGCCGGGAGAAGAAGACGATTCGCGGCATCAAGGTCAACCTCGGTTGCATAACCAACCATCAGATGTTGAAGTCGTCGAGCCTGACGACTCGATGAATTTGGAAGCGCATTGACTTGAGACTCAATCAGTTCCCAATCAGCGAGCGGATAAAGCAGTAAACAGCGGTCGAACGGATGAACTGTAACGACCATATGACCGTCGCAGCGATCTGTCACGCGAGTACGATATTTTGCCGGTAATGCGACCCGCCCTTTGACATCCAAGTTGATCGGGTTGATCCCGCGAAACACTGTCTTCTCCCTGCAGAGTTTTAGGTACGTAATTTAAAAATACCCACAACTCTCCACTTTTTCCCACAAATGCACTTTATTTACCCACTTGAAGACAGTCAAATTACAACCTGGGTAGAATAACCAGACTCTGGAATTCATTATTTAATCCAATCACTAAGTGACTGTATTATCTGCATTAATTAATTTTGAAAGGAAACGAAAAAGCGTGCTTTAAATTGAAAAAAAGGAGTGAAACCAAGTGAAAAATATTTGAGTTAGCCGATAAGCCGGGTTCTGTCTTGGACAATCATTCATCTAGGCATTACGTCACCGCAATGCTCAAGCGACCTACCCGAATCCAACGCGAGGCACGCCGAACGGACTCCTATTTGGTCTTGCTCCAGGTGGGGTTTACCATGCCATCACTGTTACCACTGACGCGGTGCGCTCTTACCGCACCCTTTCACCCTTACCGACTGAGTCGGCGGTCTGCTCTCTGTTGCACTTTCCGTAGGCTCACGCCCCCCAGGTATTACCTGGCACCTTGCCTCGAGGAGCCCGGACTTTCCTCTCCTGTTAAACAGCAGCGATTGCCTGGCTAACTCGCCATTAGTGTCTACACTTCTGACTTGCCGGTCAATTGAGGATATAACGTTCTTTTTGGAATTCCAGTAATTTCAGAGGTAAGCGCAGCCGCTTTCGAAGGTGGAAGTTCTCGAGCAAGCATAACAAGGAGTTTTTCTGCTGCGACCTCACAACTAGATCGCTGTGTTTTTGAGGGGCCCAGCACAACCACGAATTCTCCACGGATTCGATCAGGGTTATCAATAAACCAACTCTCGCATTGTCCCGCGGTGATACGAATTAGTTGTTCATGTGTTTTTGTCAGTTCACGGGCGAATAGGATACTGCGCCCTACTGCCTTTGCATCCAGACGTTTGGCTAAGTCCACAATTCGATGCGGAGCCTCATAGATAATTAACGTACCCGCACAAGCCAGTGCGGTCTCAAGCTCTTGATCCCGAGCACTGGGTTTAGTCGGAAGGAACCCAAAGAAGTGTAGGGGTGCGGAAGGAAACCCGCTTACAGATAACGCTGCTGTTAATGCGCATGGACCAGGAACAGGAATCACGGAATAGCCGTATTCGATAACCCGTCTGACAACAAAGCCTCCTGGATCACTGATTGCCGGGGTTCCAGCGTCGGAAATAAGCGCAAGGGATTCGCCTTTCTCGAGGGATTGAATAACTTTTTCAGCCTTGCCAGGCTCAGAATGAGAATTGAACGATACCATCCGCGTTGAGACCCCAACCGATTTTAAGATCTGCCGACTTACCCGCGTATCCTCAGCTAAAATTACATCGACTCGAGACAAAATCTCCACGGCTCGTGGAGCGAGATCACCCCTTTGACCAATCGGCATTGCGACAACGTAAAGCGCAGGTGGTAAAGTAGTAGGTAAACTATCTTGTGACACTATGAGCACCGATTTGTTGTTACGCAATAAGCCTGCACGAAAACTTACCCTAAAAACAAGCGGTTTAGCGGCGCTTGTTTTGCTAGTCGGTTGTCAGCAACAAGTAAAGCCGCCAGTAGCTGAGATACCCACTACGGAGAAAATGCATACATCGAGTCCTAAAAAGCAAGCAGCTGTCGACGTCGCGATCGAACCGTCATTACCTAGGCAAGTAGCTACCGACGTCGCGATCAAACCATCATTACCTGAACAAATCGATTGGAATCGTCGTTCGCGAGAGATTGCTCGGACAGAATTGTCGCCCTTCGTCCGCGAACAAGCGACAAAAATCAATAAAAAATCAAAGATCGAGCCTCCGCCCACGATCCTACCGAAATCGTCTCGAGATAAAATTGAGGCACATACCACGGTCGAAAATGGGCCCTCAACCACACCTATTGATGAGACATCGAAACCATTCATTTATGAGCGTCCAACTGCAATTCTCACAAATGTTCCGATTGAGACCGCAGCGAAATTGCTGTCACAAAATCAACCTGAATCAGCAATTCTTACAATTAATGGAGTAGATCCTCGGACTCTCTCAACAAATCAGCGTGCTGACATATTACAAATCAAAGCTAGCGCGTACCGACTATTAAACATGGAAATTGCTGCACTGCGATTCGATGCGGAAAGGCTACGATATATTGAATCAGAAACTTTGGTCGTCGCCACAAAGGAAATTCTAGAGAAGCTAAAACAATTACCCGAAAGAATTCTCTCGGATTTGAGCGTCGGCACTGATCTTCTTGCAGGTATGGCGCACGCCCTTCAGCTTAAAACAACGAGGAACGCAGATTCAGTCTCTCGATGGTTGCGAAAGCATCACAATCACCCACTGTTGGAAGCAAATCTTTCTGACTATGACTTCCTAACTGACGCTGAGCCACCTACGGACTTTAAAATATCTGTAATCCTACCTCTATCTGGCGATCTAGCAAACGCAGGACGGGCCATCCGTGATGGGATTTTATATGAGTATCACAAACATCGTCCAGACTTGGGGATCGCACTTACCATTATCGACAGTGAGTCCCTAACGGCAAATATGCTCGCTCAGATGGGGCGATCCTCAGTCACTGAGTTCGTCATCGGGCCATTGCAAAAGGAGAGAGTCACGTCATTTTTGCAGACACAACCCGACGTCCCAGTGTTAGCACTTAATCGTGTACCCACCAATAAACTTGCGTTGAAATCCCCCGTTTATAGTCTAAGTCTCGCTGTTGAAGACGACGCCAAGTCCGCGGTGAATCAAATTGCGCGCGAAATGGATCTACCACGGATAGTTGTGTTTCATGACGACTCAACTCTTGGAACACGAACCGCCGAAGCAGCTCATAACCATACAGAGATCATAGGGGGGTCGACTGCCGGGATATTCGTTTTGGATCAAAAGAAACCGGAAATAGCAATAACTAAAGCATTTGGTATTTCAGATAGCAATAACCGGCGCCGCAAGCTTTCCAAGATATTAGGACTTCAGCTAGAGCATACGCCACGAATTCGCCAAGACATGTCCGCAATTATCGTCCATACAGATCCTAAACGTGCGCAGCAAATACGACCTCTGCTCGATTTTTACTATCTCGAAGATACCCGGGTTTTTCTGATCGGCGCCTACAGGTCCGATCTCTCAGACATTGCGGAGGATTTCAAAAATACAAACGTAATAGCGACGCCCTGGGATTTAGGGACAACAGCCAAAGATGAAATGATTTCGAGGCAACATGCGCAAGGTGTATTTGGCTCACTAGTAGCCATCGGCGTTGATGCAATGCGAATGGCTATACAGCTTGGATTCGGTGGATCCACCTCTTTCCACGGAGAAACAGGATATTTAACTCTTGGCGCAGACTCTCTCATTCATCGGCAACTCTCAAATGTCCGGATCTCCGAAGATCAGAAGATCAATGTTGATCTTTGGAAGCCACTCCCGTCACTTCTTCAACCGGACTTATCACATGCCGAGTGACGAAATTCTAAAGGAGCGCATAGCGATACGTATCGCAAAGGCAACAGATGTCCTTCAAAAAAGCTCAGCTCTCATACCGCAAATAGTAACAGCAGGGCAGCAACTCACAGATTGCATATTGAATGACGGAAAAATTCTTGTCATCGGGAATGGTTCAACGGCTTTTATTGGGCAAATTTTTGCATCACATCTCATGTATCGTTTCGAACGAGACAGACCGGGACTTCCTGCCATATCCTTGAATGCAGATACTACTTTGATCAGCTCACATAACGACGAATCGAGTTCTGAAAAATATTCGCGACAGATAAAAGCACTTGGTAAGACAAGCGATTGCTTGCTTGTAATGTCAAGCACTGAGACCGACGCGAGTTTTAAGCAAGCAGTTAATGTAGCTCATGAACAGGAACTTCGTATTGTAGCTCTTACCGGCGGTGACGGTGGCGAAATATCCACATTATTGAATTACGGGGACGTCGAGATTCGAGTAGACTCCGACTATCCTCCGACGGTAAGGGAGCATCACTTGGTGCTAATTCACTGTTTGAATGACCTAATCGATCTGCAAATTTTCGGCTAACGAAAGGAGTTAATGATGCGTATTTCCGCAAGTCTTGTGATACTTTTGATGGGTCTGATAATGGGATGTGCAACAGTAATAGATTCGACGATGTCAGAACCAATTTTGGATAATCGAGGTAGTCGGACTGCTGGGCAATTTATCGATGACGAAACGGCTGAAGTAACAATCGCTGTCAATCTTAAAAAAGCTTCACAAGAGCTTAAATTGAGTAACATTAACGTAAAGGTTTACAACGGTGTTGCTCTGGTCGCCGGGCAAGTACCATCAGAAAATGCTAGACAAATTGCCGAGAAAGTTGCCACTCAACATCGCGGTATTGTGCGGGTAATTAACCAGCTAGAGATTGCAGGCAAAGCAACGGTCATTTCTGAAATAAATGATCTAACTATTTCAACCCAAGTTAAAGCATTAATCCTAAGAGACCTCGGGCGCGATGTTTACCAAAGAACCCTGACCACAACAGAGAATAGTATCGTTTACATAATGGGGTTCGTCTCAAAAACTGAGGCTACCGCCGTCGAAAACTTAGTCAGTACAGTCCGTGGCGTAAAGCGAATCGTAAGGGTATTCGAGTACATCGACTAATTGTCAGATTTGACTATTCGAAGTTCAGGTCGATTGCGTTTAGTTGAATCCGCTTCCGTCGGACTATCATCCTGGTTACTGCCAAGACTCTGCGTTTCCACTGAACCTTCAGGTAGCTCTGGCACACCACCCGGTTCTTGGCCAAAGGCCATCCCAAGACCAGACTCTTGCCCGTAAATCGCTGTAACCGACCCGTAAGGCAGAACAATATCAGTGGGAATACCGTCGAAGCGCGTTTGAAATACAACCGCAAATTCCGCCATCGACCAACCATTTAGTGCTCGAGGAGCCAAATTCAAAACTATCTGTCCATCTTTAACATGGCTCTCGGGGACCTGGACGCCCGGATACAGACAATCGACGATAACGAAGGGATCCTCGCCTCCCTCGACAATCCAGTCGTAAAGAGCACGAAGTAGATACGAGCGTGAGGATCCAAGGGCCATTTAACTACGTGGCATTTCACGCTCGGCTTCAGATAGACTCGCCTGAAACGCGTCACGATTGAAGATACGATACTGATAATCTTGGAGTCCACGGGTCTGTTTAACTGGGAGCTCGATACCCAAATACGGCAATCGCCAGAGAATTGGGGCAAAAGTGCAATCAACCAAAGAAAATTCCTCACTCATGAAATACGGCATTTCTTCAAAAATTGGAGCTACCGCAACCAACTGCTCCTTCAGTTCTTTTGCAGCAGAAGGTGATCGCTTGTTGTTGCGCCTTGCCAGCTCAATAGTGCGAATTAATCCAGCCCATTCGTTTTCAATCCGATGTAAAAACATCCGCGCGTTAGCCCGTGCTACTGGATAGACCGGAAGCAATGGAGGGTGGGGAAATCTCTCATCGAGATATTCCATAGTAATGTTTGGGTCATATAATACTAGATCGCGATCTACCAACGTTGGAAGATTATTATACGGGTTGATCTCAGATACCTCTTCCGGGATATGGTCAGGATCACAATCAACGATATCAACTGTCACACCCTTTTCTGCAAGTACGATCCGTACACGATGTGAGAGGTGATCAGTCGGATCAGAGAAAAAGGTCGTTGTGGAACGTTTAGTAACAAGTGACATATTTATTTTTATCTCCGTAAGACAGACAAAACAGCCGGCAGCAGCCGGCTATTCATATCGATAGGGCTCGATGGCGCTTATTGCACGTCCTTCCAATATTCTCGCTTCAGCAAGTACGCAAACACGAAAAACAGCATGAGAAACAATAGAACATAAATACCAATATTGTGAGACCTAGCTTTAGTTGGCTCCCCAACGTATTCAAGGAAGTTTACCAGATCATATATCACCCTGTCGTATTCAGCTGCCGACAGCTGCGCTGTACCCTCAACCACCTCTAGACTGTCGCACTGACGCTCGATAAACGGCGGTCCTGAACCTGAATTCGGCCCGGCGATGGGGTTGTCGCCACTTGTTGACTCTTGACACACGACACGCTGCTGGCCTTGAAGTGGCTCGAGTACATGCGGCATTCCAACTTTTGGAAAAACCTTGTTGTTAACCCCAAGAGGACGTGTTGGATCAATGTAGAATGTCTTCATGTATGTATACACCCACTCGGGTGATCGCTTACGGGCGACTAAAGTCAAATCAGGTGGCGGCGCTCCAAACCATTCCGCCGCCACCTTTGGAGGCATGGCTATACTCCCCAAATCACCGATCTTCTTATCGCTTGGAACAATCGTCTGTACCATGATTTCCGGGTCGATCCCTAGATCAGTAGCCGTTCGCTCATAACGCTGATATTTAAGTGAGTGGCAACCCATACAGTAGTGGCTGTATGTTGCCAAGCCTCGTTGCAATGATTCTTTGTCTGTGTAGTCTGGCTCAATTTGTTCGAGCGGATAGGTCAATCCCCCGGCAGCAAATGTTAGTGATGAGACAAATACTGGAATTAGGGCAACCGCTAATTTCATTTAGTCACTCTCGTCGGAACGACTTCAGTCGACTCCCAGCGGGTATACCAAGGCATTGCGAGAAAAAACAGGAAGTAAATCGCGGTTCCCAACTGGGCAAGCGCTGTACGCACTGGCGTTGATGGTAGCGCACCTAGAATTCCAAGCGTAACAAAAGAGATCGAAAATAATACAAGCATCACCTTTGAGAGGTTACCTTTATACCGAATGGAACGCACGGCGCTACGGTCGAGCCAAGGTAACACGAACAAAATTGCTATTGCAGCACCCATCACAACAACACCCCAGAACTTTGCGTCTAGACCGAACATTGGAAAGGTAATCGCACGTAACATCGCGTAAAACGGAGTGAAATACCAAACGGGTGCGATATGCTCCGGTGTCTTCAACGCATTCGCGGGTTCAAAATTGGCGTGTTCGAGAAAGTATCCGCCCATTTCCGGGAAGAAAAAAATCACCACGCTGAAAACGAACAGAAATACCGCAAGGCCCACAGTGTCTTTGACGGTGTAGTACGGATGAAACGCTATACCGTCGAGGGGCTTGCCACTCTTATCCTTCGTGTCTTTGATATCAATCCCATCCGGGTTATTTGAGCCCACCTCGTGTAGCGCCAAAATGTGCAGAACAACAAGGCCTGCAATTACTAGAGGGAGTGCAATCACATGTAATGCGAAGAAGCGGTTGAGCGTTATTCCACTAATAAGATAATCGCCGCGGATCCATTGAGCCAAGTCAGCACCAATTAATGGGATTGCAGAGAACAGCGATACGATGACCTGAGCACCCCAATAGGACATCTGTCCCCAAGGCAATAAATATCCCATGAACGCTTCAGCCATAAGTAACAGATAAATGGCCATGCCGAAAATCCAAATTAATTCACGAGGCTTCTGATATGAGCCATACATAATCCCACGGAGCATGTGCAAATACACCACGACAAAAAAGGCCGAGGCGCCGGTCGAGTGCATGTAACGGATCAACCAACCCATCTCAACGTCTCGCATGATGTACTCCACCGATGCAAACGCTCCCTCCGCACTAGGCTCGTAGCTCATAGTCAGCCAAATGCCTGTCAGGATCTGGTTGATCAAGACTATTAATGCCAGCGATCCAAAAAAGTACCAAATATTAAAGTTCTTGGGTGCCCAATACTGCGCAAGGTGTGTATTCCATGCATCCATTATGGATAAACGCTGGTCAACCCAGCCAATCAAGCCTGTCGCCTCAGTTTTACGCAAGCCCATTACACAGTCTCCTCGTCTATCCCGATTATCAGAACGTTATCGCTTTCATACGAGTGTGGCGGAACCACCAGATTTGTAGGGGCGGGAACACTCTTGTAAACGCGCCCAGCCAAGTCAAATGATGAACCATGGCATGGACAGAAATATCCCCCCAGCCAGTCATCGCCAAGATCAGAGGCACCTACTTCAGGACGAAATTGAGGCGAGCAACCAAGATGCGTACAAATCCCAACCAGCACTGCAATCTCAGGATTGATAGAACGTCCTTCGTTAGTAGCATACGAAGGCTGTTGAGGCTTCTCGCTTTTCGGATCTGCTACTCTATCTGTATTAGCCTTCAAGCTCTCCAGCATTTCTGGGGTCCGACGGAGTACGAAAACCGGCTTGCCCCGCCACTCAGCTCGAATCTGCTCCCCAGGGCGAATTTTGGAAATATCAACTTTGACCGGCGCACCAGCGGCCTTAGCTTTCGCGCTCGGTTTCCAAGACGCTACGAATGGTGTGGCAATGCCAATGGCACCAATGACACTGAGTGCTGATGTAGCACCGACTAAAAACTTGCGACGCGAGGTATCTGCGGACCGCGCCACTTCGCTCATGGCTACACCTGTCATAATCCATCCTTTAGATAAGTTCGAGAAGCTTTCTCTTCTGTACTATTTTAAAGATTGCAGCGCTTGCAGGCAAGCTTGAGACCCCTTTTTATCTGGCGGTCTGCTACCTTTCCAACAAAAAAAACCCGCTCAGGCGGGTTCATCGGACGCCGCGAAAAAATTAGCGCTTTGAGAACTGCGGACGTTTGCGAGCTTTGCGCAGTCCGACTTTTTTACGCTCTACTTCGCGGGCGTCGCGCGTCACATATCCTGCGCGACGCAAATCGCTTTTGAAATTCTCATCATATTCAACTAAGGCCCGAGTAATACCGTGCCTAATAGCGCCGGCTTGACCAGATGCACCACCACCTTCCACTGTGATAGCGAGATCGACCTTTTCAGTCATGCCCACTAACTCGAGTGGTTGGCGAACAATCATTCGAGATGTCTGTCGTCCAAAATAGTCATCTAGTGCCTTTCCATTAATCTCGATTAGCCCCGATCCGGGACGCAAAAACACACGAGCGGTTGATGTTTTTCTGCGGCCCGTTCCGTAATTATGTAAAGTAGCCATCTCTTATCCCTATGCCAGAGTCAAAGTTTCAGGTTGCTGCGCGCCGTGCGGATGCTCTTGGCCGGAATAGACTTTCAGCTTCCGGTACATTGCACGGCCTAGCGGATTGCGAGGCAACATGCCTTTCACCGCGTGCTCGATAACTTTCTCTGGTGAGCGCTCAATCAATCGAGTGAAGCTCGCTTCCTTTAACCCACCCGGATAGCCCGTATGCCTGTAATACATTTTATCCGATGCTTTCCGTCCCGTAACTTTTACCTTCCCGGCGTTCACTACAATTATATAGTCGCCGGTATCGACGTGCGGGGTGTAAAGCGTCTTGTGCTTACCGCGCAAGCGGCGGGCAACTTCAGTCGCTAAACGGCCTAGCGTCTGCCCATCGGCATCGATTACATACCAGTCGCGGCGCACGGTTTCTGCTTTCGCGCTAACAGTCTTCATGTTTACCTTCAGCTTTTGGGGTTGATCATTTTCGGACGAGGGCGGATTATAAATACGGACATTGTTTTGCGCAACATTCTTTTATCAATGCGGTCGATGTGGCCGCTCCAAATATTCCACCGACTGCATTTCGAGCAATCTCGAACGACAACGATCCATCTCGAAAGCTAACCGACCTGTAACGTAGAGTTGGTCCATTGTAACGTCGGCCGCAAGAAGCAAATTCACTGATCGATCATAAAACTCATCAACTAAGTGCACGAAACGTCTCGTGACTTCATCGCAAGCCGCAGATAGTCGAGGAACTCCAGCGATAACCACTGTGTGGTAGAGCTTGGCTATCTCGATATAGTCAGGTACTGCCCGGCCCAGACCGCAAATGACATCAAAATCAAACCAGATGACATCTTCAGCGACGAACTTAACAGCGAGTCGTCTCCTATTGATCGTCACAAATGCTGCCTCAGTTTTCGTAGCCTCTGGCACCAGAGTAAATACCGACTCCCAAATAGCATCTATAGCGTTACTATCACAAGGCGTAAAATATAAGCTGGTTCGTTCGAGAGTTCTTAGACGATAATCCGTTTCAGAGTCAAGTTTGAAGGTCTCACAGTATCGCTGAATCAATGAGATCGCTGGTAAAAAGCGATCTCGCTGTAATCCACCTTCATATAAATTCTCTGGCTCTATGTTGCTTGTGGTTACCAGCGCCACGCCCCGCCGAAACATACCATCAAATAAGGTGCCCAAGATCATCGCGTCAGTAATATCTGAAACGAAGAATTCATCCAGACACAACACTTTTCCACTGCGTGCAACCTCATCAGCAACCGTCTCTAACGGATTCTCGCTACCCTGTAGCTCCGCCAAGCGTTCGTGGACTTTATTCATAAAACGATGAAAATGTAATCGGATGGCTGTCCCTTCAGGCAAGGAGTCTACAAATAGATCCATAAGAAAGGTCTTCCCACGACCCACTCCTCCCCACAGATAAAGGCCTCGTTCAGGGCTCTCCCGCGATTGCCGTCGAAAGAGACCTTTCCGGTTTCCACTCCAAACTTTTCTTAAAACCAGCTGCTCTGCAAGGTGATCCAGTCGCTGAAGGGCTTGACGCTGACTTGGATCAGGACTAACTTTCCCGCCATCACTTAAATCGTCATACATGCGGGAAGCACAGACACGATTCATAAAAATCCTCGGTCCTGATAATGCGACGCAACCACTACTTTCAGTCGCGCGAGTGCCCCATGAAAAAAATGTCCACCCGATTCAGATCGAATGACTGAGGCCCCAACAGCTTCAGCATAGTCGGCGATGGCTCGAGGGCTAACCACTTCGTCGTCACTGTTGTATATTACTTTACAAGGCACGTTTGCGAGCGCCTCCACGTCAATCGGAAAATTCTCCACAGCTGGCGCTACTTGAAGAAGATCAATCACCTCACAAGCAGGTTGACGAGTCTTGAGCAATTTAATTAATTGTGCTGCGATGGAACCACCAAACGAAAAACCAGCTAAACAAAGTTTGGTAACACCTTGTTTAATCATTAGGGATGTAACAGCCGCCGCATCTTGGAGTTCGCCGTCACCACGGTCCCATTCTCCATCACTACGGCCAGCGCCTCTGAAATTAAATGCGACAGCCGCTAGTCCGCTATCACGAGCCACTCTCGCAATTGTTGCGATTACCTTGTTTTCCATCGTACCGCCGTGTAGAGGATGTGGATGCAATAACAACAACGCTCGAGGCGGCATGGGCTTGTCCAGATCACACAAAAATGTGGCGGTTTCCGTCAGACCTGACGGACCCTCTATGAATCGGATGAGCGGTGCCTTCATAAGTCTCCTTTCGAAAGGGCAGTCTAACTGCTCGCCCAAACAACTCAAACTCCGTACACTGAGCAAAAAGGAGAATACATCGTGGAATTGAATGCACTAATGTTGGGTTCGCTCATCATGACTTTCATCGCAGGCGGTTTTTTTGGCTGGTTGTTGAGACGGCCGAAAACAATCGCTGTGGCACCACCGGACGTGGAACGGGAAAAGACACTCGCTGAAGCAAGACATCAAGGACTCTTGGATGATATCGAGCAACATCTTTCCAAGACCCAACAAGCGCTTATCGAACTAGCTGACCACCAGGCCGCGCTCGCTAACGACCTTTATGGAAAGCCTAATCTGGATACTAAGGAAGATCTACATGAAACAGATCCGCTTAAACCTCCTCGTGATTATGCAGATTCTCGCGGTCAGCTCCTTTGATCAGGCGGGGTTGTGATCGTCGAAAAAACACACTTCCAAATCAAGCTCGAGACTAATTTTCTCGCCAAGCGCCTGAACACCGTACCGTTCGGTGGCGTGATGGCCCGCCGCAATGTAGTGCACGCCGAGTTCGCGCGCTTCGTGGGTTGTACGTTCTGATATTTCCCCAGACAAATACACATCAGCACCGTACATGTATGCCTTACTTAAATAATCTTGCGCACCACCAGTACATATTACTAGATGACTGACGGATTTATTCGCTCTCGACGACTCAATAACTAGAGGATCTCTGCCCAATTTTTCGGCTACACGTTTGGCAAGGGAGTCAATTGTTTGATCCGGGCCCAAAAATGTTGACCACATAAGCCCGTTTTCGCCTTCAACGGGCTTTCCGCCATGAAGGCCTAGTTGATCGAGCAATGATTTATTATTTCCAAACTCAGAATGGCAATCTAGTGGTAAATGATAAGCCAGTAACGAGATTTGATTTTGAATCAATTTTCTGACCCGCTGGCCTTTGATACCGGTTAAGGCTGGTGATTCGCGCTTCCAAAAATACCCATGATGAACTAATAAGGCGTCCGCTCCCCATGCGACTGACTGATCGATCACATCTGCTGAGGCCGTCACACCGAGTGCCAATCTAGCAACTGAATCACGTCCTTCAACTTGCAGACCGTTTGGGGCGTAGTCTCTAAAAATGCTTGGCTGCATCCAATCATCGAGCCTTTGGAGTAGTGTGTGTAAACTAATCATATCAGTTCTCTATCTAGGACCCTCTATGCTACAACAAATCACGCGAATTCTCTGGCCAGTCATCACTGGGATTTTGATCGCGCTTCTAGTCCTGCGCGAATTCCCAGAACTCACCGGCCGAACACGCGGCGTCGAGCTGAATATTGTTGATTCAAATTCTTTCACCAACCAAACCCCTTCCGAAGATCCCTTCAGTTATGCCAGCGCAGTTGAACGAGCCGCTCCTGCTGTGGTGAATATTTACACTACAACCATCGTTGAAACACGAGCTCACCCCCTAGCGAGAGACCCCATTTTTAGGAATTTTTTTAATCTACCAAGTGAGCCGCATCGTAAACGATTGGAAGCTAGCCTTGGATCTGGCGTGATAGTATCTAGCAACGGTTACATTCTCACTAACCATCATGTCATTTCTGGTGCTGACGACATTGTAGTTGAATTGAAAGACGGTCGTGCCTCGAAAGCGTTGGTGGTCGGAACTGATCCTGATACTGATATTGCCGTTCTGAAAATTGAAATGGGTAATCTGCCTAAACTCATTCTGACAACATCGCCGGGCCAAGTGGGAGATCTTGTGTTTGCAATCGGCAACCCTTTCGGCGTCGGCCAAACCGTGACTATGGGTATTCTAAGTGCTAAGGGACGCGACCAAGTGGGCGTTACAAATTATGAAAACTTTATCCAAACTGATGCCGCCATTAATCCCGGTAACTCTGGAGGGGCACTAATTAACATACGCGGTGAGTTAATCGGTATCAATACCGCCATTTTCACGCGGAGTGGCGGTTCCAACGGCATCGGATTTGCGATTCCAGCCTCCATTGCCACTGCTATCATGCGAGAGCTTATCGATCATGGGCAGGTGGTTCGCGGTTGGATTGGCGTGGAAACGCAACCGCTCACCGATGAGTTGGCAGGCTCTTTCGGAATCAATAAAAAAGTTGGTGTATTAATTTCTGGCGTTTATCGCAAAGGACCAGCAGCAGAGGCTAATATTTTTCCGGGAGATATCTTGACACATATGAACGGTCGAAAAGTCGTAGACGGTCGTGCTGCCATGAATCAGGTCGCTGATTTGGAGCCCGGTACCAAGATATCTGTCAGCCTGCTACGAGACGGGCGGTCAGTAGACCGCACGATTCGTGTTGGTCAGAGGCCTAGTTCAGCTACTAATTGATCAATCGCTGTTAATAGCGTGTTTATCTCTTCAGAAGAACCCACCGTTATGCGCAACGTATCCTTCAACCTTGGGTGAGATCCATCTAGGCATTTTACGAGAATCTGTCGTAACTTCAGGGCCTCGAATATAGGTCGTGCCTTATCGACCTCACACTTTACCACAACAAAATTTGCCTCTGACGGCCATACATTGAACCCACGCTTCTCCAATTCATGCGTTAATTTCGTTCGTTCTTTCCGGATACAATAACTCTGTTCTTCGAGAATCTGAGCGTGCTCTAGTGCGAACTGCACTGCGGTTTGCGAAAGCACATTGATGTTGTATGGCAAGCGCATTTTATCGAGCTCAGATATCCACGCTGGATGACCCACCAACATACCAAACCGACTTCCAGCGAGGCCGACTTTCGATAGCGTTCTCATTACCAACACGTTTGGATATGTAACCGACCAATCCAAGAAATCCGCATCCGTGAATGCTGTATAGGCTTCATCAATAACAACCAGAGCCTGGGTCGATTCAACAATCTTTGCCAATCGCTCACGCGAAAACAGATTCCCGGTAGGGTTATTTGGTTGTGGAACAAATATTACGGCAGGATCAGTTTTGCGCAGGCAAGCGAGCCAGCCGTCCAGATCAATATCAAACGATGAGTCTAGGGGAAGAGCGCGGAAAGCCACCGAATATTGGTCAGCGAGCACTTTAAACATGACAAAACTTGGATCGGGAGCACACACACTCCGCCCAGAACCAATCAAACTGGAAATTAAGAGCGCAATGATTTCGTCTGAACCGTTTCCAAACAGAATATCTAACGTTTCAGGGATCCCCATCCACTGCCTTAAAGGGACCCTTACGGCACTGGCATAAGGATCTGGATACCGGTTTAAACTACATTTGGCTATCCGCTCTGCGTATTGCGCTCGCAGACAGGAGGGCCACACAAAAGGATTCTCCATTGCATCCAATTTGATCATGCCTGTCGCATCTTGGACATGATAAACGGCACCTAGTCGCACGCGTTCAGGGATCAAGAGTTGAATCAGTTCCTCACGCGTCACGACGATACTCGGCAGAACGGGCGTGCGCAGTCAGCCCCTCTGATCGCGCCAGCGTTGAGGCCACGTCTGCAATCGTTTTCGCACCCTCGTTTGAGCAATAAATCACTGAGGAACGCTTGATAAAATCATAAACACCTAACGGGGACGCGAAGCGCGCAGTCCCAGATGTCGGTAAGACATGATTCGGACCCGCACAGTAATCTCCCAGAGATTCTGGTGTAGAGCGCCCCATGAAAATAGCGCCAGCGTTATGAATTGCCGGAAGCATTATTTCAGGATCATCGACACATAACTGGAGGTGCTCGGGTGCAATTCGATTAATGGTATCTATTGCATTTGCACGATTGAATGCCTCGATAAAGATACATCGGTTATTGATTGATTTCGCAATAATCGAGGCTCGCTCGAGTGTTGGAAGCAATCGGTTCATTGACTCACGAACCTTATCAGCAAACGATTGATCACAGTGCACCAATATTGGCTGCGCATCTTCATCGTGTTCGGCTTGACTAAATAGATCCATCGCGATCCAATCTGGATCCATCGGCGGCTCCACATAGACTAATATTTCGGAGGGCCCTGCAATCATGTCGATACCCACCTTGCCGAAGACCTGTCTCTTGGCATTCGCAACCCAAGAATTTCCCGGCCCGACAATTTTATCGACAGGAAAAACAGTATCAGTTCCATATGCTAGAGCCGCCACAGCCTGAGCACCACCAATAGTTATAACCCTATCAACCTTCGCGAGATGAGCCGCTGCCAATACGATTGGATTTAATTGACCTTTCGGAGCCGGTACGACCATTTGTATCAGAGGAACACCAGCAACTTTAGCTGGAATTGAATTCATAAGTACAGATGATGGATAGGTCGCTTTACCACCCGGCACATAGAGACCAACTCGACTCATCGGTCGAACCTCTTGTCCAAGTAAAATTCCATCGTCCTTTTCAGGTAGACGCCAACTGGCTTCTTTTTGCGCTTCATGGAACGTCCAGATGCGATCGCGTGCGGTACTCAAAGCTACTTTTAGCGAGTCAGACAACTCTCGAAATGCATCCTCTAAAGCCGGTGCATCTAAAACGAGATCTGACGCGCTATCAACAAAATTTTCATCAAGCTCTCGTGTCAAACGAAGAAGTGCTTCGTCACCCCCTGAACGCACGGCATCAATGATCTCAGCTACACGTGTCTGGCGCGAGACGTCACTCACAGATTCCCAGTCTGTCAATTCAGCGAGCCGCACTTCAAAATTGGCATCAGTTGTTTTTAGCAAGGTTGGTTTAACTTGCATGTTGATTCTTAGTCCATTTATTCAATTTTTCGATCATTGGAATTATGTGCTGATGGCGAGTCTTCATCGCCACCCGAGATACTATTAATCGAGCGCTCGAGTAAAAGATTAAATCGCGTGGCTCGAGACCATTAGCCTTTAAGGTGTTACCTGTATCTACCACATCAACAATAACATCGGCTAGACCAACGAGAGGAGCCAACTCCATAGCACCATAGAGTTTAATTGGATCTATCTGACGTCCCTGCGAGGCAAAATGCCGCCGTGCAATATTTACATACTTCGTTGCGACGCGGATCCGACCCTTCACCGGCAATTCAATACCCTTCTGCATTGCCGTCATTAGTCGACACTTGGACAGCTGTAGATCAACAGGTTCACATAGCATATCAGAACCATACTCCACCAGAATATCCTTGCCAGCAATACCCAAATGTGCCCCACCGCGCTCAACATAAGGCGGAACATCGGCCGCACGTAAAACTAGTAGCTTGACCCCCGGATGCCTAGTGTCGAACATTAATTTACGGCTACCCGTCAACGACTCGATTGGTTCAATACCAAGCTCTGTCAATAGTGACGATGTCTCGTCTAGTAACCGGCCCCTTGCCAGAGCAAAGATGAGGGACTGTGTCATAATCGCACTCTCTCAATATCTGCGCCGAGACGACGCAATTTTTCTTCAATTCTCTCGTAACCACGATCAATGTGATAAACACGATCGACAACGGTTTCGCCCTCGGCAACTAGACCGGCAATAACAAGTGATGCCGATGCTCTTAGGTCAGTACTCATCACTGGAGCGCCCTTGAGCCGATTTACGCCAACCGTGCTAGCGGTCGCTCCATGAAGATCGATTTCTGCACCCATCCGTTGCATCTCAGGGATGTGCATCATACGATTTTCAAAAATTGTTTCGGTCACCCGCCCAACTCCCTCAGCGCCCGAGTTAAGTGCCACAAACTGCGCCTGCATATCAGTCGCGAAACCCGGATATTCGGCGGTAGTAATATCTACCGCCTTGGCGCGTTTCCCCCTCATATCAAGAGAAATGGTAGTCTTGCTTCGCTCTATGCGAGCCCCAGCTTCTTCGAGCTTCAACAATGTCGCATCCATGTGCTTAGGCTCAACCTCGGTCAGCGTGCATGAACCAGCAGTTGCTGCTGCCGCAACCAAAAATGTTCCCGCCTCAATTCGATCAGGTATGATCCGGTGGCTCCCACTACGAAGCGCGTCCACCCCTTTGATTCGGAGTGTGTCTGTGCCGATGCCATCTATTTTTGCACCCAATGCCACAAGGCAATTTGCGAGATTTGTGACCTCAGGCTCCCGCGCCGCGTTTTCAATGATTGACTCGCCCTTCGCAAGCACAGCTGCCATTAAGACGTTTTCTGTACCTGTCACTGTTATCTTCTCGAAGAGAACCTTCCCGCCTATCAGTCCGCGGGGCGCGCGTCCTTTGATGTAGCCATCGGTTACCTCAAATTCAACACCAAGTCGCTCCATTGCTTTTACGTGCAAGTTCACTGGTCGCGCTCCAATCGCACAACCACCGGGTAAGGACACCTCAGCCTCATGAGCCCTCGCAAGGAGTGGTCCCAAAACGACGATACTGGCCCTCATTGTTCTTACGAGATCATAAGGAGCGATGACTGATTTCAAAGATGATGCATCCAGCTCTACGGAACCGGTATCATCTAGCAAGACTCCAACGCCCATCCGACCCAGCAGTTGGAGCATGGTTGTAACATCATTTAGGTACGGTAAATTCTCCAACCGTACCTTTCCAGGAACCATAAGCGCAGCGGCCAGAATTGGCAAAGCCGCATTTTTCGCCCCGCTTACTTTGACTTCACCACTGAGCACGCGCCCACCACGAATTAGAAATCGATCCATGATTTAGATGCCCAGTTCCCGGCGCGCACTCTTTTCGTCAGGCGTTAACGCCATTACCGTGATCGCGTGGAGTGTTCCTGCGGCGATCTCATCAGCGATTAATCGAAGAACAGCTTGTTGACGCTTAACCGGCGCCACAGATTCAAAGTCCTCACTTACGACTTCAATCTGAAAGTTACGACCCTCGCCTTGCACTGTAAATATCCAGCCCGTATTTTTTGATTCTAGTAATGCAGAGACTTCAGTGGCTAGCATCACATTCTCCTGTTTCAATACAGGTCACCCCGCCTAGCTCGGCGAGCGTCTTGAAAGTGGGATTCAAGCCAGTCAATGTTAATTTACGATCGGACTTGCGTGCCAATTGCCACCAAAAGACTAACACAGCTAAATGGGCGCTCGACGCTTGAGTCCAAGCACTCACATCAATAGTCGATTCACCTTGATCAATAGCAGATATACCCATCGATTTAAGATCCGTCCAAGATTTGTTGTAACTCTCAGAGTCAACAGAAAACACGACTAGTTCGCTCTCACAGACTCGAACGTCCAAGAATCGATCGCACCAGAAACACTTCCGGAAGATTTGACTAAGTCTGCAAACTGATTTCTCAATGTGAGGCCTAAATTAATACCCGAGATTACTACGTTTTCAACCATCCAACCGCTAGTCTCCGCGAAGCCCATCGCGAACTGAATAGGCAATGGCTCGCGTCCTGGTGCTTCCAGTCGAGCACTGATCATCGCTCGCCCTGGCTTTAAAATGACACCCTCGTCCGGCAAGACTAGCTTTTCGCCTCCATAGGCTGCTAGACCGCGCGCATACGCATCCACGAGACTCATCTCCAACCGCTCAGTAAAACGATCTCTTTCGGCGTCTGTCGCTTGGCGTGCAAATCGACCCATCACTCGAAGCGCAATAACCCGATCATTTATCAAGGGAGCGAATTGTTCTGAAATCCGCCCAACCAGTTCCTCTTCTGACAGCTGTCCTTCATTATATTTGGATACATCTGTGTAGAAGGTATCTCGCGCAATTTTTAATGGCTCAACAGCTGCTTTAGTGTCGCTATCGGCCAAGACATGAAAGGAACTCAAAAAAGTTAGAAATACTACAAACCAGAACTTCATTTTTCACTACTCATATTCAGCAGAAACTTACCAATCAATTCTTCGAGGACAACCGCTGATTGCGTGTCAAAAATAAAATCTCCATCGACGAGGTTATTCATCTCTCCGCCAGTCATAAGACCAATATACTTCTCGCCCAGCAAACCTGCCGTTAATATCGAGGCAGAGGTATCTTCTGAAAATTGTGAAAAATCTTGGCTGATATCCATATCAACAATTGCCCCAGCTGTTTTTTCGTCATATCGAATTGCCACTACGCGCCCAACAGTCACTCCGGCTGCGCTTACTTTCGCTCGTGTTGTTAACCCTGCCACATTATCGAAACGAGCACTCAATCGGTAGACTCCAGAATCGCCACTCTTTGTTAGTCCACTCACTTCTAGTGCCAGAAACGCAAGGCAAAGTGCCCCAAGAAAAACAAACACACCCACACTGAGTTCGGTACCACGCGAATACACTTAAATCTCCCCAAACATTACTGCGGTTAGAAAAAAATCCAAACCAAGCACCGCGAGCGACGCGTGCACTACTGTTTTGGTTGTCGCTCTCGATATCCCCTCGGACGTCGGAACCAAATCATAGCCCTGATAGACCGCAATCCAGGTGACAACAAAAGCAAATACTACCGACTTGATGATGCCGTTCAATACGTCATCTGAAAACTCCACAGACCCCTGCATGTTAGCCCAAAATGAACCAGTATCGATACCAAGCCAACTCACGCCAATCAGTGCACCACCAAGACACCCAACACTCACAAAAATAAGTGACAGTATCGGAAGACTGATAACTCCAGCCCAGAATCGTGGAGCAACGACTCGCCGGAGTGGGTCTACACCGATCATTTCGAGGCTAGCCAACTGTTCTGTAGCTTTCATAAGCCCGATTTCGGCTGTCAATGCTGAGCCAGCACGACCTGCAAACAACAAAGCCGTAACGACAGGCCCTAACTCTCTTGTCAGCGACAAAGCCACCATCTGTCCCAGCGCTTGTTCGCTGCCATAATCCGTAAGGATTGTATAGCCCTGAAGGCCCAAGACCATCCCAATAAACAGCCCACTAACAATTATGATACTGAGTGATAACACACCTACGACGTAAATCTGATCAATCGTTAGACGCCAATGTACACCGACGGTGGATCGTCCAATAATCGCTTGCATCAATATAAGCGTGGCACGGCCAAGATTGCACAACTGCGACAAGGTCGAACTACCAATACCAGCAATCCAATCCATAATCATAACGAATCCTCAATCGAAGATGCTGGAAAATGAAATTGAACTGGTCCATCCGGTCTCCCATGGAGAAACTGCTGCACAAGCGGATCTTGAGATGACTTCATATCTTGAGGTGATCCTTCAAATGCGACGCAAGCGTTTGCTATCATGATGACGTGATCGGCAATCGATAAAGTCTCTTGCAAATCATGTGACACTACTAACGAGGTGAGACCTAGCGCTTGATTCAGTCGCTTCACCAAAGATAATAATACACCAAGGCCAATTGGATCCTGTCCAACAAAAGGTTCATCATACATGATCATTTCGGGGTCTAAGGCGATCGCGCGTGCCAGTGCAACCCGCCTTTGCATGCCGCCGGAGAGTTCTGAAGGGGTCAAGTCTAAGGCGCCGCGTAAACCAACTGCCTCTAGCTTCATCAAGACCACATATCGGATAAGTTCGTCGTCCAGATCGGTATGCACTCTCAAAGGGAATGCTACATTCTCAAATACGTTCAACTCAGTAAAAAGGGCACCTGATTGAAACAACATTCCCATCCGTTTGCGTAGGTCGAATAGCGCCGCCCTCTTCAGCAAACGCACTGAGAGGCCATCAACACAAATGTCGCCAGCGTCAGGATTTAGTTGGCCACTAATCAACCGTAATAATGTTGTTTTTCCAGTTCCGGAGGGACCAACGATTGCCGTGATTTTTCCGCGAGGGACGGATGCGGTCAGTCCGTCATAGATCACTCGCTGATCGCGACGAAAAACAACATCCTTAATCTCCACAAATGCTGGCGCAGTCAAAATTTATTCGATTCGCTCAATTCTGCTAATTTTCTTTGAGTGTAGCAGAGCTTAGCCGCAACATGTTTAATGTCTTGGCAAAGATGGAGATCTTTATATGTTTTGGGCAACTGTTGCCGTGATCGTGGGAATCGCTCTGACCGTGCTAAGCGCTGACAAATTCGTCGAGGGAGCTGCAAGCCTCGCATCAAGGCTTGGCATGAGTCATTTCTTGATTGGCCTTACAATAATCTCGATCGGCACGTCTGCGCCCGAGCTGTTTGTCTCGACAGTCGCAGCCCTTAACGGAAGTCCCGGCCTCGCGCTTGGGAACGCACTGGGGTCCAACATAGCAAACATAGCCCTAGTTTTAGGAGCCACAGCTTGTATTTTCCCACTGATAGTTCCTGGTCCATTGGTGAGACGCGAACTTCCTATACTCTTACTAATTTCCCTAATCCTTTATGTACTAGCTTATCGCGGTATATTTGATCTGTCTGCTGGCATACTTTTCTTAACCGTTCTCCCGGCGGTCCTCTATCATCTGACAAAAAAAGAACTAGCTGCTGAAGAAGAAACTGAGATTCATTCTCTACCTATTGGTTTTTCGATCGTCCTGACCATGGGTGGGCTACTCATTTTACTAGGTAGTTCGGAGGCGTTGGTTTGGGGAGCCGTTGAAATCGCTCGTTTTTTCGGTGTTTCAGAATTAGTAATCGGTTTAACCATCATTGCTGTTGGAACGTCGGTTCCGGAACTGGCGACATCAGTTACCGCCGCACTCAAGAATAAAACAGATATAGCGTTCGGAACCATTATTGGCTCAAATATCTTCAATTCCTTAGGTGTAATCGGGATTGCATCTATAATCTCACCATTTGCAATCGAGCCTCAGGTATTGCAACGCGATCTCCCGTGGACACTCGGACTAACACTACTTTTGTTTCTAATGGCCAGATTCTCCGTACGCGGAACGCTCACATGTCCTTACGGAATACTTTTGCTTCTTCTGTACGTAAGTTATCTTTGGCATATTCTTGCAACGATCGTGCCGAATCAATGAGTTTTATCGAATCAGCCAAACGCACCATTCAGCTAGAATCCGAAGCGGTCTCTAAGTTGACAAGTCAACTATCGGATAGCTTTAATCGTGCCTGCGAGTTATGTCTCGCATGTCAGGGGCGTATAGTCGTGACCGGAATGGGTAAATCAGGCCATATCGGTAGTAAAATCGCTGCAACCCTGGCATCAACAGGAACGCCTGCTTTCTTCATGCATCCAGCGGAGGCATCGCACGGTGACCTAGGAATGCTTACGTCCAAAGATGTGGTTCTCGCACTGTCTAATAGCGGTTATTCATCGGAGATCGTTATGTTGCTCCCCTTGATTCAGCGAATTGGAACGTCATTGGTCAGTATTACGAGGGACCCGAACTCAACGCTCGGCCAAGCGTCCGACGCGCATCTTCTTGTCTCCGTGACCGAAGAGGCATGCCCGCTGAATCTTGCACCAACCTCGAGTACCACAGCAGCCCTTGTAATGGGTGATGCTCTAGCGATAGCTCTGCTTGAGGCTAGAGGCTTCTCACATGAGGAGTTTGCCTTCAGTCATCCGGGCGGAGCACTCGGACGGCAACTTCTTTTAAGGGTTGAAGATATCATGCACTCTGGGGATGCGTTTCCAAAAGTCACAGACGATACAGCGCTACCCGAGGCATTGTTAGAAATGACCGCCAAACGGCTCGGGTTCACCACGGTACTCAATAGCAAAAATGAGCTTGTTGGCGTTTTTTCCGATGGTGACTTACGACGTGCGATTGAAGCCGGATGCGATCTCAGAGATCAAAGAATTCGCGACATCATGACCCAAGGTGGGGAAACCATTGATCAGGGTGCTCTCGCAGCGATGGCCGCTCGCGTTATGCAAGAAAAACGAATCAACGCTCTGGTAGTTCTAAGAAAAGGAAGACCCGTGGGTGCTCTAAATATGCACGACTTGTTACGGGCGGGTATTTTGTGAGTGCGCAGACGGTTCGATTAATGGCATTCGATGTTGATGGCATATTTACCGACGGAGCTCTTTACTATAATGCGGACGGCGATTCACTTAAGGTATTTAATATTCTTGACGGGCTAGGCTTAAAGCTTCTTCAGAAAGCAGGGATTCAAACCGCCATTATTACGGGTAGAGATTCTCCAATGGTTGAGCAGCGCTTCACTGAACTTAACGTGGATTTTTTAATTCAAAACCGCGAAGACAAAGGACAAGCATTAGCGGAATTAGCAGAAAAGCTAGATTTTGAGCAAAAAGATTTAGGCTTCATGGGAGATGATTTCCCTGACCTAACAACGCTCGACGTAGCGGGCTTCTTCGCCAGCGTCCCTAACGCGCCATGCCTCGTTCAGGAAGAAGCGGCTTTTGTAACAAACTCGTTGGGTGGCCATGGCGCCGTCCGTGAACTATGCGAGTTTTTGCTCAAAGCACAAGGATTTGATCTTTTGAAACTTTATCAAATGGAATATGTATGACTGGATGGAACCGCCTTTTTTTGGCTGCCTTGGGAAGCGCGGCTCTTTTTATTGGGCTGACTAAACCGGCAAACAGAACCAACGTCGACCAAGTGTTAAAAGAGATTACGGACCAAAGGCCAGAAGCATTCATGCAGGGCGTCTATCAACGTAAGTTCGATAGAAATGGTCGACTCGAAACGACGCTCACCGCAACCAGTTTGCTCGATTTTGGTAGTCGAGCTAACGCTACACTTATAAACCCCAAACTCCGGGTTGAAAGGCACCCAGCGATATGGTTCATTAAAAGTGAACGCGGTGAACTCACTCCCGATCGGAATGAAGTACTTCTCTCCAAAAACGTCATTGCGGATCGTCTCGAAAAAGGGAAATATTCCTGGCACCTTAGTGGAGAAACGCTCAAGTGGAATCAAAGGACAGACATCGTAAGTGCTAGGACCCGAACAACACTCATTCAAGGTGCTATCAACAGTATTGGTAATGAACTCGTGATTGACCTCAATACTAACGAATACACGTTTGGAGACAATGTGAGGACCCAATGGAAAAGCGCTTCTTCATCGGATTAATTCCACTAATCCCAGCACTAGTCTTCGCGTTACCTGAAGACCGCGATGAGTCAATTAAGATAGAAGCCGATAATGCTTTGATTAACGAGAAAGAGAATCAAGCTAAATATTCTGGAGCAGTGGTTGTCACTCAGGGTACGTTAAAAATTGAAGGTGACGTTGTAAATCTAAAAACCAACGAAAACGGTGAGGTAGAAACGGTAGTAGCTAAAGGTAAACCTGCTCGCTTTGAAAGCATGAGAAGACGAATAGATAAAAAATCAGTAAAAGGCGAAGCTGAAAAGATTTACTATACTTATGAGACTGACCGTATTGTGCTGACTGGAGATGCAGTCATTACCTCTGAGGAGTCTGCTTTTTCAGGATCTGAAATCATTTATGATTTAGATTCTGGACGAGTGATCGCGTCCGGTGATAAGTCTCAACGCGTCAACATGACTTTGCAGCCAAAGAATAAATGAAAAAACTCACCGCGCAGCATCTGAAAAAATCCTATAAAGGACGAGAAGTTGTTTCTGATCTTTCCATGGTGGTAGGGGCTGGCGAAATTGTCGGTCTTCTTGGGCCAAATGGAGCTGGAAAAACCACAAGTTTTTACATGATTGTGGGCCTTATCAAACAAGACGCAGGGAAGATTACGATTGGTGATCATGACATCACTCGAACTCCAATGCATGGCAGAGCAAAAGCCGGCCTCGGATACTTGCCTCAGGAGGCTTCTGTATTCAGGAGACTTAGCGTCTCTGATAACTTAATGGCAATCCTTGAACTGAGATCCGATTTGTCAAAAAAGGATCGACAACGGGAACACGGACGCCTCCTCGACGAATTCCATATCGGGCACCTATCCTCGATTAAGGGCATGGCTTTATCGGGTGGTGAAAGAAGGCGCGTCGAGATTGCCCGCGCAATCTGCTCTAACCCAAAATTCATGCTGCTAGACGAGCCCTTCGCGGGTGTCGATCCAATATCAGTCACAGATATCCAAAATATCATTCGACATCTAGCCGCTAGG
>Ga0163109_10000750_pt1 | contig 26017 bp, 8 predicted proteins | sample CRUFie1St13metaG_FD_108704 | JGI IMG/M metagenome (GOLD analysis project Ga0163109, IMG submission 108704) | Marine microbial communities from the Costa Rica Dome - CRUD Field 142mm St13 metaG | ecosystem: Environmental > Aquatic > Marine > Oceanic > Photic zone | place: Costa Rica: the Eastern... | reverse complement strand
TTACCAGCTCCGGCTTTTGAGCCTGATGTTGGACCTAAGATACCGCCAAGGCTTGCAGATTGAAAAATAGTATCATTTAGAACTGCCACGCCTGCTTGATAAAAAATCAATCCACAAGCTGGCTGTGTTGTTCCGTTAGCGCCTGCCGAACAAGAGAGAAGCCCATATTCTCCAGCAGGTGAATTAACCTTGTAGGCATTTTGAGCGTTTACATCTTTGATTGTTACACGACCTGCCATTGGAGCAGCATATGAGCCAGTTCCAATTTGCATCGTAAAAGAACCTTTTTTGATTTCGTCTTTATTTAAAAGTCTCGAAAAGTTAATGAAAATACACTCTTTAAGTTTAGTACCGCCATCTGTAATATTTCCATCTTCATCAAACTCTCTAATGGAGCCCGTTACATCATATCCAACGAGCACTTGAGCCATTTGATTATAAAGATTAATTTTTTTAGTGTTTTGTGTTCCGGAACCACTCAAGGGAGAACTATTAGAATATCCAAGAGTTAAGTCATAAATGTGGTTTGCCGAGGAAGATAGGAAAGGATAATCATAAACACTCTGAAACATTCCGTGAGAGTAATTTTTTATATTTGTTTCATTTGGGAAAGTGCCATATGTTCCAGACGCCAATGTTCCTGTTAAAGGAATTTGTTCATGCAGTAACGTTCTTGTTGCTACAATATCCTGATTTAAGTTTAAGTCTTTATAACTACCTGCCATTTTTTTTACCTTTTATCCTTTATGCACATTTTTTTTAAGTGTTATTTGCTTTAACATACCTGACTGGAATATCTACTCTGTATCCCGTATCCATACCCATAACTGTTATGTTAGTGTCGAGAAACCTACTAAATATGTTCCCGCCTGCGCCTGCGACAGTAACCTTGTTTCCTAATTCATCAAATAGAAAATTGCTTGTTTGAAGATTTGTGGAAGCAAGAATCTTAAAGTTGAAAAAAGTTCCTCTCGCACCTACGATAGAGCTTGGGTCATTTGGTCCAATATCTCCTACCATTGTCGAGCCATTAGTAGAGTTATTTTGAGTAAACACATAAGTTGCGATATTATCATCATCAACAAAAGATTTTTGCATTGAATTTCCTTGAATGTCCACAATGCTTCCGAACCTATTGTCCATTAATACAAGATATTGTGTCTCAACAAGTGAAGCCTCTAAGGTGTTTGATGCTGGAACTGCTACGTTATTAATCCCCTGATCTGTACGTATACTCGCAGCACCAGCAGCACCAGGTTGATATCCATTTAGGATGCCCGTTGGTGCAGTTGTGTTTGCACTAGCGACAATTAAACCTGCCTGAGTTTGGGTGCCCACCGTGGCTTCATTCACGGCAACAATCCAAGTTCCACTGCTGTGTCTTTTATAGGAGTTCTCTTGTTCATTGGGAATAATCATTGGCAGATAAAGTAAATCTGTTCGTGAATAGCTAACCAGTTTAGATTTCATAGACGAGTCGTCATTGGTAAGCGCTTCAAAGACTGGGGTCTGCATTATCTCTAAGTCTTGTCTTGCGGTTGTAGCGTCTAAATCATAGTTTTCATAGTCAATCTCATCATCTCCTAGTGAAAATTTTACAATTCTAAAGGAACCATCTCCCTTTGCCAGTCTTGCACGACCAGAATCAGTTAAAACTGCATCTAAGATGATATCACCTGAGTTATCTAAAAATCCCATATTTCTCTCCTATCTTCATATAAATAGTGTTGTTTTTCTTTTAACTTATGTTATTAACGTCCTTTTCGTCTATTATAACTTTTTTTGTTTCAAAATTAACATTTAAATCTACTTTTTTACCTGATTTTTTTGAAGTAAGACGAATTTTGAAAGTTTGACCCCAAAGTGGATTTTGTTTATCACCGAGCTTAACTTCGGTACGTGCATTCTGCTGAGTGTTGCCCTCTGAAGGGAACCAAGATAAATTTGGAACACCATTAGAATCAACAATTCCCGAAGCCTCTTCGTTTAAAACAGTTTGCTGGTAGACTGGTTTTATTCTTAAATATTTTTTAAGTTTTTTTGTAGAGGTTTGAGCGGGCGTTTTACCAGTCGTTAACTCAATAATTTTTGTTAATAAAAACGCACTTGCGCCATCGTAAGATATTTCAAGCTGATATACTGGTGACGGATTGGATACTTTTCCGTGTACATCTACTGCACGAAAAGTATAAAAATATTTTTTATTTGGCTCTAAGAAATCTTCCATGGCGGCAGAAGCTGCTTTTTTATATGGGCTTTTAAATCCTCCTGTTTCTATTTCAGCAAAATCAGCAAATTGAAAATCGTCATAAGTCCTTGGTCTAAAATCTAATCTAAAAACTTCAAATTTAGTGCTGGGATCATCTGATTTAAATTGTATCTCTTCAGATGGTCCTAAGTTAAATGCTTTTCTAATTCCATCGAAAATATTTTGATCACCTGGTCTTAGATTTATCGGCATTGCGGATTCTGTACCGACTGTTCCCCCTAGTAAAATCTTTATTTTATTTTTATCTCCGAGATAAGGATAAATATTAACACTTGGGCTTAGTGGTGGTCTATCTGATATTACCACCAATTTTTCATAGTATGGTGTTTCTACCACTTTAATATTGGGTTTAGTTTCAGCACACACACGCGCTGTTAAAGTTTGTTGTGATGTTGGTGCATTATAGACATTTGGTGTGGTTATGTTATCTAAAGAGTAAACATAGTCCGTTCCAATAGTTAAGTTTAGGGCATATATCCTGTAAATATATGTTTTACCGTATTTTATCTGAGTGTCGTAAATGTTCACTCTATTAATGCTATTATCAAAGTTTGGAACATAAAAATTTTGAATTGGTTCTGAACCCAGAGGATTATTATTTGCGTCAGTTGCCCACTTTTCAACACGATAAAAAATTGGAAAATTAGGTGCAGGTTGTCTTTGAGTTAGATCGGTAAAGGTCCTGTATGAATTTATAAACGTCGTATCTGCCGCATTGTTCCTTAAAGTATTTAAGATACCATCTGCTCGAATATTTAAAACACCACCATAGACACCTCCAAAAGCATCAGATGTTGCAATATTATATTCTTCGGTTGCAGTTCCAGCTATAAAATATTCATCATTATCAACACTTTGAAGTGCAAAGTTGTTTGTTATATTAAACGCTTTAAGTTTTTCAGAGGTGTCCGCGCCCGCATATATATTATCAGGTACAAAGGGCACTCCATCTCTCGCAACAATATTATAAGGTCTATTAAAAGAAGAGCCAGCAGTCCCTATGATAAACCTAGATGACAAATTTGACATATTCATACTAGAAATAAAACTAGATATTGCATCGCTATTGTTATTCGAGGGAAGACTAGCAACATCAAAAGATATCTTCGTATACATTGGCAAATCAGAAAGAATATCATCAGTATCTCTAATTAAATCAGACAATTGAGATTGTTGTAGAATAACATTTTTTTGTTTATTTGAAGCATTTGTCAATCTTTGTTCATCTTGATTTGAGTTCCTCTGAGAAAATATAGATTTCGCATAATTTGTAAAAAAGTCTATCTCTGAAAGACTTAATTTTATTTGTAATCCCAGTGCTTCTGTTTGAAATAGATTAAATTGATAAAGTCCAAAGCGATCAACCCGATTCTCCATTCTTCCGTTAAAAAGCAAATTATATCCATCATTGGCGAATTCGGCGGGACGATTTGGATCAAAAGTATAAGAGCCAATTACGGAGGATATGGCATAGTAAGAAGGTAATAATTTTTCATCTAACTCAAACTGATTTGTTTGAGTAACACTGCCACTATATGATTGATAGCCCATGACGTTTTCATACGTTTGATTGTAGTAGTTGTACACCACATCTACCGACGCGCCTTTCATATCGGGAGGATTATTGACTAATTTTTTATATCTTTCATCTACAGCAAAATCAAAAATAAAACCGTGGTCAGAAAAACGTTCATCTGTGATGCACCTTTTAATTTCAAAGGGGTTATCAACGCCCGCAACCTCAGAAAATGAATTACACCAATTATTTACTGATGGTTCTCCATTGAAATTATCAGAGTCATTGGGCGATGGAGCGAATGATCCTCTTAGTTCGCGCCTAATTGGTTCTAAATTTAAAAACTCTTTTTGTGCGTATGGACCGGTATAATTTATATCCCTTGAGATTGCAACAGGGCTTTGAAACTTGTACGCAATCGACAAGGCGTCAGAATTAAAGTTTTTTATATAGTTTAAATTAGAATTGTAAACAAACCCAAGTCTATATCGAAGCAAGTCCACGTTAGAAGGTGCAAACTCAATTGATTGTCGTGCTTCCGGTGGTGTATCGATCTGACTATAACTGCTTGAGGCGTAAAGATACATTTTGGGGGATATAATTGTCATTAGTAAGAAGAACCTCCTCCTCCACCGACACTTGGTGTCGAAACAGTAACTGTGTCCACTTGATATTGCACGGGTCTAGAATTATTAATTGCTTGAGCACTGTTTGTCTGAGGTGGTGAAAAATAAGTAAATTGGTATTGTGGGTTATCAAAAGTCATAGATAAAGGGTTCGTTTGAATTACAGGCTCAGACCGCACTTCCACGGTCGCGTTTTCTTCTGTGTCTCCAATGTAAAAATAAGAGTCAATAATAGGTAATTTCATATCATAATTTACATTAAATTTTGTATTTGAATATGGCATTAATCTACAAAAAAGTCTACGACCAGAACTTCTTGCATTTTCAAAAACATCTTTTGTCAGCAATTTCCACTCCTCATCTTTTACAGATATGGAATTGTTTAGATTTCTACCATACCCACTTAAATATTGTACCATCACAATATTTTCAAATAAATTTTTAGCAACGTAAGATGTGCTTGGATTTGAAAATGGGTTATTGCGTATTAGAGAAACAATATCTGACTTAATCCCTGGGCTTGGGGAAAAGGAAATATTCTTATTTCCATCTTGCGCTATCACTAAAGACTTTAATTGATTTGGTAGTGTGGAAACAATTCTTGATGGCTCATCATTTTCTACTGATAAAATATTTGGATTAAATTTGTTTGCTATTGGTCTCTGCTCGCTAGTAACTAATTTTGTATTTAATAAACTACGGAGCGCCTGCATAGAATTTGCTGTTTGCTTCGAGGATATTTTTTTAATGGTCGGATTAGTTTTTAATTTTCCTCCAACGTCATTTAACGTGGGAGACTTTAAATTTTTTTTGGATGTTTTTGGATTAAAAACATTATACTGCCTTTCTTCAGTCGCTATGGATACATTATATTTTTGTGCGAAGAGGTTTGCTAGTTTTCCGTTCAATTCATTTGTTGTTTTTTCAGTGGTAGTTTTGCCAACATTTCCCAAGTCGCTTTTTAGGTTTACGTTATCATCAACAGTTAAAGAATTAACAACCACATCAATATAATTTTCTCCAAAAGAAGTAATAGTTTCGATTGGTTCAGGATTTTCTTTTTGATTGTAAACCATTGACGGAGTAAAATACCCATAAGATGTAACATCTAAATTAATTTGTGCGTCTGGTAGACTAGAAATAGAAATATCTGCATTTGGAGAAGAATATATTTTTTCCATTTCAGAATTTTTATATCCAATAAATTCTTCATAAGTTATAGTTCTAAGACCTGACGTTGTATTTGGTAATTGTTGCTCGTTCATTTTGAAAAACATGTTACCAAAAAATTTTGGAAAATTTGTAGATAAGGTAGAATCTCTAAACACGTGGTTTATTGTTATTTGGTTGAACAGGGGGTTGTTGTTGTTTTTACTTGCCTTGCTTTTGGACACCGGATTTTTTTGATTTTTTGATCCATAATTTTTTCTAGAAAGCAAAACATTTCTTGATAAAGCATCGCTCATAGCTCGGAGCATTTTAATAATTCTTTCGTAACCATTTGGATCTCCTGACATGGGATTAAGCATGTTTCTAATTGTCATTGCTGCGTTCTCTAAGATAGATGATGGTATTTTATTATAGCTTACCACCTCAAATGCTTTTAAGTAAGCAGTCGGAATTTGATCCCAAAAATCACCAGAAATATTAACAAGCTTGTTAGAAAAGGAAATATCTCGAATAAACGAGTTAGTAAACTTATTAATGCTAACGTTGAATAATTGAGATGTCTCTTCATTTGCTATCTCACGTGAATCATAAGAAACTGTTTTGTTTTTTAAACTCTTAGAAAAACTTGATATTTGACTTATTTTAACTAATTTTTCTACCTGCTCATCAATGTCTAATTTTAACTCTTGAAGATAATCTCCTCTATTATCCTCCAAAACAATCTCTAATTCATATTGGTAATATTGTTTATTGGAACTTCTTACAGTCGCGTCTGTTCCGGTCATATAAACTATATTATCGTATTCTGAATCTGTGTATACTGAACTTCTTATCTCAATAGAAGATTCACCATCTCCAGAAACCAAAGAGGTATTTAATATCCCACTAGAATTGTCTGCTTCTATTATTAACTCACGATCATTATCGACTATTGATTTCCTTTCTGAGATTTTTTTATAGCCGATTCCAACTTGATTTGTTTTAGTCCCAGTGTTTCTCTGTTTATTTATTTTAGAGCTTTGAATTCTAGAGGGCATAAGCGTGGGACTAAATGGCTTTTCTGTTTGAACGGTTGAACTTTGTACTTCTAGTGGTTTTTGACGATTAACCAATACTCTGTAAACTTTCACAGAGCGAATATTAATATAGTTCATTAACTTATTTAATGCCGATTCATTTAAATTTAGTCCATTTAAAAATTTTGATTTGACCAAGGAATTCATATTAATTGCAAAACTAAAATCTACAGAACCATCAGGCTCTTTAGACATAAAAAAATCAGAAAAAATAGAATTTTTTGTTACAGATTCTTGCTTTTGTTGATTTTCTTCAATTGGCTGTTCAAAAATAATATTATCCTCTAGAACACTTAAGGATCTTATATCGTGAATAGTTGAGTTTCTAACCACGTTCCTATCCAGGGTCGGCTGTTCTTGGGAGGCATCGTGCTTTCCGCCGCCCATAAAACCCACATAAGGTTGACCATCTACCTGAACGTCGCCATTGTGATAGTGGATTGGTCCAGTCCAAATTTTACCATCGTCTTTTCTAATGAAAACAGAAGTTTCTTTTACAACATTTCCATCTTTGATAACCTGCTCTTGCGTTATTTTCGACAACGGTCCTGTCTTAACTATTGAATCTTCATAATAAGTAAATGCTGTATAGCAAAGGTGTGTCTGGTTATCAGGGATTAAGATTGCTGCCTTATTTCCCGGCGTGTTCTGTTTCGCGGGAAAAGATAAAAATTTATTAAAACTATAAAGTGTTCCTTTAGATATTGAAAAAGGTTCAGAAAATCTTTGTGTAATAGAATTTTCATCTCCAGGACCCACTAGCTCGTCAAGCGTAAAAACCTGTATATTTGTTCCGTTTAATAAACCTGCGGTAAAATTATTTGATTGAGCATTTTCCAACTCTTTTATTTGAGATAAGTCCGTGAGTGTTCCCCACAATTGTGTGGCTTCTTCATTTGTAGTTTGCGCCACCATGACTTTTATTTTATTTTTTAATTTTTTATCAAAGGGGTTTTTAAACCAACCTGAATTTTTTCCATTGTATATGTCTTTAAGGACAACGTTTAAGTCTATCTTTAAGAAATCATTATTTGAAGATTTTTTATTATCTTCGATGTTATTTTGCGAACTTAGAAAAAAAGTATCGCTCATCCTCTGGATTGTTATTTTATCGAAATAAACACTCGGTAATGTTTTTCCTACAACAGTGGTTTCATCTATCTGATAAGATGTTTCAATTCTCAAAGTCATTCACAATCACCTATTTTATTAATTGAGTCATCTCCATCGAAAACTCTTGAATTATCAAATTGACTTTGAACTTCGACCTCATTGCAATCTAAATATCTTTCAGAAAAAATTCCTTGTGATTTATCAACAGTTAAATCGCAGAGAGTTTGATCATCGATTTCATTGTCAACGTCCACATAAAAATAATACTCCACAAAACTTGGATCTAGTTGAAGAGTCTCCAATTCACTTAAATCGCCTTCAGTTTCCGAAACAATATTTCTTGATGCATCCTGCTCTGCGACCTCATCGTCATTCTCATCCAATAAAATATTATTTTTAATCAATTGTATTTTTTCTCTAAAATAAAGTGGAATCATGTTTTGTTTAGTTTTGCCACGAAAAATTTCGTCATTAACCTTATAAACTTCTATATCAAAATTTTGTTCGCCAAAAAAAGTATTGTTTTCGGCAATTGATAAAACTAGCTCATCGTCTCCAGGAATTACATTAATAAAGTTTTCAGGAGATCCATTTTGATCATCAAAAACATAATCATACGAAGTGGTGTCTGAGTTTGGTGGAATTTTTCCGACAACCGTTTGATAATTTATGGGCTGCAAGTTTAATTGAGGTATGTTTTCGTTTACGAAGGCACCAGCCAAGTGATTTGATGAAGAGGAAATAGTGCTATTTAAAACAGACACATTCCACGAAGGCGCATTATTCGTAGTAAAATCTGAAGTCCCGATTGGATATTTTAAGGAATAAAATTTATCAGCATCGGCTTGAATAGCTGGGACTGATTGTTTTACTTTGGGTGTTATTTGTGAGTATTCATATGTGATAGTTCTCAGTCGTGTCCCAGTTCTGCCCAATATGTCACCCTCAAGGGGGACTCTAGTTCTAAATTCTACAGTTTTTTTCTCAAACTCAAAATTTTCTTCAAGTTTTTTAACACTTGTTTCAGAGCCTGCAAAGTTTGCCTGTGCTTGTAATCGAGGTGTGTCATTTTTTATGCGATTTTGTGTGTCGTTTTGCTGCTCCGTTACTCCCCCATATTGATTGTCATATAATATACCATCGTCAAAAAAACTGTAAAAATGGGGCTTAAATTTACCCTCAGAAATCAAGTGTCTTCCATACGAAGTAATTTGAATATCAATAACTTCTTCTTTTCCATTTAAAAACTTCATAAGAAAACCTCTTTAATTAATTATCATCATCTCCAATTTCATTCAATCTGCGAGGTCGAGAACCAGCATCTTCGGGAGAGGGAGTTGTATCAACTGACGGGTCTTCCTCAGAAACAAAAGTGTTTTCAGTTTGAATCTGCGCCAACTCTACGAGAGAGAAAAAGTCATATGGCCAATTAAAACTATATTTTAATTTTTTATCTTTGCCCAAACTGAATGCAAGATTGAATTGTTCATCGTCTGAGTTAGTTGGGGTAACTTCAAAATAATTATAACCTGCCCTTTTCTTGATTTTAAAAACCATCCATCTAGTTTCGGGCGGCAATTCTTTTCCATGGAAGAATTCATCTTTTCCAGTAATGTGATCAAATACGTTATTATCAACTGATGGATCAGAAAATTCTGGATTTGTTGAAATTTTGGGCATAACACCTTGCCAAATGTCCGCTAAGTCTTGTGCATCAAGATAGTGATTAAATTCAAATATATACATTACAAATGGATTTACTCTGGTTCTACCACTGTCATATGTCATAAAATCAATTTCAGGTGGAAGAACGTATTCTCCTGCAAGCGATAACATTTTTGTAATAGATTCACTTTGTCTTGGGTTTCCTTTTTTATCCACAGGAATACTGGATAAGTTACCGTTTTTGTTTGCTTCATACCACTTTTTGTAAAAGTCAAATGTTCTAGTTTTAATTCTGAAAAAGTTTCTATCTAGAGCTGGTGTGGTTTCTGCATATTTTGATTTTGCACTATAAGACCTTGGCGAGTAAGGAATCGCTACGATTGCCTCACTAATCTTTTTAAGATCTGCAATTTCACCAACTTTTCTTAATTGTGGTGCTTCAAAACATTTTCGTACTAGGGATCCAGATTGTGCGCCAAAGCCATCTTTAAACGTTTCTTCAACCCCAAAAGTCACTCCGTTGCTTGCAGTCAATAATTGACCATAGCCACTCCACATACCACGACCTTCTTGCTCTATTCGTGGCTGATTAGAGAAGTCTAGAACGGGCGTCTCCATTTTAGGACTTATTATCCATCTGTTTCTATTTGGATCTGGTGCATCTACAACCTCTATGAGTTCTCCATTTTTATCAAAACGAGACTGTTTTTCAGTTAAAATGCCAAAAGTGTTGAGTGATGAACTTAACTGCATCGCTCCTCGTTCAACAGGGTACACAACTCGATTATTTGTTCCTACTTGTGCATATGCTATAGACGCGCTTATTTGTTCCATAGACACATCAGGTTGCAGATTAGTGTAGGCATTTGAAGATGTTGCACTGGTGAATAAAGTCTCCCAGGCATTAGGATCGCCATATTTATACAATGTTTTTGGTCCGGTTCCATCTATATCTGTGTCTCCGACTCTTGGGTTTCCATTAGGATAAGCTGAATCTGCTCTTGAAGTGGCTTTACAAATTTCATAAAAAACAGTATTTTTATCACTAACTCTGATTCTAAACCAGTCATTTAAAGAGTAGGTGTTTGTGTTTGATGAGTAAACTTTTGTCCCGTTTTCCCAAGCATTCACTCGACCATCATTACTTATCTGCATTGCATATTCCATATCTGTGTATGTCGATGCAGATGGAGGATTATTATTTAATCCTACCATATAATTTTTATTAGTAGACAAAGTTTGCCACTCTAGATACTGAGAGGTTGTAACTGGTAAATAAACTGATGATGTAGCTCCGAATACATCCCATGACGATGCGCCGGTTGAACGTGAAAGGACAAAATATTCCCCGGAATGATCTGCTGTTGCGGCACATTCAAAAGTTCCAGAAACTGAAGAAGTTACCCAAAAAATTAATTCTGATCTTTTTTGTAGTTTCGTAAGAGTATCATTAAGTCCCGCGTTTTCATACGTAACTTGCGCCTTTTCAAAAAGTTTTTTATATGAAAAATTACCTTTCTCGTCGTCATCGTCAGCAACGTACTTAATCGTTGCTCTTGATTTACCATAAAAGTAGGGAGGTGTATATTGGGCGTATAATGGATCACCTGCATTTTCAAAAAATGTTAAAAATCCAAACTCTCCAATTGGATCATAAAAGGATGAACAAGAAGTGTTTAACAATTCTGATTGTGAAGGTCCTCCCTGAAGAGGTGGTCCAAAATATCTGCCATTATATGTTCTATATTGGGTTACGCTTGTTGGTTGACCATTGTTAGGTTTGTTTAGATAATCTTCAAGCATTACCACGTTATTATCTTTTTCAAGAGTTACATCCATGTAATAAGCAGTTCCAGATACTAAAGAAATCTCATCTTGCCGTTTAGAAGTAATCGATTTTAATTTTTGCTCATCTAAAAAGAAATTTGGAATTTCAGCTAAGAAGTTATTTATACCGAGTCTATACTGGTTATAAGTGTCTGAAGATAGTATTTTATTTCTACTGTCACTGGTTAAATATGCATATGGTTTTCTTGGGGTCGAAAACAAACGCGAACTTGTATCGTTAGCGCCGTTAGAGGGGTGATTCAATCCTGTGTATGTTGGATATAACAGCTCCAATTTTGACGTAACTATATCTCCATCATTAGATGGAATCCCAATATTGGACACAGGGTCTAAAATAGATTCAAATGGTATTCTATAGTTTGAGGGTTCTGCTAAAGCGATACCAAAATCTGTAGCAGAAGTTAGTGCCTCTTGATTAAAACTAGAAGTATAAGCACCCCAATCACAAGCGATACCCGACTTGATTGTATTGTAAAGTATACCTGGTGCATAGTATGGCTGTAACATAGATTGAACTGCCAACGCACCTGAGAAAGCATAACTGGAAGATATCGCTTCTCCATTTGACCATCCTAGTCCACTAATGTGTGGTCCCAGAGACTGAGAAAATAAAGATGACAACTGTAGTGTTCTATGCGATGGATAAAATCCCATATATGGCAATAATTTTTTAACACCGTTACAGGTTAGGGATATTCTACCTAAATCTGAATCGCTTGAAAATTTACCAAAATACTGTTGAAAATCTGTGTTAGAATATTCATTAAAGAATTGTCGGTTAAATGATCTTTTGCCATCTGGTTGCTGTTCAATAATGGCGCTAGCGGTTATATTTGCCCCATGTAGAATTAAAAATTTGTCGTTATTTTTTCTGAAATTAAATTCAGAATAATAATTCATGTGATCTGAAATTTTAAATTCTGGAACTATTGTAAAGTTTTGTGCAACCTTACTAATATCTTGGGTATAATCTTGATAAGAATTAAACCAAGGATTTTTTCCAGATAATTCTGGAGTTCTCCATGCAAACTTCTGTAGAGATGCTGCTTGTCCATTGCCCATTGTTTTTGAACGATGATTGTAATATGAAGATGCTGTGGGGTATAAAGTCGTTTGATTAGCCCAAGATCCAGCAGTGGACGACCCAGATGAAATACCTATGTATCCCGCAATTGTTTGCCAATTTGCAGAGTTTAGTTCACCTGTATCGGGGAAAAAAGAGAGCATGTGCGCTTTTCCAGCCAAAAAGTCAGATGCTGGATCGAAAATACCATAACCATTTGTTGCAGTTGATCCACTCGCTGGAGGGAATAGGGACTGTGGTGCAAAATAAGCTCCTACTTCACTTGAAGAAAATACAGTATCACAAAATGTCAAGGGTGTTCTTCCCATTCCATAAATGCTTGTTGCAGCACCATCGAGATACCCTTGTGAATTTGGTAAAGTTGTGGCGATATCAGGTTTTACGGCAGAACTTAATGCAGGACTTGCATTAAAACCATTTCGAGGTCCGTAAGATGTCCCTTCAAAAAATATTCTACGATTTCTTGATGTTTCACTATCTCTCCAAAAAGAACGACGTAATAATGGTCCTCGATCAATTCCGTTTGAGCCAATCGAGAATGATGCAGAGCCATTAGTAATCGTTGCAGTTTCTGCATAATTAACCCTTGTTCTAGTTTGTGCCAAACCTGTTCGACCATCGCGAGGATAAATAATTTCTCCATAGCGATTTTCTACGATGTTTACGTCACGACTATCTAAAATTTGATCGTAGAATTGTTCAGAGTTAGGTTCTTTAAATCCGATATAATCAGATACAGATCCTGTTTCTCCAATCGGCTGAGAGAAATATTCCATATTTGAACCATAAGGATTTATTGCAACAGATTCATTATCTCCCGTGGTTGAAAAAGTTGTAACAAGTGGCTTGTTTTTAAAGCTTACTGGTGGCTGTATAAAGTTTTTAAAGGAGTCAGGTCTTTCATTTAAGTACCTAACATCAATTCCAGGACCTTCTCCGTTTTTCAAATTAATTATCTCAGGTTGAGAGGCAACAGATAAAATATTATTTTTACGATGATGCCTTGGCACTGGAGTCTGACCAGTTCTGACTTGTTTCCACGATGGATACTGATATGGTCCATTTCTATGAAGGAAAAGTGAATTGGGCACATCTCCATCTGCAATCGTTCCGAATGAAGTATTTTTATAACTATTTGTGGAGGAACTAAGGGTGTTCAATCCTGAGATAACAGGATCATTAATTAAAGTATTTAACCCTACAAAATCCACCGGAATTCCACCCACATGCACATAACTTTGCGAAAGGAATGGAACAGCAGATTGTGTAACAGAGGTTATGCCCGATGGCAGAGTAAAAGGAGTTACATATCCAAATGTATCACAGGCAGATTTCGATACCGAAGCCGTAACCCAACTATACTGAAATACACTTTGTGGTATAGCATGTTGAACCCACCAGTTGTCATAGATAACAGCGCAATTATTATTTTCTTTTATTACATGCCGTGGATTTCTATTCACTTTATGGTAAGCAGGATTGGTATTGTAATCATCTGCACGGACAGCAGTTCCGGATGCAATTCCAAATTTACCCGCATGTTCTGTATACCACTCGTTCAAAGAATTTCTAACAGATAAGTTTCTGTAGTTTACTGTATTGTATACTGAAAATTCTCCGCCATGAATGTTTAAGCCACCACCAGCAGATTCTGGTCCACCAGGTGACGAAAATTTATTTACAAAAATATATTTGTTTGTTCCTGTTAAATCATGGCGAGGTAATTCATATTCATACAAGTGCTTAACGTATGCAGATGATGAATTAGCAAGAGTAGCACCCTCAGACTTTACATAATACCTGTTATTAATTGTTCGACCAGATGTTTGCACTACTTCATAGTCGCGAGAATAATTACCCACTACAGCAGAGCCTGAATTATATTTTATATTTGCAACATTTACGGATCTTTTTGCCATACCATCTCGAAAATAAGTTGCTCTTACCTGATTGTAAGTTCGAGATGTTATTGAAATTTTATTGCTTGCAACATCAAAATTCCATGCTTCACCTCTATTGTCGCCATTAGTTATAGGATTTGTTACAATACCTTGATGTCGAGCTTGTCGTCCACCCACATGCTCTTGTGTAAATGGACCCTGAATTGGTATTCCGCCTCTACCATAAGAATCATCGTGATAATTGGCTATATCAACACTGGCAGTTAATCCCGACGGGAAAGAGCTGTCTGTGGGTAGGAAATTACTTCTAATTTCATTAATATATCCAGACTCGGCTGAGGAGCTATACATGCTGAAGGGTGCTGCGATAGTTCCTGCAATTGTGCCATATCCTGTGGAGTCTGTTGAATCTTCAAGAGGGAATAATGTTTCGCTTTTTTCTTGTATTTTTTTAACTTGATTCTTAGGCTCAGTCAAGGAAACTTGAGAAGAAAGAACATTTAAACTGTTAGATTCACCTAGTTTTAATTTTTCTTTTGTATAATCAACAATCTTATTAAATTTACCTGGAGGATTTGAGCCACCATCATATATGATTGGCGATCCACCAGCCATTGCAGACAAATATGCAGATTTGGATTTATATTTTTTCCGGACTGGGTCGTCGCCTGTTCCAATTTTAGAGGGTGCTTCGTCGCCACCCTCAACTATTGTAGTAATACTACGAACATCTGCAACTTCTCGGCTTAATTCTTCTCTTGCCTGCTCTTCTCTTAAACTCTCATCGGGCGACATACCAGTAGTTGCGCCACCGGGGTTTTCTCCACCTTTGAGTTCTTTACTTACATCATACCCGCTTCTTTGGTTTGCCATGCTCACGGCGAGTGCCTCTAAATCTACAGGAACTTTTTTATCGATTGTTGGGAACTTAGTCCAGTATTTGTTTCTTTCAAGCACATGACTCTCAACCATATTCTTCATGCCATCTAAGAAATTTGCAGAAGCAGGCGCAAGCTGCATTAACATGGTAGAAATCGAAGAATCGATCCACTTATAATATTCTAAAAACCTTTCAAAATCTGGATCGTTTTCAACGTTTTGAAAATATAGCTGCCTCAGTTTCTCAAGATTTTTATATTCTGGTCTATAACGATAAACTGGTTCACCAATAATATTATTAAAATCTATGATGGTAGCAAACATATTAAGCATGTCTTGCGAAATTACATTGTACATGCTTTTTTCAAAAGAAAAATAATAGTCAATTGGTCGTGAAGTTCTAGTGAATAATTCGTCATCTGTATCGCTCACAATAGAAACCATATTTGAACTATTGATAACTTCAGGTTTCTTTTGAACAGATGAATTTATAAATTTCCTTGTAACAACATCAGTGGTGGATATTGCAGGAAAGCCCTGTGCGTATCCCGGATGTTGAATCTGAGTAAGATTATCTAAAAAGGAATATCCCGATGCGTTTGCAGAACCTGATGAAAAATCTGGGACCACAAAACGCCCAGACGCATCTGTAGATGAGACCGTTTCAAAGTCCCAATTCATTGCGAGAGTTTTAATATCTGGAATATCATCTGCTGTCATCCCTAATTGTGTTCCAGAGACAGAAATAACTTGATTGCTCCCTGGTGATTTAACTCCAAAGTTAAAAGGATCTTTAGCGTGAACTTTTAATTGTTCATTTTCAATTTTTTTCGCCCAGACTCTACAACTAGAAATTTGTGCATTTGTTTTTTCCCTAAGAGTGCTTGTAAAGTTTGTTCTATGGGCACCAATAAACATTCTTTTATCGGCTTGTAGAAACGTTCGCCCATAAGCATCAGATACTGTGGTTGAAACATCAAATGAATTAACAAGATCATCAAGAACGTATTGGAATCCTGTAAACCTCACAATATAATTTGATGACAAACTTCCTGATACAGAACCCACATAAGGATCTTCTGGGTACACTCTCAATGATAAATTCCACTTGGAATCGTCATATACATCCTTAAAGACACTACTTGTCAATTCAGGAACAAGTCCTCCCGCAGTGCCCGTTAAAACAAAAAACGCTTCATTTCTTCTCAGGCTTTTTCTAACAGAGTATATTTGAAAGTTTCCGAGATCTGGACTTAGCCATGTTGAATTAGATACGTTAGTGGTGTGCGCTCCAAATATTGAAGAAGATAGGAAATTTACAGAAAAAGAATTATCAATATTTAATGGAGGGTTGGGTTTAAAAAATGCCTGACATTCAAATGTACTTCCCAGGTTTGCCGGTAAGTCTGTAAAATTAATAACTTCACTTTGATCGGAAGATGGAGCAGGGCGCTCTTGATAAACTGTCGCTGTGAATCTCGATGGATCAAAAAAGTTAATTGCTTTTTTTCTAACTACTGAATATTTTTCATTTTCTCTTAATTCATAATCTACGTTACTTCCATAGAGGTTTAGGTTTACAATAGATTCATCAACACCAAAGCACCTTATAAGATTCCTAAAAGCTTTTTCTGTACCTTTTGATTTGTATATGTCTGTAAGATTGTTGTATAAATTTAAGTAAATTAAATTTTTTGTGTCGTTTAGTTTTTGTTCAAAGTTTTCAGTTTCATTTCTTGAAGCAAGATATTCTAATTGAGTAGCATTAGAGAGTATTTCATCGTTTTCTAAACCGTAAGATCTTAAAATCTCAGACATAAAAGGGGCAGGTTTTGAGCCACTGGATGCTACTTTATATGAACGCTCCTTGATGTCTTTTATAGACGATATTTGTAATTGAAGTTCATCAAACTTGCTACCTAAAATTTGCGTTAATCTTTTAAGTTGTGAGTTAGTTTTCGATTGATCCCCTGTGGTGATCCAGCTCGGCAAAGACCAATACAGTGCGGAATTGTTTTGTGCATCGTATAGTTTACCTTGATCGATATAGCTCGTCCTTAGAGATGATACCGATGGGTGATTTGAGTATATAATCGGATCTTTAAACTCTGTTGCTGCTGCATTGGATAAAACAATCGCCGAGCCGGTTTGCCTCGCACCTAAAGAATAACCTGTCCAAGTTCCATTGGACGATCTACCAGCGTAATCTAGCACCGTGGCATCTTGAGAATTTATCGAGGATGCACCTATAATCCCCTCATTAAATTTAAAATATACTCCCAAGTCTACCGGATTAGACAAGTCGAACTTCATTGAAGAGCTTACCGCTATTTGATAGTCGCTGTTAGAGCCTCCATTCAAATTAGTAAACCAATTTTCTAAAATGTTTTTCTCTGTTCTAGCTGATTTCCATAGACGGAAATCGTCAAGAGAGCCTGATAGTTTTCCTCTTCCTTCCGCGCCTTCTGACAATGAGAAAACTTGTCTAGTTAAGGAGCCTATGTGTGCAAACACGGATCCGGTTATTTTTCCAATTGATGAAACGGATGTATTCGTTGCTTTTAGGTGACTGTTTAAGTAAAGTTTGGATTTTAGATTAGAGCCCTCATTCTTAAAAACAAGCGCATAATGATTCCACGTACCACCAGTTATAGGAAGTCCAGTGCCTAAGAAAATATTTGAATTTACCGATCCGGATGTAATGCTGCAATATAGCCTATCAGAATTTCTTCGATCTATGTATATCGTAAATTGTCCACGATCTGTTGAAACTGCCGAGTTATTCCATACATCTAAAATTACTTGACCAGTTGATTCATCAGTAGAACTCCAGCCATCTTTATTTAGCCAAAATTCAACACTAAATCCTTGATCGCCATCGATATCAATATTTACATCTTGTCCCGATCCAGTAGAATAAACATTGGATGATGTGAAAAAAAGTGGCAATTTTTGAGATGAACTATACCCAGCAGCCTGATTGGGACCGGCGTCAAATCTAATATATTCTGTATTGGCAGATGATGAAAAAATGCCAGTTTGATCTACGACAGTTCCATAATTATATCCAATATTTACATAACCGTTCGTTCTTGGATAAAGATTATCAAAGAAATATTTATCTATGTATGTCCCACTTAATTCCCAATCAATTTTTTCTTTTCTTGAGCCATCATAAGGATATTCTTGAGTGATATAATCTATTGAGTTTTTATAATATTCTTCCGCTAGACCATAGACTGAAAAATTAGATGCAGTGGCAAAATTTACGTTAGGAATAAATTTATCAATTTGTTTGACGCGGGACTTAACAAATGAGGGAGACTCAATTTCTCTACCAAGATCTGATAGACTAGAGTTTGTTACTAATTTATTAGATTGTCCTTTATTAAATAAATTTTTAATATTCGACATTTTTACACCACTTATTCTACTCTAAAATTAAACGTTTCTTTTTGCTCTTCATAAGATCCTTGTAGATAATATAAGAATTTTATACTATAAAGATATCCTTCTTCTAGTAAGCTCATATCTAAATCAAAATAACTTCCACTTGTGTCATATGAAAGTTTAGTGTGATTAGTGCTCCCTGTTCCATATCCTATGACATCCTTATCATCTATAACTCTAACAATCTTATAAAAAGCATCTTCAGCAAAATAATTTTGTATCTGAGTAGACGCTACTGTGTAAATAGTTGGATTCCAATCTTTTAATCTTGTAAACAATCTAAATCTGGCGTTTGTATTTCTACTATAAGTATTTTTTAAATTAGTTATTGTTGTTACGTACTGAGGTATGTCGTAATAGTCGTGTGGATCATGAGTAGAAAAAGTAAAAGAACCTGTGTTGTAATACGTCGAACCACTAAACCACCTGTCATAAACAATACTTGCAGTGGTTGAGAGAGCAAAAGAAGCAGAATATACCCCAGTTGAAACACGACCACCTGTAACTGGAGTTCTTGGTGCTGCTGTAAGCTCTACGCCAGATGAGGCTGATGTGTGTAGAGAGACATAAATAGTCCCCGACACATTTCCATTTGGGTTTGCCAAATCTTTTGGCTGACCTCTGTAATAGTTGTAAATATACAAAGTGTTTAAGTTATCTTCTGAGCTTAGGGCAGAACTGGATAATATAAAATTGCCTCTGTTGTCTTTCTTGCTATTATCCCAACGTGCCTCGATTACAGGCTTGTTAAAGAAATATTCACTACTTCTCGAAGAAAATCTTTTTGTATAATAAGATTGTGTTCCCTCTTCTTGGGCAGCTTCTAGAAACACACCCACTCCATAGTCGTTGTATCCACCACCAGCAGTTCCCGTAATCCATTGTTCAACAAGACCAGTAATATCAACTTCTAAATTTTCTGTTCCCCTATCAAAAGTTTGGGTGTAGTTAAATTCTGAGTATAGTGAGGCAGTTAAAAAATCTCCTCCCTGATTAGTCCATGCGGTATTTGCACGTGCATTTATCCAATTAGAGCCAGTTCCATTATAGGTCAAATCAGAATAGTTATCTAAATCTACACCGAGACCTTCTTCCCAAGATTGTGATATGGGAGACACTGCAAGAGTAAAATTTCTAGGAACAGTTTGATCATGCGGAACATTAAACATGCGAAGAAAAAAATTCACGCTTCCACTTGCAGGTATTTTTCCACTGTTTCTATCATTTAAGATAGTCGTAACATTTGGATAAAGAGACGAGGTGGTAGGAAACTGAATTAAAGTTCGGGCTGCTTCCAAGGAGGAACTGTTCGCCTGAGCGTAAATTGAAAAAACCTCTAAGCTATCTGCAAGTCCTGTGTTGCTGCCCGTGCCACGAGTTACTAAATCAGACTGAAAAGCATTGGTTATTGTATTGTCTTTTTCCGCAAAATATCTTTTTATAGCCATTATTTAATTGTACCCTTTATATCGTTTTCTGGAAATTTTATTTCAAAAATAACGTTATCTGGTGCTATTAGATAGCGCCCATCATCTGAATAGCTGTCTTCCAAGTCAAACCCTACATCCGAATAATTTGTCCCGGATTTCTGTATTAATTTAACACGAGTTACATCCACAATCCCATCTAACTTATTTAATCTATTATAGATATCAGTTAGAGAAAGTGGTTCACCAATATCAAATTTTCTCTCGTAAAAACTCCTTAACTCCTCAATGGCGTCACTTAATACATTATATTTGTTTGCCTCTATATTAGCTATTGCTATAAAATCTATACCTAAGTTAATAATTTTTGCGTCCAAAATATCAATGGTGTCGTTTATCATTCTACTGGAGTTTATCCAAGTTTTTAAGTTTTGTTTTATAGTATTGGAGGTGGTCGTTAATCTACCATTGTTATCTTCAGAAACCACATAAAGATTTAAATTTCTCTTTAAAGAAGACGGATCTCTATTTATCGCAACCCTTTTAACGGCTCCAAATTCTGGTGGCATTGAATAGCATAGTGATTTGTAATCTTCTTGTGTTACGGCACGATTTTGAGATGTAAATGAGCTATATATTCTATTTTTTAATTCTTGCACGTTTGGTAATGTAACATCGCCCACAATTGGCGTTTCATTATTTACTTCTAGTGAGGAGACGACGCTATCCACTTCGGTACTGTTTAGAGACGATTCGTCCATAAACTCAAATATTGGCTCTCCAACCGTAACGATGGAGTTTGCAGACACGTTAACATTCGCTGATTCATTGGTTCTATATGTAATTGTTAAAACAGTATTAGCTGGAGCGACTCCTAGTTTATCTGTTTTTAATAAGTTGTAGGGATCAAAATTTGTGTCTGAATAATAATCTCTTCCGTGTTTTTGCACCACAATCTTGCTGGGGTCAATTAATGGCTCAACGTTATCTTCGTTAATTTCTTGCCCATATCCAAACTGTATAAAAGTTGCTCTTCTATCTCTTTCAGTAACAAAACGACGAGGAACCACAAAAGGTCTTAAGTTTGCTTGCGTAACTGTGTTGTTATCTACAGTGGAAGTGGTTGCTCGATAAATTACATCTTGTGACAAATAATCCACCTCAAAATACTCATTTCCCTGAGAATCAACAATTGAAACTATTTCACTGATGTTGGGTGCAGAAAGCTCCAATCTTAAAAATTTTTGAAAATCACCTATTGTTATTTCTTCGGTTTCAACCACACCAGAGATAACCTTACCTGCCGCCTTTACTGCATACGAAATTGGAACACCTGTGGTGTTGTTAACACGAGCAACAACCACTTCGTTGTTTGGATCTCCAAAATTCACATCCTCGGTTAAAGAAAATCCGTTACCATTTAGTGAAGAAAAAGTTGTTCCTTTTTTAAGTATCGGCATGTAATTGACATCAGGAATATTTCCGTTTGCAAGTGAAGGAACAATAATATAAGTTTCAACTTGTCCAAACGAAGAAGGATTTCCAGGAAACTTATATCCTAACTGTTTACCTATTTTTATAATGTTTTCATATTCTATTGCTGTATCTAAAAAAGTTTCATTAACGCTGTAATCTAAATAAAATGAAAGAATATCTCCAATATAAGAAACTGAATCTAGCATTAAAGAGCCAAAGCCAGCCTCGCTAAAATCTTTAAAAGTGTTTGGATAATATCTTTTTGCATATTCTATCAGGTCTCTTCGGATAGAATTAAAATCTCTAGATGTATAGTTTATGGGCGGATATTTTTTATGATACGGCAACTTTGATAATCTCCAAAAATAATTAGTCTGTAGGTAAAGTTATTTCAATGCTGGCGTTTGCGTTTAATGGAACCACCCTGTATAAAACTTTTACGCTTAGAGTGTTTTCGTTCATGTTTGGATTATTAAGAAAAGAGTTAAAAACCACATCAAGTATTTTTACGTATGGTAGGTATTTTGAAACCTGCTCATTTATTCTTCCAGTTATTTTAGAATATAAAATTTCACTATCTTGCTCAAACAAAAAAGAGTTTAATCCTACTCCAAAATTTATATCCATTATTCTTTCGCCCGGATTTGTTAACAAAACATTTTTTAAGTTTTGTCGTACTAATTCTTGATAAGAGGATATTAATTCATAATCAAAAGAATTTCCCTTAATCAGGGGGAGTTTTGGTGTTAATCCACTTGGCATTATATCTCTCCTTCAGTTAATTAGAATAATAAAAGTTTTTATTCTTGCTATATCAATAACTAATATGAGCCTCCGCCGAAACCTCCGCCGCCAAATCCGCCGCCACTTCCCCCACCGGATCCTCCTTCTGGATCTCCTCCGGGACCTCTGGTAGGTGTTGCGCCAGTTCTAGTGGAAATATTTGAAAGGGAGGAAGGTCTCCCACCTCCTGGACCTCCGCCAGTAATTCCTCCCAGACCGCCAGGTTGCCCAGGTTGAGGAGGTCCGCTTGGTCCAGGTGTCCCTGGAGAGATTCCTGAACCGGGAGTACCAGGAGTTTCTCCTCCCGCGAAAGGATTTACACCACCAGGAGGTTCTTGGACTCCCCAATTTTCTAAATTTCCAAGTTGTTCTAATCTTGGATCAAAGGCACCACCGGGTCCAGTATTTACTGGGGCGAGCGGTCCTGTCGCTGGGTTACTGGGATCTGGTGGTGGTTCTCCCGGTAAACTATCAGTCGGAATGGATCTGTCTGTAGGATCTCTTGTTTCTGCTGGTCCTCCTTCACCCGTTAATTCAGATGGCGGATCAGGGTCTGAAGGTGTTTGATCTGCATAATATCTGTTAAGCGCATCAGCATTTGCACCTGGTGGAGGTAAACCAAGATCAGCCACGCAATTTTCATTTGGATTGCTTGGAGTATAGGAGGACCCACCGGATTGTCCTTTGAAGAGTTGGTCCAGCCAATCGGCTGGTGGGACGGAGTTTAGCCAATTCGGATCTGGCTTATAATCAAGTGCCCAGTAAACAAAACCAAAGGGTATTGTAAGTGGTGGACCTAAAAAGAATGGGGCAAAAAGAGTAGCAGGTAACAACGCCAAAGAGACTGCCCAAAGTTGTGGTTCCGGTATAAAGTTTTCATCAATCGGATCAAACAATGTCCCATCAGGTCTAGAAGGTAAGTTGCTATTCTGAGACTTACAAGATCCAGGTCCCAATAAGTCTGTACAACTTGTGCCTGTTGCCCATTCTGCGATGGGATCATAAATACTTTCTGCTAAGTCGGAGACACCTTGGGCAGTATCCACTGCTGCCTGAGATGCCTGGTTTGCTAATTGTTGCGATTGTGCAATGAACCTATTTGCCGTGTGTATCAAATCTATAATTCTACGGGACAATATAATATTGATATCTGCCGCTTCCATAAACCCTTTAAAAATTAATACGGAAGATTTTATTAAAATTAAAGCAAGTTGACCCGCTAATCCCTTAATATCAAACCCATTTAAGAAACTTTCAAGGAACTGCCTATTTGAAGGAGCGCATTGAGTTTTTTGATAATTACCACTATCAAGTAAAATAAATAATAATTGTCTTAGTTGCTCTTTAGTTGCATCAAACACTGTATCTATGCCCTTCATGGATGATAGGTATGTGCTTGAATAAATTGTATTTATCCCAAGCATTCTATCCACGGGGAATAAATATTTAAACATTGCGGCATACTCATCTGTTTGTGACATGCGTTTTGTTAATACATCTAAGTTTCTTTTATATGTTGCTTTAAAAAACCCAATCGTATTTGTTTGTTGAGGGATAAGGTATCCGCTTTCATCTATTTTAGGTGGGAGTGTTTCCGTGTAGTCAGCAGCCGCGTCAGACAATCTGGTTGCCATATTAAAAGGTATTTCCATAGAAGTTATTGGTATAACGTTAACATCCCTATCTACAGTAAAATTTAATCCGGATGATGCTGTAAACGCTTTTGATTCTTTTACGAAGTAAGCTTTTGAATTAGTTAAATTATCTGGGGCGAATGAATTTCTAAGGGGCTCCATTAAAGAATCAATAGCTGCAAGTTCTTCAGTGGAGCGATTCTTAATTGGCAAAACATAAGACAAGCGCAACCCCAAATGAAGTTCTTCAAAGTAGTTGCTCAAAACATCATCATCATACTCATAGTTTCTAGGTTGCACTGATTCAAGTGTGCCACCGCAAGCACGACCCAAAATTTCTTCTGGATCGAATGTTTGCTGTCTTGTGATGTTAGTGTTGGTGTTTATGGTACTTTCAATTTGTTTAATAAATTCGTCAAACTCTTCAATATTTATAATTCCAGTTCTGCCAAACGTATTTGTGTTTCTCCAAACATTAACAGTGTCTGCATTAAGTTGTTTTTGTTGAAGTCCAGATTGTGTTACTTTTTCATTATAAGGGCTGCTTGGGTCTGTATCTAACTCCACTGCTCTTATGTAAGGTTCAACAAGGAGACCACCATTGTCAAAGTTGCAAGTTAATGGTTGCTCCATTGGTCTTCTTGCAGGTGGTAAACCTCCTGTTCTTTTTATAAGATCTCTTCTTTCGTCAAGTCTTTCCTCCCTGGTTTTTCTAAATTCATTAAATGTTTCTTCCGCCATTTGAATCCAGGTGTTATATTTTTCATATAATTCTTGACCTCTTACAGTTAAACCTGGCACATCTCCATATGCTGTTCTATCAGCACCTTGTACAAAAGAGGGCAGTTCAAAAATTTGACTTTGCTCCCACCTTAATACCTGGACAATGGACAGCGGATCTAAATCAAGCAACGACATGTGTCTTACACCGTTGCCGAGCATTCCAAGTCCATGATAAAAAAGTTTAGAATGAAAGTTTCCTCGATTAGCATTAGGATTTAAGATAGAGTTAATAGGTTGTGGATTGCAAAAAATCTCTGTTCCTACTCTTTCAGCATTTGGGGTAGTTCCGGTTCCTGGGGTAGTTTGATAAATTCCGTTATAAAAATTTGGACCTCTGTTTGGATCAATAGAGGGATTACCGTACTGAACATAGGATGGGGAAAGAGAAAATTCAGTGGGCGCATTTTTATTTAAAAACCACGGATCATTTGAAAGTTCTGTAACTTGACCACCATTAACTCTCCATAGATCTTCAATTCCATTTGGCTCATCTCTCCATGCTTGATATCCATACCTCCATCGGAACTCAAAAGGTCTTCCAGAAAAATCGTAAACAGTTCTTGGCATAAAATTCTCTACCAAAACATCAAACGGTGTCATACTTGATCCAAGTTCTTTGCTTTCACCAATTTTTAAGTAATAGGGACTTCGATTCCATAATTCAAATTTTGCATATTCAGGTCGTGGGGCACTTACATTGAAATCTATGTACCAGTCGGTTGCATTTAACCAATCGTCGCTCAAGTATTCAAATTCATTACCGTTTACTTGCCAGTCTTTAATTTTTAGCAATGTTGCTTCGTCTAACATGCCTTTAGTACCGGGCACAAAACTATTCCCATTTGAATATAATCCTGTTCTTGCCGCTTGGAGAGTGTCAAGGTTTCTATCACCCTCTAAACTGCCCGCTAAATTAGGAGGCGGCTGCCAAACGTCTTGAGAAATTTGATTTCCATTAATGGTGTTTGGTCTTTTAGCGGGATCTAATTCTCCTCCGCGACCGTCGCCAGTAAAAAATATTTCCCTATTTACAACCGCAGCAATCATACTATTATAATTTCTTGTCCCAACATTTGGTAAGTCATAAGTTGCATCATTTATGTTCAGTGACGGTTGCCAATCAAAATCATTTTGCCATTTGTCATCAAACCTGTAAGATCTAGAACCAACTTTTTGATATTGCAAACCTTGATTGAGAAGTCTAACAAACCCCAATTCGGGTGTTTTTGCTCGAACACCAGAATCTGTTATTGAACGATGCTCAGGCGGAAAAATAATTGCATCACGAGTTTGAACTTTACCGAGCGCAAATTGCTG
>Ga0163109_10000749_pt1 | contig 26019 bp, 31 predicted proteins | sample CRUFie1St13metaG_FD_108704 | JGI IMG/M metagenome (GOLD analysis project Ga0163109, IMG submission 108704) | Marine microbial communities from the Costa Rica Dome - CRUD Field 142mm St13 metaG | ecosystem: Environmental > Aquatic > Marine > Oceanic > Photic zone | place: Costa Rica: the Eastern... | reverse complement strand
TTTCTTTATAACCTGTTTTAATATAAGATAAATAATATTGTTATAAGAACAGATGGTTTTATAACACCTTATAAGGAGAATAACATGAATAACATTAAAAATATGTTTTTCGGATTGTTTTTTGTGATCTTTACACAAGGTTGTGCAACAGTTGGTATGGCAATCGATGGTGGTAAAGAGTTAGTTACTAACACAGTTGATACTGTGGTAGGCACAGCATCAGATATTACTATTGCAGTAGCCGAAGATGTTTCAGACATCTCAACCACTGCATTAGAAGTTGGAGCAGGTGTTGTTAAAACAGTTTCAGATGAAATTGATGAGCAAACTGACGAACTTCAAGATCCCAAAGAAGAAAAAGCCGAAGAAGAAAAGAAGTAAAAGCTCATTCTCTGTAAAGTGTCTTCTTACATCAAAGTGTAAACAAGACCCAATTACAGAATCCTCAAAAGAGGATGAGCTTCAGGGAGACGAGGACATTAAAGAACTTATTGAACAAATTAAATTGTTAGATAAGGTAATGAAATATTGTGCTAAGAACCCTAAAGAATGTGAATAAGTTACTACTTTTTTTGTTAGTTACAATATTTCCTCTGTCAGCAATGGCAGAGGAAATTGTTATTAGTCCAGCATATATTCCTCATGACCCCTTTCAAAAATATTCAAAAAAACTTAATTTAAAGTATGAGCCTGAATTCGATTTTGAATTTTGTGTTACAAATGCAAAATTTTGTGATGCATTAAAGCAGGATCAAACTAAGTCGTTATTACCAAAATTTGAAATGTACAAAAGACCTAAGGATTGGCAATGGTCACTTTTTTGGACATTACAAGCATTAGATGTTTTAACAACTTCAGAAGGGTTAGGTTATGATTGCATTTCAGAATTAAATCCTTTACTAGGAGAAAGACCTTCAACTTTAAGACTTGTAGCACACAAAGGTATAATTTTCGGTACTAGTTGGAATAATTTTATTGAAAATACTTCTGAAAATGATTTAACTATGGCAAATTTTATAACAGGTGTAGCAGTAATTAATAATATAGATGTAATTAATAGTGCCAAACGAAATTGCAATCAAATCAGATAAAAATAAATACTGATATGCTGAAAGAAAAAATTATAGAAGTAAAACATTATTCAGATAGACTATTCAGTTTTAAAACAACCAGAGACAAAAGTTTAAGATTCAAAAACGGTGAGTTTTGCATGATAGGTTTAGAACTCGAACCTAAAAATATTATGAGAGCATATAGTATTGTTAGCACTTGTTATGATGACTATTTAGAGTTTCTTAGTATTAAGGTTGAAAAAGGACCTTTAACAAGTAAACTGCAAAACATACAGATTGGAGATGAAATATTAGTAAATCCAAAATGCACAGGTAGTTTAGTTGTAGATTATTTAACACCCAAGAAAAATTTAATTCTTCTAGCAACAGGCACAGGTGTAGCACCTTTTGTTAGTATAGCAAAAGATCCTGAGACATATGAAAGATTTGAGAATGTATATTTATTTCATACTGTAAGGGAAGTAGCAGAAATTACATACAAAGATACTATGTCAGAAATATCAGGTATGATGCCGTTTACATATATTCCTTCTGTAACCAGAGAAAAATATTTTAGAACTGGTAGGTTTTGGATGTATATACAACCTGTTTTAGGTAGAGAATTAAATAAAGAGTTAGATGCTATTATGGTATGTGGCTCCCCATCATTAAATAAAGAATGCAGGCAAACATTCTCATATCAAAATTTTGAAGAAGGCAATACAGGTGAAATGGGAGATTTCATGCTAGAACGTGCCTTTGTAGACTGAAAATAGTTACCTAAAGTACTTGACAAATAATAGATATATTGTATAATATATGTATATTTAGAAATTAGGAGTAACTATGAATATAACAGATATTAAACAAGCAGTAAGCAGAGGTAATTTTAGCACATCTGATTTACAATCTTTAATCAGTTATACAAGAACAGTAATGGAGACACAAACTAAAGCCAGTTTAAATGTTGGTGATAAAGTTTTTGTTGTACAAAAAACTAAAAGAACACCAGGTGTTATTACTAAAATTAACATCAAACGTGCTATTGTTGATATGCAAGGTGGTAGTTACAATGTGCCACTAAGCATGATTGAAGTAGCATAATTAGATAGAGCGATTTCCCGGATTGCCCGGTGGTTTAGAGACTCTTAAAACTAAAAGCCATAATTTGCCAGTCGACCTCGACGACTTTAAAACGAGCAGACTAGAATGAAACCTCCCTTTTAGGGAGGTTTTTCACGATAAATATAGATATGAAATGGTTATATAGTGGTTATGCAGTGGTCTTATCTATTGCACTTTTACTTGGCTTAAGAATAGTAGACCCTACGCCATTACAAAGTTTACGTGGTCAAGTTTTTGACAGTTATCAACAATTAGATGAAATACAACAAAGTGAAAATGTTGTAATATTAAACATTGGCGAAAAAAGTTTAGCAAAGTATGGGCAATATCCTTTCCCAAGACAATACTATGCTCAAATGCTTGTTGATGTTGCTATGAAAAATAGTGGCCCTGTAGGATGGACTATTATGTTTCCTGAGAAAGACAGGTTTCAGGGAGATGATAGTTTTGCTAGTATTTTAAATCAAAACTTAGTAAATGTACCAGGTGCTAGAAAAAATCCTGTTAATTTTAATATTTTAAGTCAAACACCAAGTGTAAAAGGCATAAAGTCAACAGGCCCTCATATAGGAACTGGCACAATAGGACCTGTACCTGCAAAAGATTATTTGCTTACATGGCCTAACCTTGTAACTAATGTTCCTATGTTAGAAGTAGTAAGTAATGGTAAAGGTGTTTTAGCATCTGCACCACAGCCTGATAATCAAACAAGAACTTATCCACTTGCTATAACAGTTGGAGATAAGATATATCCTAGTTTTGCAGTCGAGATGTTGAGAGTACATACTGGCAAACCCAGTTATATGATAAAAACATCTGAAATAGGAATACAGGAAGTTGCAGTACCGCCTTTTGACCCTATAGTAACACAACCTAACGGTACTGCTTATATACGATTTAATAATCAGTTTGAAGAAATAGAATATGAGGGTGCAGAAAGCATTCCTGATCTTATGGGTAAATGGGTAATAATAGGTGTTACTGCTGAAGGGATTGCAAACCCTGTGCCTACACCTAGAGGAAACTTATATCCACAGCATATACAAGCACACATGCTACAAAACTTTATAGATGGCAGTAACATAACAAGAAGCCAATTAAGTGCTGTGACAGAGCTTGTCGTTGCTTTATTGACTATGATTCTTATAGCACTTGCAGTATATAAATTGCCTTTACTATGGACAGCACCTATAAGTTTGAGTGTATTGGGAGGTATGGCATATTTCAGTGTTTACAAATATACTAATGATTTGGTTTTATTAGATGCTACATTCCCTGTGCTATCAGGATTTTTAGTGTTTACACAGGCGGCATTTAATAATTTCTACAAACAATACAAATTACGTGAGCAAATTAAAAAACAATTTGAACATTACCTTGCTCCTGCAATGGTTAAAAAATTACAAAAGAATCCTGAGCTATTACAGTTAGGTGGTGATACAAAAACAATGACATACCTGTTTTCAGATATTCGTGGATTTACTCCTATATCAGAACAATTTAAAACAGACCCACAAGGTTTAGGTAAACTTATTAACAGATATATGACACCAATGACTGATTTGGTTATGCAAAAAGAAGGCACAATAGACAAATACATTGGTGATGCCTTGATGGCTATTTGGGGAGCACCACTTGATATAGAAAATCATGCTCAGTTGGCAATAGAAACAGCACAGGAAATGGAAGTAAAATTAGCAGAACTTAATAAAGAATTAAAAGCAGATGGGTTAATGGAGTTAGGAGTTGGTATAGGTATTAATACAGGTGATGCAGTTGTAGGTAACATGGGAAGTAATCAACGTTTTGATTATACTGTATTAGGGGATAGTGTAAACTTGGCGGCTAGATTAGAAGCACAAACAAAAGAGTATGGTGTGTTCTTTATGTTTACAGAGCATACTCTAAAACAAATTAAAGCACCTGAAAATTTAGTTACATTAGATAAAATAGCAGTAAAAGGCCAAACAGCACCAGTAACAATTTATACCATACTTAGAGACCATAAAGAGGCAAGAACTGTAAATAGAATGGTAGATGCATATCAAAACAGAGAATGGAGTACAGTTGCACATCAAATAGATATAATGAAGCAACATAATTGGAATCCTGTTTTGACTGAATTATATTCAGAAAGAATAAAACAACCTATGCCAAAAGGTGATTGGGACGGAGTTGAAAGAAAAACAAGTAAATGATACTTCAAAATATAGATAAAATAAACAGACAACATATTAATATTCAGCCTTTTGAACATATAATAGTGGAAGATTTTATAGCAGGGTTAGATAATGAAGTTATGTTTGAAAATTATTTAAGTACATATAAAGATATTTCAGAAAACCATCCAGCAGATGGGCCTAGATATGTAACAGAATATTACAATATTGAAAAATTAATACAGGAAAAACAAAATCATATTTGCGAATTAGTTAATAATGTTTGGAATGTTAATGTGGATAAAATTCTTCCTGTAACTAATATGATATCAAAAGGACAAAATTTAACAATACATAATGACTATGATATTGAAGATATTCATTATATGCCTCCAGTAAGAGGAATAATTTATTGTAATCCAAAATATACATTTGGCACAAATATTTATGGACACAATTCAAATAATGAGTGTGTAAAAGAAAGTATGCAAACAGTTGGTGGGAATCCAGGTACATTATTTTTATTTAGGGTTTCAAAAAATAGTTGGCATAGTGCTTTTAACACAGAAAATAAATCACATAGATTAATTGTATCTTTAAAATTTATAAATACAAAAGAATATGATATACTTGCAGGAAATTTTATATGAGTTCAAATTTTAAAATACAAAATATAGATAAAATTAAAAAAGAAAATATTATAAAAGAACCTTTTGAGCATATTATAATTGAAGATTTTGTTTTAAATTTACATGACACTTATCTGTTTAAGCAATATTTAAAAACAATGGAAGATCTATCTGATGATTCATATAAAAATGATGGACCAAGATATGTATCTCCGTATTTTAACCTTTTAGAATTAATTAAAGATTCAGAAAAAGAATTTACAGATGCAATTAATGAAGTTTGGGGTGTAAATGTTGATGGAATAAATTGTGTAAATAATATGATATCAAGAGGACAAAATTTACATATACATAATGACTATTATGGTAAGCATGAAACACCAAACAATCCTCCTGTTAGGGGAATAATTTATTGCAATCCTAAATATACGTTTGGTACAAACATTTATGATCATGATGAGCATAATGAATGTATTCCAGAAAGTATGCAAACAGTTGGTGGAAAACCAGGGACATTGTTTTTATTTAAAGTATCAGAAACCAGTTGGCATAGTGCAGTAAATCCAGATGGAAAGTTAAACAGATTAATAGTATCTCTTCAGGCAGTAAACAGGAAAAAATTATCAGGTATGATTTCTGCTTAATTATTCATCAGGTTGCCAATCTTTTACACCTCTAAAAAATTTATAGTAATGTCTAAAATCTTTAAGTTGTTGCTTGGCATGAAACATTTCTAAAGGCACACCCTCAGTTTTTTTAACTAAAGGAAAATAATATCTTTTAATAATACGTTCTAGTTTTCCAATATCTTTTCTTAAAGCATCTAAAATTATATTGTTAAATTCTAAATCTGACACAAGATCTATTAACCAATAGTGATACGGGTGCTCAGGATTGTACCTCCTGGTCACATCACGAGTCTGGTAATACAGAGCTCTAACTGGATTTATACTAGGCCTATATAAGTTCATTATTTCTTTAAAATAAAAACTCTCATGCTCAGTAGCCATATTTTTTACAACTCTGGCATAATCTTTTTTCATAGCCTTTTTCAGTGTATCAATATTTTCTTCAATTTTTTCCAGATACTCTTTATAAATCTTATCTGCTAATTTTTGGTGTTTAGAAGATAGTTTTTTATAGTACACATTCATTATCTCCTCGATATCATATGTGCCTTCTAATAGTGTATGTGGAATGGTTTTTGTCCGCTGAAATTGGTCCAGATCGTTCTGTATTCGCAAGACCTCAAAATCTATGATTTCGCCTTTGCTCATGTGTATATTTATCAGGAATTAATTTCTAGAATTGTATGGAGTTTATCAGTACCACCATTATTATACAATGTTATTTTAGATCCATTGTGTAATGGTTTGGGCCATTGCCCTATATTTACCCATGCATAACCACAACTTTCGCTATTAAGTTCTGGTAAAAATTCTTTTTCAATTACATAAACAAAACTGTAATAGTAAAAATTTTTATCTTTACTTTGATATACATCTATTGGATTTAGTTTTTCAAGTTCTGGAACGAACCCTATTTCTTCTTCTAACTCTCTTTGAATACACTGGTAAGGAGTTTCACCTTTTTCAATAATACCGCCCCAAAACCCCCAGGTATGGTTAAATCGTTTTGTGCCTTCTCTGAGTTGTAATAAACACCTACCAGTATCTTTGGCAAGAAAAACAACTCCTGCCGCAGTGGTCTTCATTATAGTATAAGTCTCCAATAGCCAGGTTTATATTCGCCTTCAGAACTACTTATCCAGCCTGTACCTGTCCATTTGAATTGTTTGGATGTAAATGTATTAGTTGTAAACTGTGCTGTTTGATTTGCACTAGCATCAAATACTACTGTCCATTTTGTGCCATCATATGAAATAATATCATTTTCAGATGCATCTATATCCCAATTTGTGTATCCAGTTTTAGTTAAATCTTCTGTAATTAAATATCTTTGGCCTGTAGTTGCGGCAGGCAAAGTCCCATCTCCTGGATAATTTTCTCTTGGATCAATAATTTTATCTACATCATCTAGAGTATCAACTGGAAGAGTATCTGAATCAATATTAAAAATTAAAGCAGTATCGTCTAATGGATTAGCAGTAACAGATCCAACTAACATATTTAATTCATTATCTGAATCTGAAGATATGTTAAGTTTTAATTTACTAGTGGCTTTTAGTTCGCCTTGCATTTCTATAATATCTTGCCATTTTTGACCTAGTCCTGCATTGTTTACAAGTCTTGCTGTACTACCTGCAACCTGTACATATAAGTCGTTTGGTGTAACAACAACCTCTCCGAGCTCTGCAACAGAGCCAAAAAAGTCTGCATATTCTTCGCTATATCCTAAATCATCTAAATTAGGAGACGAATGGATATCGTTTATTATTCTTTGAATTATGCTTTGTCTTTTAACTTTTGCTGGTGGAGAAATCCATATAGGACTACTAAAAGTCATTGTGGATATATCTAATTGCTCATCAACACCTGCAGGAACACTTCTACTACTCCAATTTATATCAGTTAGTTCTACTTCAAATACACTAGTCCAGTCTAAAGGGTTACTGTTTGATTGTAATTGTATGCTAGGGTTAAACAATACAAAAATTTGTTCTAATAGTTGCAATTTTGTGTCTGTATTTGTTGTCCATATATCTACGTTAAAAGTTAAATTATATGGTACAGGCATATACCTTTGTGTTGTATATAAATTTCCTTGTGCGGAAGAATATGTACCTGTTTCTTTATTAAACTCTCTTTCTGCAACTTGTTGTGTATCTACTAAAAAAGGTTCGTGTGTTCTATCTCTTGCCGGCTGGATGCTTTGTATAGTTAATGATATAAATGGAGCACTATTAATAATATTTTCTGAATTGTTACGCAATATACTAGCAACCATTCTGCTACTATCTCCGTATCTTGCTGGTACTTTATTATATCTTGTTCCCTTATCTGTGAATTCTCTTACTTTAAAATTAGAAAAAATTCTGATAACCTGTATAAGATATCGTTTTATCTGCTCGTCATACCAATAATCTAAATTTTTACCTGCCATTTTATTCTTCGCCGTACTCTAACTCGTATTCTATTTCGTCTATTTTATTAGATAGATCACGTATTGCATCTTCAAAAACTTCTTCTAATTGATAGATAGCACTTTCTAATTTTCTTTTTGCTTCTAAAACTTTGTTTTCATCATAACTGTCTAATTCTAATCCATGCTCTTCAGCAAGTGTACCTAATTTAGACATAATTTCTATAGGAGTATCTACATACTTAATAGTTTTGGTAATTTCTCTAGCACGGTCCAAAGCACTCTCTAGATCAAATTTTTTGTCTTCCAGTCTGGATAACTCTTCTTTATTTTCATTAAGTTTTTTATTATTTAATTCTCTAAATCTCATATTAATTATCCGTTTGTGGTTTTACAACCTTACTTAAAGGCACTCTTTCACTTTGTGTTTCACCATCAGAGTTAGTTGTAATATTTTCATTATTAATAAATGTAGACAATATTCTATTTGCCGCACTCCAATTTCCTCTTTCATCTGAGCCAACATTTAACCATCTTGATCCTGATTTTTTAAACAATCTATTTGGTGAAAAATCTGTTCTAAGGAAAAAGTCTCCATCATTTGTACCACTTGTTGGGAAACTATCCCCACTTCCAACTACACTTAATCCATTTATAGGTTGACCATCATTACCGCCAAATGCTAAACCTACAGCAGGTTTATCAGGAACCTCTTCATCAAAGTATAAATGTGCAGTATCTCTATATTGCGGATCAAATGGAACATCACGTTCTGCTTGTTCTAATATTTTATCATTTATATTAATTTCATTTGCGTATGTACTAATTAGGTTTCTTAAATCTTCTTCCTCTTCACCAGTACCTAGTATATCTCTGTATTCTTGTGAATCTGTTATAGGTCCTAATTTTACTCTCCAAAGATGTGGCCACCATCTAGGATCATATCCTTCACTTGGCCTTGCACCATCTGTTACTACATAAAATCTGTTTATAGCATCATCGCTACCAAGTAGTAAGTCGTCTCTCAAATGTGGCAACTCTAAAACGTCACCAGGCATAAGTTTTCTGCCTATTGATTCTACCATGCTTTCTATATGGAAATTCATAAACACTTGGTCGTTTGCTAAGAACATACCAAATTGTGTTAAATCAAATGCATCGTTGTCTGCTATATTATATTGCCCACGTAATTCATAAATATCTTTATCGTATTTTCTATCTCTGTTTTCTAAAAATAATAAATCCTGTATAAAGACTTCTGTATTATTTCCGGCTTCAGGAGATGGACGAGTAGGATCTTTTCCGTCATCGTCACCATGTACTCCCATATACTTATGTACATGAACTCCAGTGCCACCTGCATAGATATGCTCGCCAACAACTCTGTCTACAAAGTTGTAGTCATGTGTTTTAACTGGATTCCATAAACTTATTCTTGGCATAATATACTATTTATCGGTTTATGTTACTGACATTTGCCACAAGTTTCCATGCACTTAACTGTATATTTTGGTTGTTCAGGTAAATCGCCTGAAATACCTTTATGAATAGTATCGGTGTAGTACTTATTTTGGAAAATCTGTTTATATGTGTATTCTGCTGTGGGTATAAACTGTTTTCTATCGGAAAATTGTGTTTGTAATTGCCTATCTAATGGAGATGTATATATTCCAGCACCAATAAAACAGCAAGGCAACAACGCACCGTCACAATCTATATACAAATCAGATGTATTTTTTCCTACTTTACAGTCTATTTCATATTGTCCTTTTATTAAATTCATATATTCAGGGTATAATCTATACTCATTTGTTGTAAATTTTCTTTTTTCAGGGTCTAACTCTAATACTTTTACATTTGGTTCATTACTATTATGAGGATTAATAGAGTATTCAAAATTACCTTCCTTATCAAATACTTCTATAGGATATATTTCCTTTATGCCGTCTTTTTCTTTAATGCCAAAACCAAATGCTTCTTTAGACTCAAATGTTATATTCATTTGTTTACACAAATCTATTGCAGATTTAATTTGATGTTTGTTGTGTTCAAATACTAAAAATTGCCAGGTACTTTTGGCACCAGTTTCGTTAAAAGCATTTAAATTTGCCCATAACTTTTTCCATTTTACATTTTTTCTATGTATATGATTTGTATCTTCAAGGCCATCTATTCCCCAAACAACAAATGACTCTGTGTCTTTTAAAAGGTTTCCTAATTGTGTCCACCACTTTTCAGATCTAAAACCTCCATTTGTATGAATAGAAAACATTGTATTTGGATTACAATTTTTTAAAAAGTTTATAATGTCAATTAATTCTGTACATGCTATTGGATCACCTTTGGTACCACAAAATTGCCAATGTTCAACATTTGAACAAAATTCAAATCCTAATAACTTTTTAAAATAATCCACTCCTAGTTCTATATTTTGAATAATAGAGTTTAATTTACCTCCACCTAAACGCCTAACACAAACAGGACATTCTGCATTACATTTATCTGTGAGTTCTACATGAACACTTTTAGGTTGTGTAAATTGAGGCATGCCAATATTTATCAGTATATAAATTAACACATATTTTAACTGATAAATAGATTTATGTCAGCAGTTAGAGGAGCAAGGCCCATTCGTAATAGTGAAATATTAAATTTTCACAATAAGTTGTCTAATTTGCATACTCCTACTCTAGATGAATATGCAAAAGTTTGGACAGAATGGATGAACTTTTCAGAATCAAAATCAATTAAAGGCCTTGATAAATTTGCTTTTGCTGACTATACACAAGGAACAAGTCAAACATTTGATCAATTTATTTTAAAACACAGTAAGGACAGAGAAATTAATTGTCTAATTGGTGACTTTCAATACCATGCTTGTCTAGGAAAACATGTAGAATTTAAATATATAAATTATCCCCATCATTTAGAAGGAACATTAAGAGGTCCTGATTTACATGCTCTTTTAGTAAGTGCTCCATTTAGTGACTTTGGTTGCATACATCCTGATTTTGAAAATATATTAAGAATATGTAATGTTCATAATATTCCTGTGTGTTTAGATTTAGCATATTGGGGTATAGCAAAAAATGTGCATATAGACCTAGACGAATTTCCATGTGTTAAAGAAGTTACATGCAGTTTAAGTAAGCCGTTTTTTACATTAGAAAATCACAGAGTAGGAATTCGTTGGACAAGAGACTATTCAGATGATGGTATTAGTATGTTAAACGAAGTAAAAATGGCTAACAATTATAGTATGGCTTTAGGAATCCAATACATGGAAAATTTTAGTACTGATTATAATTGGAATAATTACAAAGAACAGTATGAAGAAATATGTCACCAAAATGATTTAGTTTGGACAGATACAGTTATTTTTGGATTAGGTGATGATATAAGACACTCAGAATTTAACAGAGGCATAACTGGTAATTACAGAGTTTGTGTGAGTGAGTGGTTAGGTGACTGTTAATGTTAAAAATAAAAAATATTCATTTAATTTCTGAAGGCCAACCTCTAGATAAATTAAAAATACTAAACAAAAGTCTCGAGTCTTCATTACTACAATTTTACAATGCAGACGAAATAGATACAGAATACATTACACTAGAACAATTTTATGACGTTAATATTACAGACTGTAATATATACCATTTAAATTTAATAAGAGCCAGCGATAATAATTTTAAATTTTTCTATAACAATCACACAATAAGTTTACTTAACAGATTTCTAAATAAAGACACAAAAAATATTTTAGTTATACAAGAATTATTAGAAAATATTAATCACATACCTGCTATAAAAACATATTTTCCTGAAGCAGTATGGAATAGAATAAATTTTATTACAAGCAATATAAGTATCGAGTCTGATGATGTAAAAATAATTAAATCATTATTATTGTTGCCTTACACTTATCTATTTTTAAATAAAACTATACCGCAATCTAAAATTGAACAAGATTTTTTTATTCCAGCAAATACTGTTAGGAACAGTAAATTTATTGTTTTACATTTATTAAAACATGCTAATTTACTTAATAAAAATTACTCTTATGGTGGTACTAATATACAAAACATTAAAGAATTTGTATTAAATATGTATAAAGATTCGCCTGAAATAGAATTACTTAAAGAAGCACTTAATAAAAATGTTGAAGAAAATATATTAGGTAAACTTTATCAGGAAAATGCATTTGATAAAAACAAATATTTTAATTTAAATTTTTCTGAACAACTTTTAAAAGCACAAAATAAATCCTTAATAAATATTATTTTAGAGGACAAAGCAGATCACGATAGAAAGGAAAATAATTTTAATCAGTTATCTGAAAAATTTTTTATTCCTATTAGTTTGAAAAAACCTTTTGTTGTTTTTTATTGTGCAAATTTTTTAAAGGAAATGAAAGAATACGGATTTAAAAGTTTTGCACCTTTTATAAATGAAGAATATGATCTTGTAGAAGATGATATTGTTAGGTACAAGTTAGTAATAAAGGAAATGAAAAAAATATCTGAGATGTCAGATACAGAAAAAAATAAATTTATTGAGAATGTTACTCCTATATGTGAGCATAATTTTAATATTATGTCAGAATACATACAGAATAAAAATTTTTTAAAATAAATAGTACTGCAACACACTATACAGGAGATAAAATGATAGTAAACTCGCACAATGATTGGGATCCTTTAGAGGAAATAATTGTAGGACATGCCCATCATAGTCGCATAGCAACTGATATCTCAGCAAGAAGTTTCAGTTATGCCCCATATCCAGAAGAACAAATTAAACCATTAGAGGGAGTTTATCCTCAATGGGTGATAGATGAAGCCAACGAAGATGCTGATGGACTAGCAGACACACTTACAAAAATGGGTGTAAAGGTACATAGACCAGCAATAGTTGATTGGGAAAATTTAAATTACGATATAGGTAAAGGTTGGAGTTCCAAAGGATGGTACAGTTGGTGTCCAAGAGATTTAATACTACCATTAGGCGATATGTTAATTGAAACGCCTACTCCTGTAAGAGCAAGATATTTTGAAGCAAAACATTTATATGAAGATATAATGTATGAAGCATTTGAAGACGGAGCCTTATGGCTACAAGCACCTAAACCAAACTTACATGATGACATGTATCAGTTTGATAATTTAGACGTTGCCACCCTATTAGATCATGAGATATGTTTTGATGCTCCAAACATTGTGAGAGTCGGAAAAGATTTATTATATCAAGTAAGTAATTCAGGTAACATGAAAGGTTACAAATGGCTTAAAAGATTATTAGAACCAATGGGTTACAAAATGCATTATAGCGAACTTTACAGTTTTGCACACTTTGATAGTACTATAGTTCCTCTTAGACCAGGACTAGTTTTAATGAACAGTTCAAGAGTTACGCCAGATAATTGTCCTGAAATGTTTGCAAAGTGGGATAAAATTTGGTTTGATGATTGTGTAGTCCAAGGCAGTAAACTTTCTGAGGAAGGTTACATAGCACCATGTTCTCCATACATTGGTATGAATTTACTTAGTGTAGATGAGAATACTGTTATCTTAGACTCAGCACAAGAGCCTCTGATGAGAGAATTAGACAAGTATGGTATAGATAGTGTACCTGTTCAATTCAGGCACTCTATGACGTTGTCTGGCGGTATTCATTGTGCTACTTTAGATCTTAGACGTAGAGGAACTTTAGAGAGTTATTGTGATTGAGTACGGACATTTTGATATCTCTATACCAAAAGCTCAACTAGATAATATTAGATTTGAGGATTACTTTCAGTGTTATCAACAATATGAGGCACTGGAAGAATATTACAATGAGCATAATAGTAGTATTTGGCAAATGTTTGAAGAGTCTCCTGACTGGGTACATAATTTAGCAAATAAAATACCACAAGGATTCGATCATCATGTTGTAAGTGTAATTAAAGTATTACCAGGAAACACAATTCCGCATCATGTAGATAAACATTTTAAATTAAAACAAGAACATGGTGAAGGTGAAGGTTACAGATATTTAATTTTTTTAGAGGATTGGAAAAGAGGACATTATTATGAAATACATGATCAACCTTTTACAAAATGGCGTAAAGGCGATTGGGTAAAGTTTGGTAGTGATGATTGGCATATAGCAGGTAATATGGGAGATGAACCTTTTTACTCTGCACAGGTTACGGTATTATATAAATGATAAAAGGTCATGTAAATCTAGATTGGTTAGACGAAAGAGAACTATATCTAACTAAATTTGTAGAAGAAACAAATACTATTTGGTCTGGAGGTTACTGGAAAGATAATAATCTACCAGTACCAGATTATCCAACAGATGGGCCTATTGTTTTACAAACATATGACGAACATGCTCCATCCTGGGCTCATAAAATACGTGAAATGTTTCCTAATGTAGAGTATTCTATGGTTACTGTAAATTGTGTAAAGCCTGGTAGATTTATAGGACCACATACAGATAAATTTTTTAGACTATATGATTTGGCAAAATTAAATAATTGGGACATAAAAGATAAAACACCTGTAAGAGTAAATGTATTTTTACAGGATAAAATAATGGGGCATTTTTTAGAAATAGGAGACACAACGTATCCAGAATATGTAAAAGGAGATTTTACATATATATTAAAAAATCAGGTGCATTGTGTTAGTAATGTTAGTAATACAAATAGATATACTTTACAAGTAACAGGATTTGCAAAAGAAGAGGATTTATAATGAGAATTTTTATAACAGGAGCAGACGGTTTTATAGGTCAGCACATGGTTGAGAGACTGAAAGACAAACATGAACTAGAATTTTTAACAGAAGATTTAAGAGACCATGCTAAAGTGGGATTCCAAATTAAACAGTTCGATCCAGAAATTATTGTACACTTGGCGGCAAGAACAGAAGTACAAGACAGTTTTTATGAGCAAATAAGTTTTAGTGAAGTAAATTATGTGGGTACAGTAAATTTGATTGAAATTGCGGCTACATTACCTAACCTTAAAAACTTTGTGTTTGCTAGTACAATGGAAGTTTATGGTTGGCAACCAATTAGTGATATAATAAAAGAAGGTAAAGAAGAAGGTATAATTGCATTCAATGAAGCAACGCCTCCAAATCCAAATGCCCCCTACGCCGTTGCAAAATATGGTTGTGAAAAATATTTAGAGTATGCACACAGAAGTTATGGTTTACCATTTACAGCAATACGTCAAACAAACGCATATGGCAGGAAGGATAACGACTTCTTTGTTACTGAACAAATAATTACACAAATGCTAAAAAATCCAAAAGAGATAAATTTAGGTTATGGCGAGCCATACAGAAACTTTATTTACATTGATGATTTATTAGATGCATGGGAAACAGTAATAAATAATCCAGAACAATGTGCTGGAGAAATATTTTGTATAGGTCCTGACAATGCAATCAAAATTAAAGATTATGTACATTTAATTGCTAGTAAAATAGGTTGGAAAGGACACGTTAATTGGAATACAAAACCAAAACGTCCTGGAGAAATTTATATACTTAATAGTACAAATCATAAAATTACTAGCAGATTAGGATGGTTTCCAAAAGTAGGTCTTAGTGAAGGCTTAGACAGAACTATTGCTGTTTGGAAAAATATCCTAGAAAATCAAATACCTCACAATCAAGACAAAAGATTCTCAAAAGGTAAATAATTTTCCTTGACAAATAAATAAGTTTTTGTTAAACTTATTGTTTTAGGAGAATTGTGAACTATGGATATCTATATTTTATTTTTACTTTTTATACTTGCAAATTCATATTTTATGTATAAAGCAGGTGAAAAAGCAGGAAAATTCATCGGAATGATAAGTATTACTCAGTTCTTTAAGCAAAAAAGTGTGCTTAAAGATAAAAATGATATAATAGGGTTCGATAACTGGCCGTTAGCAATAAAAATGATGTATGTTAATCCAGACCCTGATATGTTTGAAGATTGAGACACACATGCCGAGAAAAAAACAGAGAAGCATTTACGTTACCAAAGAGCCTGAATGGAAGGCTCTAGCACTCATAACAGAGCCTGAAGAACAGGACAAAGCATTTCACAGTTGTGAATATTTTGTTAGAACAGAAATACCTAAAAAGAAGTTGGTTGCTTCTGTAAAAAATTGGGTTAAAAATAAATCAGGTTGGTCTAAACAAGAACAAAAAATAATTTTAGCAAATCCAGATTGGGCCTTTTCAGCAACTGGTATTTCCACTTATGTTGAATATAAATTAGGATACATGCCTGAAAGTATTTTAAAGCATTTTGGTAAAAGAAAAGAGGAATGGCTTAAAAGGGGTAAAGAGTACATAAAAGAAAAACAAGCAAAAGCAGAATTAAAGCCTAAAAAGGTAATCAGCATACAGGAAAGAATGAAACAGCAGATTACAGATCTCTGTGCTGATTGGGAGTACAAAATAGATCAGTTTGTTGATGGTGAATTTACAATTAATGATTTTGATCCCTATAAAGACATGCTGGTATATCAACCAGAAATAAAAGCCAATCATGCAAAACTTATCAAAGATGATTTTGAGCCACAATATAAAGAAGCAACAGAAGTAAAAGAATGGAAAGATCCTGATATCAAAGAAGCATACTCTCATTTCACACCTAAAATGAGAAAAGATTTTTTAACATTTTTTGAAAAAATTAATACATCATGCGATACAATTATAGAAACTAAAAAGACTACACGAAAGGCTCGTAAGCCTAGAGCAAGAAGCAAAGAGTCCATTGTTAAAAAATTAAAATATCAAATAAATGATAGTGAATTAGGTATAGCAAGTATTCATCCTACAGAGGTTGTAAATGCGAATGAACTTTGGGTGTACAATACTAAAACTAGGAAAATAGGTGTGTACCACGCAAGGAATAAAGACCCACGTAATATGGGTAGAGATGGCCTAACAGTCAAAGGCACAACCATACAAGATTTTAATCCTGAGGAAAGTTTACAAAAAACACTCAGAAAACCTAAAGAGCAAATTAGTAATTGGACTGGTAATGCTAAAACTAAATTTGCTAAAACATTCGAAGAGCTTAAAACAACACCAATCAAATTAAATGGGAGAATTAACGATTCCACGATCATTCTTAAGGCATTTTAATTAAAAATTAGATAAATAGTAGTATGCCAAAAGATCAGATAGGATATAAAAGTCGAGAAGAACTCATAACAGAGCTACAACTTCGTCTTGGTGACGGAATGGTAGATGTTGAATTAGACAGAGAACATTATGATGTTGCTGTTGATAAGGCTATTGCTATCTACAGACAGTTAAGTGCAGGTAGTGTAGAAGAAAGTATCATATTTTTCCAAACACAAAAAGACGTAACTGAATACACTTTACCAGATGAAGTACAAGAAGTAAGACGTTTGTACAGAAGAGGTATTGGTACTAATAGTGGCGGTGGAACAAACTTTGATCCATTTGACGTAGCATTTAACAATATGTATATGCTACAAGCAGGACAAATTGGTGGACTTGCTGTATTTGATGCTTTTGCACAATACAAAGAAACTATTGGTAGAATTTTTGGTAGTGAATACAATTTTATCTGGAATAGAAATACCAAGCAACTTAAAATTTTAAGAAATATCAGACATGAAGAAGATATTGCTGTGGGTGTTTATAATTTTGTTCCAGAGTCAATTCTTTTAACTGATGTATATGCTAGTAATTGGCTAGGTTCATATGCATTAGCACAATCTAAATATATGTTGGGAGAAGCCAGAAGTAAGTATGCAAGTGGATTACCTGGAGCCGGTGGAGCAATTCAGTTGAACGGTGAAACATTAAAGGGTGAAGCACAAAATGAAATGCAAATGCTTAAAGATGGTATCCATAATATGGAAGAGGGCAACATTCCGTTAAACTTTGTAATAGGATAATATGATAATAGGCATTTGCGGATTTATAGGCAGTGGCAAAGACACAGTTGCCAATATGTTTGTAGAACGTGGATGTGTACAGGATAGTTTTGCGGCCCCTCTTAAAGATGTATGCTCCAGTATATTTGGTTGGCCTAGAGAAATGCTTGAAGGCGATAGTATTGAAAGCAGAGACTTTCGTGAAATGCCTGATATGTTTTGGAGCAGGAAATTAGGTGTTCCAAACTTTACTCCCAGACTTGCATTACAACTAATGGGCACAGAAGTTTTAAGAAATCATTTTGATCAGGATATTTGGCTAAACAGTTTAGAATATCGCATGAGAAAACTTAATGAAGATTCACCTTGTGTAGTTGTAAGTGATGCTAGATTCAGAAATGAACTTGATTTAATTAAAAAAATGGACGGTGTGATTATATGGGTACAACGTGGAGAGTTACCTGAATGGTTTGAAACAGCAAGTCAGGCCCATGAGAACGTTGTGTCTAGGAAGATAATGACAACTAAGTACAGAGACGTACACGAAAGTGAATGGAATTGGGCTGGCTATCCAGTTGATTATGTAATTGATAATAATGGGTCTTTACAGGACTTAGAACAACAAGTAAATAAAATTAGAGATTGGAAAACAGGCGAATTTGTTGAAAATCTTAAATTAGTATAATACGCCCTAATACGCAATAATTTTCTAAAATACCCTAAAATACTAAGAAAAGATAAATACATTTAAGAAATTTAAATTTATCTTAATTAGGAGAAAATTATGGCAACATTAGTTTCACCTGGAGTTAGTGTAAGTGTATCAGACGAAAGTTTTTACTCTCCTGCTGGTACAGGTTCAGTACCACTTATAGTTATTGCAACTGCTCAAGACAAGAGTAGTCCAGATGGCTCAGGTACAGCACAATATACAACTTCAGCAACCGCTGATAAACTCTACAGAATTTCTAGTCAGAGAGAACTATTACAAAATTATGGTAATCCTGTCTTTAAATCAAGTGGAGGAACTCAGTTACACGGACACGAACAAAATGAATATGGATTACTAGCCGCTTACAGTTTTCTTGGTGTAGCCAATAGTGCGTATGTACTTAGAGCTGATATTGATTTAGCAGATCTAGATCCTACAGCAACAGCACCAACAACTGCACCAGCAAATGGTTCATATTGGTTAGATACAGCAAGTACTGTAGTTGGTATCAAAAAATATGATGGTTCTAAATATGTAAGGCAAACTGTAAAAGTTCCTGCTTCAACAGATCTAGCATCAGACGGTACACCTAAAACAGGTTACGGTACATTAAACGACTTTGCAGTTGTTTACTTTGATGTTTCAGGAAATACACTTTCCACATTTAAAGTTTATGAAAAAACAAGTTCAAGTGCTTGGAACCTTATAGGCACAACAGCATGGTCAACAGCAAAAAGTTCAGCAGATTTTCAAATTGGTGATCACAGCGATTTACCAGTTGCAAGACAAGGTGGTGGTGCATTAGTATCAGGAGATGTTTTCCTACAACTTAATGCATTTAACGACGGTTCTGTTTGGTCTTTAAAATTATATAATAGTGCAACAGCACAGTTTACTACTCAAACAGTTGAAAGTTCTATTATTAGTGCAAGTGCATTTAGTAGTGCAAGACATGGTGCAAACCCAGAAGTTGGAGATATATACTTTGATGTTTCTGGATCAGGTGCCAACGAAGCAGACGGTAAAGCAACTTTTACACCTAAAAGACACAATGGTAATTCAACTGTTGAATTTGAGAGTACAGCCGCACTTGGTGACACAGATATTTCATTAACTGGTCACAGCGGAAAAGTAAGTATTTCATTAAGAATTAACAGTGGGTCAAACGTTGATGTAACATTTAGTACTGATGGTGATTCAGACGGAAACGCAAGTGTTGATGATATGGTTCAAGATATCAATACAGCATTAGCGGCTTCAAATAGTACTTTAACTTTTGCAAACACAGTTGTTGCTTCAAACAACTCAGGAAAAATTAAGTTTGTTAATAGTGCAGGTACTGACGTTTTAGTTATAGACGGAAACGTTTCAGGATTTGGTGCTTCTAACTTAAATCTTTCTAGTGCAGATGCTTACAGTAACTTTGAAGCATTGAGCTTTACTGCTAAAAATAGTGCTATTACAGGTACATTAGCAGACGGTACATTATGGTATGATAGTTCAGTAAGTACTGAAAAAGTAGATATACTTTACAATCATCCTTCAACTGGATGGGAACCTTACACAGGTGACGTTCAAGTTAAAGGTTCAGCACCAACTCTACAATCTGATGGCGTAAGTTCATTAGTAGATGGGGATATTTGGGTTGACGGAAGTGACTTAGAAAATTATCCAGTAATTTACAAAAGAGCCTCTAGTGCTTGGGTGTTAGTTGATAACACAGACCAAGTATCACCAGATGGAATTATATTTAATGACTTTAGAAGTTCTAGTTCAAGTAATGCTTTAATTAGTTCAGCAGTATCATCAAATTTATTCCCTGCAAATATGTTAGCATGGAACAAATTATTAAGTGGTGGTAATGTTAAGAAATATGATTCATCAACAGGTTTATGGTTAGACCACAGTGGTAATAGATCAGATGGTTCACCATACATGTTGAGAAAGGCTCAGAGAGCAGTTGTTGTAAAACAATTACAATCAGCAGTAACATCTAATCAAGATATCAGAAATGAAACAAACAGATTTAATATCATGGCTGTTCCTGGATATCCTGAATTGGCAGATGAAATGATTACTTTAGGTACAGATAGAAAAAATACTGTATTCAGTGTTATTGATTCACCATTTAGATTAAAATCAGATGCTACAAGTACTAAAAATTGGGCAACAAACTCAAACAATGCAGGTGAAAATGGAGAAGATGGTCTAGTATCAAGTGATCCATACGCCGCAGTTTACTATCCTTCAGGACTTTCAACAAACCTAGACGGTTCAAGTGTTATGGTTCCTGCCTCACATATGGCTTTGAGAACACTAGCATTTAACGACCAAGTGGCTTTCCCTTGGTTTGCACCAGCAGGTTTCCAAAGAGGATTAGTGAACAATGCAACTAGTGTAGGTTATTTAGACTCTACAAGTAGTGAGTATGTTCCAGTTGCTTTAAGTGAAGGACAAAGAGATAACCTTTACATTAACAAAGTAAACCCAATTGGTAACTTCCCAGGAAGAGGACTAGCAGTATTTGGTCAGAAAACACTAAATCCTGTTTCAAGTGCATTGGATAGAGTAAATGTGTCAAGATTAGTTGTTTACCTACGTGAGCAATTAGATGACGCAGTTAAACCATTCTTGTTTGAGCCTAATGATGAAGTAACAAGAGCAAACGCAAAATCAGTAGTTGATAGACTACTTGGCGAACTTGTTGCTCAGAGAGGACTATTTGACTTTATCACAGTATGTGATACTTCAAATAATACACCAGCAAGAATAGATAGAAATGAATTACACATTGACGTTGCTATACAGCCAGTCAAAGCAGTTGAATTTATTTACATACCTATCAGAATCCAAAATACTTTGGGACAAACTGGTTAATCTAGTAATTTAACTATTAAAAGGGCGGTTTTTCCGCCCTTTTTTATGACTTTAATTAAAACACCAGTTAATTTTTTTAACTTAGATCAGATAAATATTCGTATAATTGAAGTAATAACTTTAATATATAATTAGTTCTAGGAGAACAACATGGCAGTAGATAGTGCAACAACAGAAACCAAAAGTAAATTTGGTGTACCCTTAACCGGTAATACTGGTTCTGGGGTATTAATGCCCAAACTTAAATATAGGTTTAGAGTTAGTTTGCTTAACCAATTTGGTGGTAGTGCTGAAACTAAGGTTTTAACACAAAACGTTCAAAACGTAACAAGACCAAAAATTAGTTATGAAGAGCAAGTAATTGATAGTTATAACTCAAGAGTCTATGTTCAAGGCAAACATGCTTGGGAACAAATTACTTTAACTGTTAGGGACGATATCCAAAACCAAGTAACTAAACTTGTTGGCGCACAAGTTCAAAGACAATTAAACCATTTCCAACAATCAACACCTGCTTCAGGTAGTGATTACAAATTCGATTGTCAAATCGAAGTTTTAGATGGTGTCAATGCAGGTGCTTCTGAAGTTTGGTTCTTAGAAGGATGTTTTTTAACACAGGTTGATTACAGTGACTCCGACTATGCGGCAAGTGATCCTATCCAGGTTATAATGACCATTAGATACGATAACGCAGTACACTTCGAAGGTGACAACGATGTCAACGGAAGAGTAGTTGGTGGAGATCCATTCCCAGAAACAGTAAGTACAGGCTCTACTACTTTAGGTTAATACCAGTAGGAGTGCTTAATGCAGTTTCTTAAATTCGGTGGCGGGCGAAGGTTCTATGCAAAGGACTTTCGCAACGCCTATCAATTCAGACCAGATGTCGCTCCTCCGCGACAAAAGTTCCAAGGGTACATAAATTTTGTACCTAACAGAACCTTATTGGATGATAATTTTTTAGGTTTGGGAGATAGTGTTGAATTAAGAACACGATTAAGCTCATTAATAAGAACAGCTCAATTACCTGAAGTTTCATTTAATACAGAAATAAAAAATTCATTCAACAGAAAAAGAATTATTACCACTGGTAGAGAATATGCTCCAATAAATTTAACTATTTTTGACACAATACAAAATGAGTGGCTTACTGTATTAATGAAATACTTTACATATAATTTCAGAGATGCAACAAACAAAATGACTGGTAGAGAAGTTACTTTTGAGCAGATGCATGAAAGTTTTGTAGCATACAATAGCGAAACTAAACATGCAACAGATAGTACATCTAAAGGTTTTGACAGTGATGCATTTGGATATTCTCCAAGTTATTCTAAAAACTTTTTTGAAAGAATAGATATAATTCTTTATCATGCAGATAAAGGAGTTCAGTACAGTTTAGTTAATCCAGTTATTACTACTATAAATTTTGGTGACATAGATTATTCAGATAGCGGATTTAAAGATTTTAATCTAAGTTTACAATATGAGTATTTCACAGTACATGATACACTTAATTTTGATCTTGGCGAATCAGATTTAGATAGGTTTGAAAGAATGGATGGTGTAGAGCTACCAGGTTCAAGAAACATCAGTAAGCCTGTAGCAACTGAAAAACCTACTGATATTACAGGAATCGTTGAAAGACCCAGAGCAACTCAGGTGTTTACACAGTTTGGTGATCAAATGGTCACACCTGCTACAGAACCCAATGAGTTTTATGATACAAGAGAAGAAGTCACAAGTTCAGGTGCAGGTAGTTTTTTAGACAAAGTATCAGACTTTTTTGATGATAGTCCTTTTGGCAGAATATTAGATAATGGATTAACAGCCGCATTAAATGGTGGAGATGTTAAAGATGCTCTGTTAGGCGGATTAACAAATGAGGTTGTTCAAGGCATACAAAATCCTGGTGATGACACAATTTTTAGTAAATTTGGAGTCGACTCTGATACAAATTTACAAGTTGACCTTGGTGATGTTGTTACAGATGGAATTAATAATGCGGCTACAGGATTAGGTTGGAGACCTGATTCAGGAAGTGACAGTGAAGGTGGTGCTGGTTTCGATGACGACGGAGGTACATAATGAGCAGTCAAAGTTTATACGAAACATTTGGTAACAGCAGGAATTATCAGGTACTTAATGAAGTACTTACAATATTTTTAGAAAATTCCACAGTGGATTTTGCCTTACCACAAGCATCAGCAGAAATTTTAGGAAGTTTTAAAAAAGAAGATATAGATCAAAATTTAAATGGTCCTCTTTTAGAACAAGTAAAACTTAGACTAGAAAGTTCAGGATTTTCTGAAGCAAATGCTAATGCATTAAGTATTGTACTTTTAAAAGTTTCAGAAAAACAAGGTATCCATCCTTTTGAATTTTTTGAATTAACCACTAATACATTAAAAATTACCAAAGATGCCTATGATGCCATTAATGCATTACGTCCTGTTGGTAACAGGGTAAACTTAGTAGTCCCACTAAAAAATTCCAAGAGTTCAGTCAGCACATTAATAAAGGCATAAATTATGAAAAAATTTATGCAAGGCAAATACCTAGTCCAGGAAAGTGCAAAATATGTTGGTTCCAAAGAGCCTACCTACAGAAGTAGTTGGGAGTTAGCATTTATGCGAATGTGTGATACTCATCCTAACATTACTAAATGGGCAAGTGAAAATGTCAAGATACCTTACAGAAGTCCATTAGACGGAAAGTATCACAATTATGTTCCTGACTTTATGATACAATACACAGATCGAGACGGCCATAATCATGTAGAACTTATTGAGATAAAACCCAGTACTCAAACTAGTCTTAGAAACGCCAGAAGCCAAGGAGATGCAATTCAAACTGCCGTAAATGCCGCAAAATGGACAGCGGCACAAGAATGGTGTCAACGTAAAGGAATTCGTTTTAAAGTCATTAACGAAGACCAAATATTCAGAAATAACAAACCACGTAAGCCTAAACAACGAGTAGCTCGTAAACGCAAGTAATAAATAGTGTTATGACAAAGAAATTGGAAGAAGAGTTCAATCTGCCCCCTATTGAAGAGGTTACCAAAACTGAACCTACTATTGTGGAAACAGAAGCAGAGATAGAGGAAACTCAGAATGCATTAAGTGTAAGTGAAAAAATTAATCTTGCTTTTAAAGAAATAAAAGGGCTAGAAGATCACGAAGACGAAATGAACGAGATAGCCAAAAAGGCTATTGAAAGTTATGAACAATTAATGCAACTGGGTATGAATGTCAGTGATATGGCGGCTGGTAAAGTGTTTGCAGAGGCAAGTAATATGCTAAAAATAGCCTTAGACGCCAGTGATGCCAAAACAAAAGCAAAGTTACAACAAATAGACCTTATGCTTAAAAAGGCTAGAATAGATAAATTTAGTGATAAAGGTTCTGGTGAAACTGAGGGTGTTACTGCTACTGTTTTTGACAGAAATGATCTTTTAAGAATAATTAAAGATGAAAATGTGAAAAATGATAAATAACATTATATAGAATTTGGAGTTTCTAATGGAATTAAAGCAATACATAGCAGAAGCATTTAGTAAAGAATACGGATACAGAATTAAAATTGCCGCAGATTGTGGTAATGATCACATGGACATTTTAGAAAAATGTCTAGCCAAGTATAACTTTGTTAGTGCTACTCCTTTCAAAAGAACTCCAATCCAAGAAAATCCAATGGAATTTAGCCGTATTAAAGGTGTACAATTTACTTCAGAAGTATGTAGTTCAGATGTTATTTTAAAATATCCAGTAAACGAAAGAATTCTTGAAGTTTGGTTAGCAGTTAATATGGGACTTGATCACGAAAGAGTGCTTTGTTATGGTGTTAAAGAGCCAAGAAGACTTGAAGCAGAAATAACAGCAGAAAGACAAGCCAACGATGTTGATAGAAATGTTGAAATAGATCCTGAAAATATCGATATGAGAGATGGTGCTGAAGCATTTGAGCATTATGAAGCAGAAAATAAAGAATTAGATTTTTCAGAAGCATTATTTGGTGAAGAATATAATAAAAAATTCTTAGATGAATTAGCAAAAATTAAAGCAGAAAAAGGTTCAGACTACTTTAGAAATTATCCAAGTAAAGACGAATTAATGGGCGATAACCTTGCACCAACATATGATGACCTAACAAAAGGTGTTAATATGGGTAAAGGTGCTGAGAACACAAAACAAGTTTCTAACCATAGTCAATCTTTAAAGGGAATACTATAATGAAACTAGACGAATTTCAAGCAACAGGCGGTGGAGAAGCACCACAAATACAATCTAAAAATTTACCTGCAATATTAAGACTTATGGGTGGAGACAACCAGAAAGCTCAACAAGTTATTCAGGGTATGAGAAGACTTCAAGCAGGTCAAGGACTTCCAGCAGGAAAATTTTCAGATGCGATTTTAGATTTAATTCAAAAAAGTGTTGCTATTGAGATTGCATCAGGAACAGCCGCAGTACAAAAAGTTGATACTGCTAGAAATATTTATAAAGATAAAGGC
>Ga0163109_10000747_pt1 | contig 26051 bp, 23 predicted proteins | sample CRUFie1St13metaG_FD_108704 | JGI IMG/M metagenome (GOLD analysis project Ga0163109, IMG submission 108704) | Marine microbial communities from the Costa Rica Dome - CRUD Field 142mm St13 metaG | ecosystem: Environmental > Aquatic > Marine > Oceanic > Photic zone | place: Costa Rica: the Eastern... | reverse complement strand
AGTAAATATAGAAATAAAATTTATCTGGATAAAAACAAATATAAATTCTAAAAAATTTTTTCTCCCATTCTCATATATATAAGTTAGTATTTTTATTAATTAATAGTAAAAATTCTTGAAATTTAGTTTTTTGAATTTTCAAAAAAAAATTGATTTTATCGATCTTTCTCGGCAAAGACAAACGAGAAATTCAACAGGATACAAATTAGAACATTTGATAAATCAAAATCTTAAGAAAGTATTTAAACATGGTAAATACATCTTAGGTCCTGAAATTTCTGAACTGGAAGAAAAACTATGTAAATTTATTGGAGCAAAACATTGTATATCTGTTTCTAGCGGAACTGATGCTCTGCTTTTAGCATTGATGGCATTAGACATTAAAAGAGGAGATGAAGTAATTACTACTCCTTTTTCTTTTATTTCTACATCAGAAGTAATAAGTCTTATAGGTGCAAAACCAATTTTTGTAGATATTGATCCTAATACTTACAACATAAACCCAAAAGGAATAGAAGGTAAAATAAATAAAAAGACAAAAGCAATACTTCCAGTTAGTCTTTATGGACAGACAGCAGACTTTGTAAAAATAAATGAAATTGCTAGGAATCATAATATTCCAGTCATTGAAGATGCAGCTCAAAGTTTTGGAGCTATTCATAACAAGAAAAAAAGCTGTAATCTTAGTGATATTGCTGCAACAAGTTTTTTCCCATCAAAACCTTTAGGTTGCTATGGAGATGGGGGAGCATGTTTCACAAACAATGATGAATTAGCAAAAAAAATAAGAAGGATTTCTCTTCATGGCCAAGAGAAAAGATATTTCCATACAGAAATTGGTATCAATGGTCGCTTGGATACAATGCAAGCTGCAATTTTACTTGCTAAATTAAATTTCTATGAATCAGAGATAAAAAAAAGAGAATTCTTCGCGAATTACTACAATAAAAAACTTAATTCGATTGGCATAAAAACAACTCCTTTTATTGATCCTCAAAATAGAAGTGTTTATGCTCAATATACTATTCAAATAAACAATAGAAAAGATTTTCAAAAAAAGTTGAGCGATGTTGGAATACCTACAGCTGTCCATTACCCTACGATACTTCCATTGCAGCCAGTTTATGAATCATCAATCGATTCAACTGAGGCACAACTAAATTATAAAAATGCTTACCAAGCTAGTAAAAATGTAATTAGTCTGCCCTTTCACCCATATTTAAAAAAATCAGAAGTTGATTATATAGTTGACAAAATAAAGGAAGTAATAGAAAAAGATTCAGGATACATATCTAAATAAAATTCATATGAAAAATATAATTTTTTTTTCTCTAATGAAGTCTCATAAAAATTAAAAGCGCCTTTTGGTTCATGTTGCTTTTTTTTTATGTCAAATATCCTTGCTTTTTTTAATTTACAGAATAATAATCATTTAAGTTATCTAAACCAATTATGTTTGAGTTTGAAACTAGGAGTTTTTTAACTAGTGCTGAACCTATAAATCCAGCTGCGCCAGTAACCAAGATGGTTTTTCCCTCTAATGACATAAATTATATTTGAAAGTCCTTATTTAAGAAAACATTTTATAATTACATCATAAAAAAAACATAAGTGATGATATATTAATTAGATATTTTTTTACTTAAGTAAATGATTAAGAAGTCTTATTTTTTTAATAAAAAGCTTCTCAAAAATATATCTCAATTACCAATAGAAATAAGAAGAATAATACTTGTAATTATTGACTTTATTTCTTTATTTATAACTATAGTTTTTGCAAATATATTATTTAGTCAATTTTCTCCTTTATATGTTCAGCAAATCATTAGAGATATATTATTTTTCTCAAGTGTATCTATCCCAATTTATTTACTTTTCGGACAATATAGAATAATAACAAAGTTCATTAGTAAAAAATCTATTTATAGTTACTTTTTAAGAAATTTCTTTGTTTTCTTTATCTTATCGTTTTTTATAAATAATAATCTAGGTTATTTATTTACTATTACTATTTCGCAAACTTTTTTATCATTTTTTATTAGAAATTTGCTTGCATATTTAATCTCCTTTTCAAAGGTAAATAATTCAAAAAAAATTGTTATATACGGTGCGGGTGAAGCTGGCGCTAAGCTGGCTAGTTCTTTGATATTAAACCAAGAAAATGAAATACTTTTTTTTGTTGATGACGATACAACTTTATGGTCTCGAAATATTTTGGGTATTCCAATAAAAAGCAAAAAAGAATTGGAAAAATACCAAAATCAAATTGATATTTTATTTATAGCTATACCAACTCTCTCTTTTGAAGAGAAAAATTTGTTAATTGATGATTTATGTTCTTACCCATTTAAGTTAATGAGCATACCTTCTTTGGATGAAATATTATCAGGTAAATCAAAAATATCTGAAGCAAGATCTATAAAACTTGAAGAACTTATTTTTAGAGATATCGCCAAATCAAATAAAGAGATTATAAAAAATAACTTTCAAAATAAAAATATACTAATTACAGGAGCGGGTGGATCAATAGGAAGAGAAATTTCAAAACAATTATTAGACGCAAATCCCCAGAATCTAGTCTTACTTGATTTCTCTGAATTTAATTTATACTCTTTACAAAATACTCTAAAAATAAAAAATAATAACTCAAAATTAGTCTTCATTCTTGGTAATTGTTGTAATAAAAATCTAGTCAATAAAATAATCGAAAAATATAAAATAAACTCAATTATTCATTGCGCGGCATATAAACATGTTCCCTTAGTTGAGGAGAATCCAATGGTTGGTCTCGCTAATAATATAATTTCTACAAAAATAATTTCAGAAGTTGCAATAGAAAATAATATTGAGAAAGCAATATTAATTTCTACAGATAAGGCTGTAAGACCTACAAATATTATGGGTGCATCAAAAAGAGTCGCTGAGTTAATTTTTTTAAATAGTCAGAAAGTTTCATCAAGAAAAAATTTGAAAACAAAATTTTCAGTTGTGAGGTTTGGGAACGTTCTTGGGTCATCCGGTTCAGTTGTACCATTATTCAAGCAACAATTAAAAAATGGAGGGCCAATTACTGTTACTCACCCAGAAATTACAAGATATTTTATGACTATAGAGGAAGCAACTATCCTAGTATTGGAGGCCGCAAGTTTTTCTAAAGGTGGTGAACTATTCTTATTAGATATGGGAGAACCAATAAAAATAGTTGACCTTGCAACAAAAATGATTAAGTTAGCTGGCTATGAAATTTGCAATAGTAAAAATCCAAATGGTGACATTAAAATTGAATTTACTGGTTTAAGAGAAGGGGAGAAGCTATTTGAAGAATTGCTAATCGATGGAGAAACCATCAAAACTCAAAATAAATATATTTTTAAGGCTCTAGAGCCTGAATTATCGTTGAATGATTTAAAAGTCACCCAAATAGAAGAACTAATTTTTAATTTAAGTTCAGCAAAAGAAGAAAAATACTTTAATTTACTCAAAGAGATAGTTCCTGAATGGAAATCAAACTAGTTTTTCGCTTTCAAATTCTTCTTTGGGAATTAAAATAGAATTAAATTATTGATAATTTTTCTCAAATTTTTTAGCAAAATACCTCTCACTTTACTAGGGTAATTTATAATAATGAAATTATTAAATTAATAAGCAATTAAATATAATGGAAAAAAATAATTACTCTCAACAAAATAAAAATTATAAAGATAATGATATTAATCTAATTTATTTTTTAAATCGCCTCATTAGAAACAAAAACTTAATTGGTTTCTTTACATTATTTGCCATAATAATTTCATCAATATCTTATATCTTTACAAAAAAAACATGGCAAGGTCAATTTCAAATAGTCCTAGCTAATGAAAAAAAACCTAATGTTATAAATTCTAAAAGAGCATCTTCACTTTTATTAGGGGATAACACTCAATTAAAAACAGAAGTAGGTATTTTGAAAAGCCCTTCAATATTAATGCCCATTTTCGAATATGTTAAATCAGAACTTATAAAAAAGTATCCTAAAGACGATGAAATAACCTTTTCTGCTTGGAAAAATTTGTTAAAAATTAAATTATTGAAGGGTACCTCAATTCTTGACATTACTTATCAAGATAAAAATAGAGAATTAATTATTCCTGTATTAAATATGATGTCTAAGGAATTTCAAAATTATTCCGGTAGAAAAAAGGCACGTAGAATAGAACTTACAAAATATTATTTAATAGATCAAATAAAAATTTATAAAGCCAAAAGTGCCGAATCTATAAAAAAAGCTCAAAATTTTGCTATTTCTCAAGATTTGTTAATAGATGATAATTCTAATAATGATTTTTATTCTCAGAATTTACTTGATAGCAACTCTAGAACTAATAATATTCCATTTGAAAATTTCAGATTAAGGAATACTACTATAGAAAGTTTAAGAATTAGAGCAGCTAACAGAATAAGAAATTTAGATGAACAAATCAAGAAAATTGATGAACTAAATGATGATCCAGAGCAACTTCAATATATAGGTTCAACAATACCTGCTCTTCAAAAAGAGGGACTAATTTCAAACTTAGAAAATTTAGAAACTTCTATAAGCGAGCTTAGAACAAAATATCAACAAAAAGATAGAATAATTCAATCATTGTTAGTTAAAAGAGAAAATCTAATTAAATTACTTAAGAAAAGATCAATTGGTTATTTAAAAGCTCAAAAAATCTCTGCTGAAGCTTATATGAAATCGGTAATAAGACCTGAAGGAGTTATTTTAGAATATAAAGAATTAATGAGAGAAGCAGGCAGAGATGAATCAACTTTAGAAGCTTTGGAAAATCAACTAAGAAAGTTATTACTAGAAGAGGCAAAATCTGAAGACCCCTGGAAACTAATTACTAATCCCTCTATTTTAGATATGCCTGTAGCTCCAAAATTAATATTTTTTATTTTTTTTGCTACAAATATTGGACTATTTTTGGGTATCGCAGCATCTATTTTTATAGAAAAAAATAACGGGATTATCTTTGAAAAAGAAATTTTAAATGAATACTTCCCTAATACTTTGATAGTAAATTTAAATCTAGAAGATTTTTCTGAAAGTAATGATAATGAATACTTTAGAGAAATTGTTAGAAATCAAAATAGAATAATTTTTAATAGCTCTTTTCAATTTAAAAGTAAAGAGATTGAATCTATTAAGTCTATAATGTTAAAAGAATCCAATAAAAAATCTGTTAAAGAGAAATTTGTTTTCTCTAGAGAATTAACTAAGAAAGAAAACATAGACGATTTTAGATTTTTAGTAGTTGATATTAATAGAACAACTTATTCAGATTTAAATTTCATACTAAAAATGATAAAACTAAATGATTTAGAAATTAATGGAATCTTGCATATCTAATAGATTGCTAATACTATGATTAAATTCATGAGATACCAATTTTCTGTAATATGAAACCCTTGAGTTAATTATTTTTCAGAAAGAATTTAGAAACTCAGTTATTACTATGTATTTATTTCTGAGCAAATATTTAATTTTTTTTTTCAAAATAATCTTCAAAATATTAATCTGTGCAATAAAATTCTATTAACCCATAAAAAAATTTTATAAAATTTAAAATATTTAATTATATAAAACAAAAGCTTTCAATACCTTACTATAGATAATATTTATATTGTTAAACTTAATATAATATTAGTTAATTTATAAATACTTAAAAGTTGTTTTAACTTTTAAATTTAAGCTTTTTATGAAACTCCTATATATAGCACCAGCATCTAATCCACATTCCATACGGTGGATAAAAAAGGTCAATGAAATTTTAAAAATTAAAAAAATCACTTGGATTACATATGAACCAATACCAAAAGAAATAATTGACGAAGATTTAAACATAAAATATCTAGAATTAAAACATATTTTTGACTTAAAAACATTTCAAGTTTTTTTCACTAAATATGATTATGTACATGTGCATTCTTTGGCAAGATATCTTTTGCCAAGCTTATTTGTAAACCCAAAAAAATTGGTGCTTACAGCTTGGGGATCAGATATATATTTTGCTAGGAAAAATATATTTATCAAATTCCTCCAAAATAAACAATTAAAAAATTCTAAGGCTATTACTTGTGATTCAGATCAATTAATAAATAAACTATCACAAATTACTAAAAAGCAAAAAATATATCGAATAAATTTTGGAACAGATTGTAAAATTTTTAAACCAAATAAAAAAGAGCCAAAATTAATAAAGGGTTCAAAATATATTCTGAGCACTAGAAATTTTTATGAAGTTTATGACATACTAACTCTCTTAAAGGCTTATTCTAAATTAAGTACTGATATAAAAAATAAATATAAATTGATTTTAATTGGAAGAGGACCTTGCGAAAAAGATCTAAAAAAATTTGTTATAGAAAAAAAATTAAAAAAGAATGTTTTTTTTCCTGGTTATGTTAGCCAATCAGAATTAAGTAAATTTTATTCCAATTGTGCTCTTTATATCTCTACATCCTTAAGTGATGGAGGTCTTGCATCTAGTACTGCAGAAGCTATGGCAGCTGGAGCAATTTCTATCATAACTAATGTCAAAGAAAACAAAAAGTGGGTAAATACAAAAGATAATAACGGAGCAATCTTTGAACCTAAAAATTCTAATCAATTAAGTAGGATGATTCAGAAGTTACTCTCTTTATCAATAGAAGAAAGAACATTAATGTCAAAAAACTCAAGAAAAAAGATTTTATTAGAATCAAATATTGAAATAGAAATAAAGAAATTTTGTGATTTAATAAAAAGTTTTAATTTTTAAAAGTCGTCATTTATTTGCTTTAATATATCAGTATTTTTGCCAATATATAATTCTCTTAAGTAATCTTGATCTCCCACAGCATCAGTAAATTTATTATCGACACCAAAACATTTTATTTTCATTATAACCTTGTGAGAATTTAAATTTGAAATTAAATTTGATCCAAAACCCGAAGATAAATTATGTTCCTCAAGTGTATATAAATATTCATGAGATTTAATAATAGACAATAATTTTTCAGAAACTTCGAGTGTTGGGACTGATACTATATTTAAATTATTAAATAGATTTGATTTAAAGTTAAGATTATCAAATATTTTTATAATTCCTCCATGAATTATTAAAAGTTTTTTTGCAGATTTATCTTTTTTATATACGAAAAATAATTCTTTTTTATCAAATTCGATAGGTAATCTCTCTGTAAAACTTTTATCAATTCTTAGATATTTTGGGGACTTTAACTTTTCCCAATTCTCTAAAATTATTCTCATCTCAAATGATGAACCAGGAGAACCTATTTTTAAATTTGGAATTGATCTTGTAAAACCAATATCTTCTATACAATGATGAGACATTCCTAGTTGACCATAAGAAAATCCTGCGCCTGTAGTTGAAATTAACACATCCGAATTGTGGTAACAAATATCATTTCTAATCTGTTCAAGACACCTTAATGTAGGAAAAACTCCAATACTATAAGTAACAACCCGTTTACCTACCTTTGATAATCCACAAGCCATAGAACTCATTAATTGTTCGCAGACACCGCAATTAATTCCTCTCTCCTGGATTTCATCAAATAATTCTTCGAATACTCCAAAACCTAAATCAGCAGTAATAACTATTAAATTCTTATCATTTTTTGCTACTTTCCTTAAGTAGCTTACAAAATAGTCTCTCATGAGTTAATCTCCTTTAGGGCATTTTTAAGTTCTTCATTATTAGGAGATCTATAATGCCATAAAACAGAATTTTCCATATAAGATACTCCTTTCCCTTTTGTTGTTTGTGAAATTATTAAAGATGGTTTTAAACTACTTTTGGCTTTCTTTAATGTTGATTCTAGTTCGATGTGGTTGTGACCATCAACATTATGAACATCCCAACCAAAGCTTAAAATTTTTTGATCTAATGGTTCGAGAGCTAAAGTTTCTTCAGTAGTTTTTATACTTTGAAGATTATTACGATCGATTATTACTATAAGATTCCTCAAGTTATGGTGAGCTCCAAACAACAAAGCTTCCCAATTAGAACCTTCATCTAATTCACCATCACTCATAAGGCAAAAAACATTACTATCAATTTTATTAATCTTCAAGCCATAAGCCATACCTATTGAAATTGGCAAGCCATGTCCCAAAGATCCAGTAGAAATTTCAATACCTTTTAGCAATTTGTGTGAAACATGGCCAGATAGGTTTGAACCGTTTTGATAATGAGTCGAGAGAATTTCTTTATCTATAATACCTACCTCTGCTAATACAGCATATAATGCAGCACCTGCATGACCCTTACTCATTACAAATCTATCCCTATTATTAGACTGAATTTTTATTTTCTCTACATCAAGAACTCTCGTATATAAGACTGACAATATATCAGAACAAGATAATGCTGAACCTACATGAGAAGACTTGCCTTTGTTAGTCATCTTCAGTACTGAGGCCCTTACACTTTTTGAAATTAATAAACTATCCATCCTCAAAATATTTTAAAGTATACATTTAAATTTTAAATCTATATAAGTTATGTAAAGACTAGATTAATGATTTGGTAATCTTGCTTCATATTGAAATGTCTTAAGTTTATCTGTAATTTTTTGATAAACAGAGTCATCAATCCTGACTTTTCTTAATTCATTAAAAATTGGATCTATATGCGCTTTATTTCTTACTCCTATAATCATTTCTGAATTTTCGCCAAGCAATATCTTTTGACATGCAATTACAATTTCATGAGGATTCATGCCCAACTTGGAAGATATTTCTTTCATTAAGGAACTAACCTTATCTATCCATTCATATTCATATTTATGTTTACTTTCGTTGAGAAATTTGGGAAATTCATATTGAGTACCTTCTTCGAGAATTTCCTTTGATGAATTCGTGAGAATTCCCTGAGCAAATGTAGAGTGCGAAACAACTTTAAAATCTAAATTTTTAGCATTAGAAAGAAACTTGTTTTTTCTGCATAATAAATTAATTCTTTCTTGGACTACACTAATACCTAAATCCTTGAGTATCGCGAGCGTTATATTAGGTTGGCCCAAAGCAACGTTACAAATACCTACTTCTTTAATATGTAATTTTTCTGCAAAAAGTACTAAACTTTTTAGGCAATTTATTGTAACTTCTGAATCCGTGGCGTGGGGCCAGTGAAGATAAATTCTATTAGGAGCTGAATTTAGTCTTTTACAAGAATTTTCTAATGCAGATTTAATAGAATATTCATCAAAATATCTATATGTAATTAATTTACTGCCCTCATATTTATAAGTTAAGCCAACCTTTGAGGAAATATGAAATCTTTGTCGTCCAATTTTCTGAGCTAATTTTCCAAGCAACTTTTCTGAATTATTTAATCCATATATTTCAGCAGAATCACAAAAAATAAGATGTGAACTTTTAGAAGCATTTTCATAGATACTAGCAACTAAATTTTCTTGGTTCTCTTTACTAAATCTGACATCACCAAGTTTTTCTAAACCAATTGATATTTCCGGAGATTTTTTCATTAAATTTGTTTCTCGTCTAGAAAGACAGATTAAAAGTTATAATTATTTAGTTTACTAAAAAGATGTTAAATCATTTCTAAATTTTAATAAATTTTTTGATTAGTTTCCTTCCTAAATTTGGATTAATTATAGAAATAGGAAGTATAATTATCACAAAAAAATCAAGTAGAAAACTACCTTTTTGAAGATAAAATTTTATTAATTTTTTTTTCTTGGGAAATATATTAATTAAATAATATTGATGAGGATTATCACTTTTACTAGACAAATAATTTAGGTCAGAATAATAAAGGGAGGATAAATCAACTAATCCAGGCTTTATCGAAAATATTATGAAATCATCTCCTTTATATGTTCCATCATAAACTTGTTCAGGGACATTAGGTCTTGGCCCTACTATACTCATTTCTCCTTTTAAAACATTTATTATTTGGGGTATTTCATCTAACTTCGATAACCGCAAAAATTTACCAAATTTTGTGATAGGGGAAGTTTTATTAGCTGTTGGATGTCTTTTTATGTGATTTCCAGGAGACATGCTTCTTACTTTGAAAAGCTTAAATTTCTTTTCATTGAATCCTAATCTTGTTGAAATAAAAATTGGGAAATTAAAATCCTCCAAATACTTAATAAATATAATGGGGATAAGCAAAATTATTATTAATGGTAAAATCAAAAATGCAACAAAAAGGTCGAATACTCTCTTAAAAGATGAATGTACATAATTATTAATTTGCTGTTCTGGCATATTTAGAAAAAACTTTTTTAACTTATAGGTGTGTTGTAAAACTTTTAGTAAAAAGTTTTAATTTTTCATGCTAATTCTAATGGGTATTTTTAGATCCTATAAGTTAAGGATCCGTTCTTAAATTTTTATATATTTATGATATTAGATCATCATCCAGATAATATAACTTTTAAGTAATTTATTTTCTTGAAAAAAGGAAGGTAAATTTTTAAAAGTGAAGTATTGTTTAGAGGCAATTTCAAATATTAATTATTACTATAAAATCCTAAAATCATCTCAATTACATAATTAACTTGTTCATTAGATAATAAAGGATGCAAAGGTAGCAGAATACATTCCTCAAAAAATTTATCTGTTAATGGCAATTTGCTATCTGGATTAATACCACTTAAATTAGACTTATGTACAGGCATTCCCGCCCATTGTATTATAGTTTTTATATTTTTTTTATTTAGGAAATCTTTTAGTAAATTTCTTTCTTTACAACAAATTTCAAAGTTCTGATAAATATCAAAATTATCTTTGTCTTCCCTAAATACTGGAATATAAGTAATGCCATCACAGTCTTTAAGACCCTCATAATACATATTTGCAATTTCTATTCTTCTTTTTAATGTTTCAGGAAATTTAGTAAATTTGTAATTTAAGACGGCAGCCTGAATATTATCCAACCTTGAATTTAATCCCCAAGATTCTACTTTCCCATTATCAGATCTTCCATGATCTCGGAGAAATCTTACACTCTTAGAGATTGATTCATGATTTGTAACTATTCCCCCACCATCTCCAAAACATCCTAAAACTTTTGCTGGATAAAAGCTTATTCCGCCACCAATACCAAACGTACCTGCGCTTTTACCTTTATATTTGGCACCATAAGCTTGTGCTGCATCTTCAATAATTACCAAATTATATTTTTCTGCCAATTTTATAATTTTATCCATATTACATATTCTTCCATTTACATGAACTGGCATAATGCATTTTGTTTTATCAGTAATTAATTCTTCAATTGAATTTGGATCAATTAACTTGTCATAACCTATGTCTGCAAGGACAATTTTTGCCCCAACGTAAAATACAGAGGCAGCAGTGGCTATATAAGTGTGTGCCGGCATTATAACTTCATCTTCTTGACCGATTCCTGCTGCTCTTAATAAGAGAATAAGTGCATCAGTTCCATTTGCTACAGTAATGAAATCATGGCAATCAAGAAATTTTTTTGAATTTTCTTCAAATTCATGACAATCTTTTTGAAGTATGTAGGCTCCGCGGCTTAATACTTCATTCAAAACTCTGGAATATTCTTTTTTATCGTGTAAGTAGAAATCTCTATATGGGAAAAATTGAACTTCCATATGTACAGTTTTTTGAAAAATTTTACAATGTAATCCTAATATTAAATCAAAAGTATTTTGGTATCAAAATTTATTGAGAGCTATAATTTAAAAAATTTTTTATTTTGCAGTTTTGAAATTAAGAATAAAAAAATATCAATTAATTCTCTAAACCTTCTTAACCACCTAATAATAAAAGAAAATGAAAAAATATTCTTTAATGGGAATGGACCGCCTGATTCTATTGAGTTACATAAAATATTAAAAATTTCATACCTAAAATTACCAGGCAAAGATCTTATCTCCAATCTTTTTGATATTCCAAGAGAGTTATAGTTGCTCATTCTGCAAACATCATTTAAAACATAATTTTGCACTCTAATGATTACGGTATATTTAGAGAATTGAGGAGAATTAATTTTCTCAACAATTTTTTTCTTGAAATCCAATCTATAAATGTTTTCTTTAGATTCCCCGTAGCATACAATATGTATATGATTTGATAAGTACCACTTAAAAAAGCTTGGGCTTTGTTTAATAATATTTTGAAAATATGGAATAATAATTGCATCCTTCGGTTTAGCTTTCCTTTCATAATTAATCTGTTTATTAAGTTTTTCATTAATAGAACTTTTAATTTCATTAATTAAAACATCCCTATCTTTGTTATTTATTTCATATCTAAGAGTCTCATCAATTTCGATTTTGAAGGAATTTAAATTAATGCTTTCACCTGGCAAGATCATTTTACAATCTATATTTGGATAATTATTCTTTAGATGTAAAAAATCTTTTTCTACATAATCAGAGAAATTACATACCGCATTATATTTTTCAGTTTCTTTGTGTAGATGAATCATATTACTAGCAAAGGGTATAGCAATTTTTGCCCTAGAAGCATAACAGGCGTCTAAAAACTCCATGCTATATTCAATTTTCGATTTATCTATAATATCAACCCTTTTTAGACCAGATAAGTCTCTTTTACAGCATCTTGAATTTGCACTTGAGTGACTTCTTAGGGTGATATCAGGCCTCGGAATTATTTTTTTTAGATGATGCATGCTAATAGGCATTATTTTTGCATCATTCATGTTAAGAACACAAAATCTTCTATTAAATATTACTAATGAAGAATCCGCAGTGATTGGACCACTCTGAAAAGAAAGTATATTAATCTTCTTATCTAATTCGTATTTTTTTGCATGGACTAATTCAAGTATTTCAGCATCAGGTAAAACATCAATTAAATCTTTTTTAATTCTAAATTCAGGGGTTTGAGGGATAAGAAATTTAACATGTTTACATTCTTTATAAATCTTTCTTAAAGTTGGGCCATGAAAATGATCCCAATGCTGATGAGTTAAATAGACGTAAAATTTCTCTTTTGTATTCCATATCTCTATTAAAGAATCTAAGGATTCAGACTTGGGGAAATTCCACCATGATCGCCAATAAGCTGATCCTAGAAGCCATGGATCACAAATAAACGATAAAGAATCTGACCTTACTTCACAACAGCTGTGTCCATGAACAAAAAGGTTATCTTTCATTTTTTAAACTACTACTCTTAGTAAAACAAATAATTAAGTTGATTATTTAGATTCTAGTAAAATTTTTTGGATTTAAAGTTATTAAGGGTGGTCCGACTAAAAGTATGATACTTAAATTATCTTCAAAATTCGCACTAATAAATGAAATTAATATACAAAATAAAAAACTCATAGCAATTAAAAAACCGTGAGAATTGATTAAAGATACTACTATTAATCTTATATATTCAAACAAAATGATTGAGAACAAAAAGCCTTTTTCAAGGAATACACTAGCTATAATTGGTGGTTTTGGATATCTAATTTCTGATGTGTTGCCAATTGTATAACCTAAAGTATTAAGAAATTCATTCCCAGATAATAAAATCGATACTCTATCAAGAGATTCTTTGGCATAAATAAAAAATGAATAATCACCTAATCCACTCAGGATAGTAATGGGATGTAATATGGGAGTAAGTAAACCATGAACAAGGAAAACTAGCCGCCCAAAATCTCCTGAAGTTTGTCTAATATTTCCTTGATAAATTAAATCGTAGTTGTCAACATCACCTAAATTATAAAAACCAATTATAGATTTAAAAGACTGATAAAATAGATTAAAGATCCATTCCACAAAATAGATGGGATCCCCATAAAAGTTATTTCCAATAAAAATTAAAATTATAAATAAAAATAAAAATGCTAATATTACCAATATAAATTTCTTTGGAATTTTGAAATTCCACTTTAACCTTGTTAATAGATAGCTTGTAATAGAGAGAAAATAAAATAATAAAATAGTTCTTGAATCAGTTATTAATGAAATCAATAGAACTAAAGGGGAAAGAAAGTAGATCAAATTATCAATTTTTCTTTTTTCTTCTATTGGCAAAATGAATCTTTTTTGAACTAATATTAAGTAAATAAAAATAAATGGTAATGGAGCTCCTATATGGGGACCTTGAATCCCAAGAGCTCCGTCTACAGAACCAAATTTAAATATTAATGGATTATAAAGTATTTGAAGAATTCCATGAAATATATTTGTTATAAGCGCCAAACAATAACCACTTAATACATAAAAAGGGGCTTTAGGATTAAAAATGAGTCCGTATATTTTTCTTCTCTGAGTCCAAGCTAAGCTCAAAATGGTAACAAATAAAATACTTTTTATGATTCTTATATCTCTATAGAATAATCCTAAGAAAGCTGAATAAATTGATAAACAAATTAAAATCTTAAATATATTAGATGCATAAATACTTACTTCATCATCCCATCTTTTAAGGTACGCATTATATTTACAAAATAAAGTAGATATTATTAAAGAACCCAATAAAAACTCATCTGCAAAAGAAAATCTCAAATAATATATTGAAGAACATAAACCTAAAGTCAAAGGAAAACAAGTTATTAAGAAATCTTTTTTTACCAAAGAAAATAAAAAAATTAATAAAGGTGGAAATAGTGATATTAAAAAGGGTAAAAACGAAATACTTACCTCTGATCCTAATCCTGAGCTCTTATAAAAAGGTACCCCTACAAAAAACATTACGATCTCAAGGGCAATAATATAAATTATTAAAAATATACTCATGACTAAAAAATATTTAGTTTTAAAGCTCTAACTGACAAAATTCGCCTTAGAAAAATAATTAATAATGGCGAGACAATAATTAAAGTAGGTAAGGAATAATAAATGGAAATACTTAAGAAAACTAATGCCAAAATTAATACTAGAAAATCAATTTTAATTAGGGCATTAGGGCTAAAACTTGAAATTACGAGATCATGCCCTTGATAGCAATTTATAGTAAGCATTGTAGAAGAAAATAATAAGGTATATAAAATTACATCAGTATCTAAGAAAGTGAGATTTTTTGAAAATAAGTAAAAAATTATAAGCAATATTGTTAACATGCTGACTATAAAAATATTTAATTTAAACTGTAATTTTACAACTTTTCCTACAAAAAAATTTATAGCACTAAATCCTCTTCTAGAAACTTTTTTGATTTTATACGGATACATATTTTCAAAAAAATTGAATCCTGGAGAAATAAAATCTACTAATTTTTGTGCAAAAAATAAAGCTATAAATATTTGTTTATATTCATTTCCAAAAAACCTACCACCCATTATAAAGAAAAATGCGGGCAATAAATATATCAAAATTGTTGAGAAGATTACTCTTTTGTTTATGTTTTTTTCTTTTCTTATGATTTTTAATTCTTTAAATAGCTTTTTATTATTTTCTAACGATATATCAATTTTTTTATTAAATCTAATTATAAAATATGGCATTAAAAATGATAAAAAAGTTGAGATCGAATAAATACTGCCCTCATAGAATTTTAATGAAAATAATATTAATGTCGTAATTAAGAAAATAATAGGTGTTACTAAATATTGCATATAGTTGGCATATTTATACATCTCAATTTTTCTTGCTTTGTAATATCCTTCAGAATTCTCTTTTAACAGAAATGCAGTTGAGAAGATTAACAATGTATCTATTTGATTAAATATAAATTCAGGGTTATTTATTAATCCCCTCGTAACAAAAGAAAGAAATATTATAGATAAAAACCATTTCGTATTATTATTCAAGCCTTTTTTTAAAGGGATTGATTTTATTTCATTATAAACACTATATTGAGAATATATTTGCACAGGAGCTATCAAGAAAGTATAGAAATAACCGATTATTGTTATAGAAAATATTCCATCTACTGTATAAATATAAGGATAAAGGAATATAGTTAAAGCTCTAATTAAAATAGAAGCATATCTAACAATCATTATGAAAAATTAATCATAAAAAACATAATTCTCTTAAAAAGATTATTTTTAGTACAAACAACTTTATTATTAAAAGGTATGCAGAAATTTTTATCGGAAGAATCTTTAATAGTAATTGGCATATTTGTGAATCCTTTAGTAATTGGTAAAGGATATACTTTATTTAAATCAAAATTATCTTGACTATCATTTTTAATATTAAAAAAAGAATAACAGTCTTTTATCTCCTTTTTATCAATAATAGAAATCTTGTCAACAAATTTTAGACTTTCTCTATTTAGTTTTTTTGGTAATTCAAAAAAATACTTTTTATTATTCAAGCCATTATCCTTATCTTTCTGAACTACAAGTATATTTTTATCCTTACACTCTAAGAAATCACTGGGTCTATCAAATCTTTCTGAAGTGTTTAATGCCCATTCTTTGACCAAAATACCTCTACTTTCTTCTAATTTATAAAATCCACTTCTGCTGTAGGGATAATTTACTACGATAATATAGTTTGACGTTAATGGCACAATTAATTGAGGTTGTCCATTTTCTTGGTTTTTTAAAGGTTCAAGTTTTATCCAATTTCCTCTCTTATCTTTAAAGTCATAAGAGTAAATTTGGTTATTTACAAGCATATTTGAAACATATAGTTTATTTCGCAATCCTGAAATATGATTGATATCAGATTTATTCTCATCCAAGTTTACTAATCTTTTATTCAATTTAATATTTAATGGAAAAATTCCATTTTGATTTAATAAAAAAATTTTATTAGAACTGATTTTTTTCAAAATAATATTATTTTGTGCTATATCCAAAATTCTCCATTTCTCCCCATTTTTAGTTGGATATATCTCCCCAATAAAATGAGCTCCATCTTCTTTTTTACCAACTTTCAAATTGAAATTATTTTGGGATAAATTTTTAAAAATGTTTAATTGTTCCAAATTTACTTCTTCAGAGCATTTTTCAGGTATAAAAGTTCTTCTAAATTGATTTTTATTGTAGGTTAAATTTTCACAACTAGAAATACTTAGTTTCTCATCTTTTAAGTTTTTTATAGAAATTTTTAAATCATAAAAATCTTTTATAGCAGGAATGCATTTATTATCTTTTCTACAAATCAAACTCAAAAATCGGTAATTATTATTTGCTGGTTTGGTTTTTATTTTTTTAACACAATATTTACTGTATGAATTACAAGAATTTAATTTATAAATATTGCCATTTGAGAATGGCATACCATTTTTAGGATTTATTCTAAATCCTGTTACATATATATCATTTAAAACTTTTACACCATTCATATATTCGAATTCATCAAACTTAAAAGGTAATTTCTTTATAGATTTTGAACTTATATCTATTTCATAAATTCTGGGGTAAAGACTTCCTATTGCCAATAATTTTTTATCTGAGAAATATAAGATATCTCTAACCGAGGCTGAATAAGGAACTTTAATTTTAAAGAAATTATCAATATTATTAATATCTTGAAAATATAAGGTCGAATTATTTAAGCGAAGTAATTTTCTTAATAAAGAGGAATCATATTTATCTCTCTTTAATTTAACTATATAAGTTTTTTCTTCGTACTCAATGAGCTTAGCGTTGAAAACATTGGTTGGATGAGTAGCCTCAACGCATGTAAGCAGATTTATACTACATATTAAATTAGTAAATAACTCAATAAAATAGTTCATAAACGTTTTAAAAAATATTTAATTTTATCGTTTTTGATGCTTATAAATAATTTCATAAGATTTGATTTTTTCTATAGAATCAAATAATAAGACTATATATAAAACTAATTCTAAACTTTCTTGATTAAAAATATATTCTGAAGATTTTAAAAAAATATTTCTCATTAAATATGAGATTGCTATATATGCTGGATAGAGCAAACAAAAAAAAGAATTAGACTTTTCAAGAAAAAGATACCTTAATTCATTTAAATATTTTATAAATGAGCCAAAGCCCCAGATTAAGGGAGCTAATGTAGAAACTAGTAAACCAATACTAATATTTATGGAGTCACTAGGAAAAATATAAAAATTAAAAATAATATGTTCAAAAAATTTCGCATTATGAATATTTAATTCATTTTGCTTATTGATCAAATCCAGAAAAGGGAAATAGTCAGTTGTAAAGAAACTTAATTCTTCATAAAAAAGGAATAAAAGCAATATTTGCTTAGCCCAATAGATATATCTTTTATTAAATTTACAAATTATTTTTTTTTGTTTAAATCCTAAAACTATTACATTCAAAATTATTAAAACTTGCGATATCTCAATTATTCCTAATTCTCCTCTTAAGGTATTTAAAGGTAAATAAGAAACTAAAATTATTAAAATAAAAAAAACTATAAAAATAGGCCTCTGCAGTAAATATTTTGATTTCATAAAACTAATAACTTTTTTTCTTATTATGGACTTTGCGATATAAAAAAATTTTTTAGCTATTCATTATTTAACAATTTCAATATTATTAAACACTCAAAAAAAAAGTTTTTCAAAAATTATTAATCTTTTTTAAAAAAATAATTGGAATCAAAATATATTTAAATTTATTGCTATTCTATGAAATAACAAGATTACATAATGCTTTCTTATTCGGTAGTAATAACCTCTTATTTACGTTCAGAACTAGTCAAATTAACTTTAAACTCTGCCTTGGAACAAGACAGAAAACCACTAGAAATTATTATTGTTGACAATAATGTTTTAGAGAGTGAAAGTGATCTTCTTAAAGGTCTTGTTTCTACTACCAAACAAGATATTTGTCCAATAAGAATTATTAAAACTCCCAAAAATAGTGCTGCAGTTGCAAGATACATGGGGGCATGTGCCTCTAAAGGAGATCTCATACTATTTATGGATAACGATGTTGTAATAGAAAGTAATTATTGTAGTCAACTAATTAAAGATTTTGATCAAAATCCTGAAATCATAGGATCACAAGGGGTCGATTCAAGAAGGATTTCTTCTCAATTAAAACGAAAAAAATCATCTATATTTAAAAAGTTATTAATTAACTTCATTGAATTTCTTGAAATTTCTGAAGTGGTTGGATCTGAGATCTCAAAAGTATCTCCTTCAATTTGTCTTTTTCATCCAGATGTAACAAAAGAATTTGAAGTTTATAGCCAATGGATTTCTCTTTGTGCAAGTTTTTACAGAAAAGAAGCTTTTGAATACTCAAACTTTCCTCAAAATTTTGTTACTTATAGCAATAGTGAATATATTTACTTTTCCTATGATCTTTATAAACAAAATGTAGGGAAATTAATTTACACAAGTAAAGCAAAATATACCAATATCGATACAGAAGATGGAAGATTACCAACCATTCCTCTTATATATCAACTTGAAGTAAATGACTACTTCATATTCATCAAACAATTTCCTAAATCAATAAAGAACATTCTTATTTTTACTAAATCTAGAATTGGTAGATTCTTGTATAACTTTGTTAAAGCTTTATTCACTTCTTCATTTTCTATCAAATTAATTTACCATTCTTTTGGTGCATCTTTATATCCTTTAGTTAATTTGAAGAAAATCATAAAAGGTGATTTGTCGTTTTATGAAAAGGATTTTACTTAAAAAATTTTTTTACTCAAAAGTACAATTGTTCGAAATACTAAGAGGAATGTAAATTTTAATTATATAAAATTTAATTAAATAGTTTTGATTTTACTTATTCTTACGATAGTTAGTTCATTAAAGTGGTTATTTATATAATTTATTTAAATCTAATAAGGCAAAAGATTAAACCTAATGAAAATTAAAGTAAATATCATTGGTGGAGGTTGGTACGGGTGTCACTTAGCTTTGTCTTTACATAACAGAGGTTATGATGTTGAGATTTTTGAGAAAAATAATCAACTTTTTAATGAGTCAAGCTTTAATAATCAGAATAGGTTGCATTTAGGTTTCCATTATCCTAGATCTCATAAAACAAGAGTTCAGTCTAAAAGAGGTTTTAGGTTATTTAAATCTAATTATCCGAATTTGATTGTCCCAATTGATTTGTCACTATATGCTATTTCTTCAAATAAATCTCTTTTAGATTTTGATACATATAAAATGATAATGAATTCAGCTGGTTTGAATTTTGAAGACGTTTCAACTTGCTTACCTCTCGTATTAAAAAATATTGAGGGAGTTATTGATTGTGATGAAGTTTTAATTAGTGCTAAAAAAGCTAAAAATTATTTTCAGGAAAAGCTTTGCTCGATAACAAATTTCAACAGAAGAATAACCGCAGATGAATGTTTGGCAATGAGTTCCAAAGGGATTTTTGTTATTGATTGTACTTGGAATAAAATTTTTAATAAAAAAACTATTTATTTCGAACCCACAATTATGTTTAAATATCAAAATAAACAAAGAATAAATTTTGGACTAACTATCATGGATGGAGAGTTATGTTCAATTTTTCCTTTTGACTCAAATAGCTCAACATTATCAGATGTTGAGCATACACCACTTGGGCAATATGCAGATTCTTCAGAAGCTTATACGAGAATTAATCAAATAGGGAGTGGAGAAATACAAGATAAATTGAACCTTATGCAACAAAAAATTTGTAGCTACTTACCTTCATTTTCAGACTATTTCGCTGAACCTGAGCCATTTTTCTCTATTAAAACCAAACCTTTAAGGAATAAAACAGATGATAGGTTTACATTTCTCACAAATGAATCAAAAAATGTATATTCAGTTTTTTCAGGGAAAATAGATACAATATTCGATATGGAATTTAGAATTTTGTCATTTCTTCAAAAAGAAAATGAAAAATCAAGTCCCTTGTAATTATGCCTAGAAAACACCTAACATTTATTGGTACTAATAATTTACTTGCAGATCTATTTAGAGAAAGAGATTATTTTGTAGAACAATATGGAAGAAGTACCAAAGTCAAAATAGATTTTACAGATGAAGATATAGATAAACAAATTGAATTATTATTAAAACAATCAAATTCAGATATTTTCATTTTATTATCAGGCCACCTTCAATCTTCTGATCTTATTAAACAAACACAAGAAAATCGTATAAACAGTTTTTTGATTAATAGTATAGGGCCAGTATTATTTTCTGAATACATTCTCAAGAAAAAGGCAAATGCAAGAATAATAATCATTGGATCAGAATCTGGAATGAAGGGCAGTTATGATTTAACTTATGCCTTAGCTAAATCTTCATTAAGAATGTATGTCCGACAAAAAAGAATAGGTATTAATCAACAATTACTTCTTTTATCACCCTCTACTATTGAAGATTTAGGAATGACCACTAGGCGTAAAGATATACATAATCTAAAGGAATATAAAATTGGACATCCTAAAAAAAGTTTTCTTATGTCAGAGGAACTAGTAGAGATTATATGCTTTCTTATAAATTCACCTAAATATCTTACAAATACAGAAATTGAAATTAATGGAGGTAAATTTACTTTAATGAAATGAATTTACATTAGTTATTAAGAACGAAAAAAAATTTTTAATTTTAAACTCAATATTCTCTTTATTTATCCTGAATTAGTTTGGCAAATTATTTTTTATTGTAATTTTAATTATGCCGCATTTGATAGATCTCATTTAGTGATATGTTATAAATACAAGTAATTTTTTGTGTGTCCATAAAAAAAATTTTAAGAAATATCATAATAAGAAGTAAGCTATTTTATTGGTCCTTTTTTCATCCTGATAATTTATTGAGCTTTAAATACGCTAATAAGGCTGAGAAAATTGGCTGGGAATTTGTGATCAAAGAAATGAGTTCTTACAAAACTATATGTGAATTAGGTTGTGTAAATGGTAGGGTAATTTTTATTTTAAGAGAATTCCTAAAAAATAAAATTTATATTGGATATGATTTAAATATATTTGCGATTATGGTTGCCAAAATACTAAATTATTTTTTTGGCAAAAGTAAAAATTCTTTTCATTGCAAAAATGCATTGTTTTCAGCTAATGAGGATTGTGAATTATTCATATCAATCGCGACTCTAATTTATTTTTCAGAAAATGAATTAAGGAAATTTATTAGATTATTAAAATGCAATAAATCATTTAAGGCTATAATGATGCATGAAATTTTTATAAATGACAAAGCCATTAATAGTAAGGATTTAATATCTGGAAATTCCAATATTCATTCGATCGCAATGATTGAGAAAGAATTTGGCAAAGGATATAAAGTTGATATTTATAGAACTTTTTATTCTATTTGGGAAAAAGATGATAGGATTTCTGCTATTTTATCTATAAAAAAAATTTAATAAATTTTTTAAAAAATATATCAACTGAAACTTTTAAAATACCAATCTTTTTTAATTTCTAAACTATAAATATTACAAATATTACGGCTTAAAAAAATAAATCCCTCCTCGGCCATCTGGTAAAAGATTCACTTTTAAATTTTTATACTTTATAAATTCATCAGTTGCTTTCTTAGACCCAAAACAAGTTCCGTAATCATCAATAATCACTATTCCTCCTAAACTGATCTGATCATATAAATTTTCCAATGGAATTTTAGTTGATTCGTACCAATCTCCATCCAATCTCAAAATTGCAATTTCTTTTATTTTATCTTTATAAGCGCAAATTGTATTCTGAAACCAACCTTTTATAAGTTTTACGTTGTTAGGGGACATCTTCAGCGTATCGTACATTAACTCACTTACTTGCTCAATAGTACCAAGGCACGAACCCCTGGGTAGCGGTCTGATAAAAGAGCCTGTTTTCCCATTAATATAGTCCTCTTTTGTGGGTTCTGGTAAACCCTGATAAGAATCAAAAAACCATTTATCTCTTGTATTAGAACTTTTTTCATCTTGGGCACAAGCGAGCATTGCCGCTGTACCTCCTTGAGCTACACCACATTCTACAAAAGCACCTGGAATATTATTTTTCTCAACAATTTGTACCATATCAAATGCATTTTCTAAAGATTTGCATCCTCCCAAGGTATATGGTAGAAGCTTCCAAGTTAATAAAGCTTTTTTCCTAGAAACTTTATCTTTAAATATGCTGTTTAACAAAACTACTAAGTACGAATAACGATAGACAGACCTGTAAACAAAATAAAGGAAATTATAAGTATATCTATAAATTGAATATGGTAAAAATCTATATAGTAGAGGGATTATTAACCTAGCGAATTTAGCTATAAGACTTGGTTTATAAAAGCCAGATTTTTGTTTGTCAATTGAATTGATCATAAAAAATAGAATAAAATTACTTGAATTTTTTACTAATCATTTCCAAAGAATTGATTAAATTTTCATATATTATTTTGCCATCTAAATTGATTTGAAATGTATTCTTACTATTTTTTCTTTGTAGTCGTAACAAATTATCTTTATCTAAATATGCATTTATTGCATTAACTAGCTTTAGTGGATCCCCTGAATAGGAAGTGCCACAATTATTTTTTTTTATTAAATTATAAATAGGTCCACAATCAAGACTTAGCAATAAAGCAAGATTATTTGATAAATATTCTGCCGGCTTGTTCGGTAAGTTTTTTGTATAGTTAGATATGTTTTTATAAGGAAGTAAACCTATATCACTTAACATAAGCAACTTTTTTATATCGGCTTTATTGATCCAACCAGTAAAAATAATATTATTTGTATTTCTAGATTGTCTTTTAATAAATTTCAAATCTATACCGTCACCAGCTATGACAAATTGAACTTTTTTATTAAGTTTGTCTAATATTGAAGCTGCTTTAATTATTGGTTCAAAATCTGAATTTCTTCCTACATTGCCAACATAAGTAACAATTATTGAATCTTTTTTTTTGACAGATAGATTTTTTAATTGATCATAAAAGATTTCCTTCCTTTTATCTTTTTCTTCGCCTTCAGTTTCAGAAATGTTATTGATATATGCCATAGGAAAAGCCTTATCATCATTTATCCTATTTCTTTTTGAATACTTTAGGCCCCAATTTATAAATTCGTCAGTCAACCCAAAAATAGAATACGCCTTTGAAAAAACCTTATGGTTTTTCATTCTCATTGGGAAAGTAAGAATATAAAAGAGTGGTTTTAAAAATATTGGTGAGCTATTTATTAAAAAATCTGGCCATAAATCCCTTATGTCTAAAACAACAGGAATGTTTCCATTTTTCGAGGAATAAATTAACGCTTCTTCAGCCAACTCAACTGATGGTATTGAAGCAAAAATTATATCTGGCTTGTGTTTTTTTTTAATTACTCTTTTACGAAAATTTTTTGCCACATCTAAATAACTCAAATATCTGTTTAGTGAGATATTGCTCTTATAACCTCTTGCTTTGAGGAATTCAATTTCATAATTATTATCAATTTTTTCTAAATGATTTTTTCTAAATCTGTATTTGTGACTGTAATGGTCAAAGTCAGATGTCCACCATGTTACTTTGTGTCCAGAGTTTGATAACATTTCTGCAATTATTCCCGTTCTGAATAAACGACTTTTTCCTTTTAAGTCTATTGGTGTAGGTTCATTACGTTGCAATAGCCATATATTCATAATGTCAAGTTAATCTTCTTATTATTTTGAAATGAAACACTAGGGTTTCTATTTAATACTTAATCTTTTGACACTAATTATGATGCATAATTTTTTCTAGATTAATTAAGTTTATTCATATCGCTTATATTAACATTTTCCAAAAAATTATTTTTTTCTTTTTCTTTAAAAATCATTATTAAGACTTTTAATATTTTTACATTTAAAATTATATATGGGAATATTGAGTAGGTTAAATTAAAGTGCATCTTCAAATAGGTTTTTTAAAATATAACTTCTCTTTTTAAGTCAAGTAACTTTTCTTTTTAGAGAGCAGAATTGAATAAACAAGCTTGGAAAGTATGTACAAAAGTTATGATTTTACAAAAACGCCCCCAAAACCCCTCGATATGACTAGCAAAAATAAGTGGAGCCAAGCGGACTCGAACCGCTGACCCCCTGCATGCCATGCAGATCACCAACTAAGCTATAACTAGCTTTTGCAGGTGTTTCTGGCAATTTGCTCGCAGGGCTGCTCGCACAGATAACAATATTAACAATACTTTAATATCTCCTTTAATATCTCCTTTATTTTCTTTGATTAGTTATTTGAAAATTACTTATATGCTTCACCAAATATAGTTATTGGAGTAGTTGAAGTAATAACAGTTTTATTCGGAATTTATATATTTTTACTCAATACATATAAGTAATTATTTAATTAGTAATATCAATTTTTAAACTCTTTACACATTTGTTTAAAATATTTCTTGGCTCTTTTTTCGTTTTTTCCAACAAGTGCATTCTTTTTATTAAATTTTGGGGGAATATCTGGAACTATTGCATAAGCTCCCCCAGCTGGAGCTTTAACGAATATCAATTTGGCGAGAATTTTTATATTACACTCATTATTATCATTAATTCCTGCCTTAGCTACCTGAGTATGGAAGAGAAGAGAAGAAGTAGCTGCTAAAGATGCTAAAAGAAAAGCAATTGATTTTTTCATACAATTTTTAAAGGCATACTTATATTTTTAGTAAACAAATTTTGATTTGGCATTTAATATTATGACTTAAACAGAAAATATTAATATTCAAATTTAAAAAATTAAAAAAGGGTTGCTGCTCGCAGAATTGCTCGCAGAGAGTGCATATTAATACATATTTAAACAATAAAATACATGATGTATTCTTATATATTTTTGTTCAAACTAATTGCTATAATTAGCTAAAATACTGATGGAGCCAAGCGGACTCGAACCGCTGACCCCCTGCATGCCATGCAGGTGCTCTACCAGCTGAGCTATGGCCCCATTAACTACAAATATACCAATTGAAACCTCGATATTTATATTTTCAAAATATGAATTTATCTTAAATTAAACTTTTCGCCAAACAGCTAATAATTTTCCTTGAAAAACGACTTCATCTTGATTTAACTCAATCGGTTCATAAGCTGGATTAGCCGCTTCAAGAAATATTTTTCCTCCTTTCTTAACAAAATACTTTAAAGTTGTTCCTAAACCTGGAACCAATGCACTAACAATAGTTCCGTTTCTAAGAGAGTATGAATCTGTAATTGGCTCCATCAAAACCATATCT
>Ga0163109_10000746_pt1 | contig 26060 bp, 20 predicted proteins | sample CRUFie1St13metaG_FD_108704 | JGI IMG/M metagenome (GOLD analysis project Ga0163109, IMG submission 108704) | Marine microbial communities from the Costa Rica Dome - CRUD Field 142mm St13 metaG | ecosystem: Environmental > Aquatic > Marine > Oceanic > Photic zone | place: Costa Rica: the Eastern... | reverse complement strand
TGAACCGTGATGGTCTGCGTGGCCGAGCTGCTGTTTCCAGCGTCGTCGATTGCCGTGAACGTGCGAACGATCACGTAGTTGCCTGCAGCATCGCCAGCGGTCGTTTCGCTTGACACTTCGATGGTCACCTCACCGCAGTTGTCCGACGCCGTGGCGTCGTCCATCGGCATCTCATCCGAGCACTCGACGGTGTAGTCGGCAGGCACGAAGGTGAACTCCGGCGCCGTGGTGTCCTGAACCGTGATGATCTGCGTGGCAGAAGCACTGTTTCCAGCATCGTCCGTCGCAGTGAACGTGCGAACGATCACGTAGTTGCCCGCAGCATCGCCGGCAGTCGTTTCGCTGGACACTTCAATCGTCACCTCACCGCAGTTGTCTGATGCCGTGGCGTCGTCCATGGGCATCTCATCTGAGCACTCAACCGTGTAGTCTGCAGGGACGAAGGTGAACTCAGGTGCCGTGGTGTCTTGGACTGTGATGGTCTGCGTGGCAGAGGAGGTGTTGCCGCAGTCGTCGGTGGCGGTGAATGTGCGCACAATCACGAAGTTACCCGCGGCGTCACCTGGTGTGGTGACCGAAGTTTCTTCGATGTCGAACGAACTGCAGAGGTCGGTGGCAGTGGCATCGTCCAACACGAGTTCGTCGGAACACTCTGCGGTGTAGTCCGCAGGCGCCGTCAATTCAGGAGCTGTCGTGTCTTGGAACAAAATGGTTTGTGTCCGTGAAGAGCTGTTGCCGCAATTGTCTGTGGCAGTCCATGTACGGAACACAGTATAGTTGCCCTCGCAGTTGCCAGGCACCTCGTCGTCCTCGAAGGTGATGACGGGCTCAGAACATCCGCCAGATGCGGTGGCAGAGGGCAGCACGGAGCCACATTCCGCAAGGGTGTCTGCTGGAATCTCCAACACTGGAGCCAATTCAAAAGGATCGCAGATGCCGTCGTTGTCTTGGTCACTCAAGCAGTTGCCTTCACAGTCGTATCCGTCGAGGGCCGTGAAACAGGAACCATTGTCGTCGGTGGCCTCAGGGTCGTAGTTGCACGCCTCAGGGTCGGTACAACCAGCCACTTCAAAAAGGTCGCAGATGCCGTCTCCGTCAGAATCTTCCAGGCACTCCCCATCACAGTCGTAACCGAGCTCTGGGAAAATACATTCACCAGCGACAGTGGCATCAGGGTCGTAGTTGCAAGCCGTGGGGCTCAAACAGCCGACGCAGCTTTCAAAGTCACAGCTGCCATCATCCACGTTGGCATCCGCGTTGTAGTTGCACGCGTCAGCATTGGTACATCCCTCCACAATGGGGATGCAAGAACCATCGTCCTGCGTGGCGTTAGGGTCAAAGTTGATGGAGTTGGGGTCATCACAACCCAACACTTCAAAGGGGTCGCAAACGCCGTCTCCGTCAAAGTCGCTCAAGCAGTTTCCATCGCAATCGTATCCAGATTCCGGGTATTCACATTCCCCGGGGTAGATGGCGTTCTCGTCGTAGTTGCACGCCGTGGGAGCCAAACATCCCACGCACGAATCGAACTCACAGGATCCGTTGTCCACGTTGGCTGTCACGTCGTAGTTGCACGCTGAGCTGTCGGTGCAGCCTTCCACGGGGAGAATGCAGGAACCGTTGTCTTCCGTGGCATCAACGTCAAAGTTGAGGGCAGTGGAATCGGTACATCCTGAAATCTCAAATTGGTCACACACGCCATCTCCGTCAGAATCGAGCAAACAGTTGCCATCGCAGTCGTACCCGGCGTCGGGGTACTCACACTCGCCAGGGAGTTGAGCGTCAGAGTCATAGTTGCAGGCCGTTTCGACCAAACATCCCTCGGTCAGACAAGAGAAGAAATCACAGGAGCCATCGTTGAAGTTGGCAGTCTCGTCGTAGTTGCACGCTCCGACCACGGTACAGCCTGGGAATTGGCACGAGCCGTCGTCAAACGTGGCGTCTGCATCGAAGTTGGCAGCCTCGGCGTCGGTACAGCCGTAGCAGGAGGAGTAATCCATGCAGCCTGCGGCAATGGTGGCGTCGGGGTCGTAGTCACATGCGAGCGGGTTGGTGCAACCTGCACATGTGGCGTATTCACAAGAGCCATCGTTGTAGGTGGCGTCAGGGTCGTAGTTGCAGGCGGCGGGATTGGTGCAGCCAAAGGACAAACAGCTCAGGAAGTCACACGAGCCGTCGTTGATGACCGCTTCAGGGTCGTAGTTGCACGCAAAGGGGTTGGTGCAGCCGGGCACGTTGCACGTGATGAAATCGCAGGATCCGTCGTCATCCGTGGCCTCAGGGTCGTAGTTGCAGGCGTCTGCTGCAGTACAGCCAGGAACTTCGAAGGGATTGCAAATGCCGTCTCCGTCGTTGTCGGCAATGCACGACCCATCGCAGTTGTAAGCATACTCAGGGAATTCACACTCCGCTGGGTAAATGGCCGTGGGATCGTAGTTGCACGCACTTTCGTTCAAACAACCGGCACAAGAGGTGAATTCGCATGAGCCGTCGTCGGTGTTTGCACCCTCGTCGTAGTTGCACGCAGAGGGGTCGATGCAACCCTCGGTCAAAATGAAGCACGATCCGTCGTCGTCTGTGGCATCGCTGTCGAAGTTGACCGCGTCGGGGTTGGTGCAGCCCAACACCTCAAACGGATCGCAAATGCCGTCACCGTCGGTGTCGGCAAGGCAGTTGCCCTCGCAATCGTAGCCGTTGTCCGCAAATTCGCAGTCGCCCGAGAGCACAGCTTCAGGGTCGTAGTTGCACGCAATGGGGTTCAAACACCCCGCACAGCTTTCGTACTCACAGCTCCCATCGTCAGAGTTGGCGGTTTCGTCGTAGTTGCAGGCCACAGAAACAGTACATCCCAAGAAGAGGCAGGTGCCGCTGTCTTGGGTTGCGTCGGGGTTGTAGTTGTCTGCATCGGGGTCGGTGCAGCCCACACATGAAGTGAAATCCGTGCACTGGGCACTGATCGTTGCTGTGGGGTCGTAATCACAAGCCACGGGGTTGGTGCATCCCGCACAGCTCACAAACTCGCAAGAGCCATCCTCGTAGGTGGCCTCGTCGTCGTAGTTGCATGCCGCGGCGTTGGTGCAGCCGAAGGTGATGCAAGAGAAGTAGTCGCACGAGCCGTCATCGATGGTGGCCGAGGGGTCGTAGTTGCAGCCAAAGGGGTTGGTGCAGCCTGCGCAAGTGTCGAAATCGCAGCTGCCATCCAATTCCGTGGCATCCTCGTCGTAGTTGCACGCAGTAGGGTCCGTGCATCCTTGAATTTCAAAGGGGTCACACACGCCATCTCCGTCGGTGTCCAGGAGGCAATTGCCATCGCAGTCGTAGCCCGCTTCGGGGAACTCACACGTGGCCGGGTAGACGGCGTTGGCGTCGTAGTTGCAGGCGCTTGGGCTCAAACAGCCTGCGCAAGAAGTGAATTCACAGCTGCCGTCGTCTACGTTGGCGGCGGAGTTGTAGTTGCATGCCGTGGGGTCTTGACATCCCTCCACAGCGGCAATGCAGGACCCGTCGTCGTCTGTGGCGTCGGCTTCGTAGTTCAATGCATCGGCATCGGTGCAGCCCTCAATTTCATTGGGGTCACAAATGCCATCGCCGTCGGAATCGAGCAGGCAGTTCCCCTCGCAGTCGTAACCGGAGTCAGGGAAGGTGCAGCTGCCGTCGTTGATGATGGCAGAAGGGTCGTAGTTGCAGGCGTTTTGGTTCAAACACCCGCTGGGCAGACAAGAGAAGAAGTCACAAGAGCCGTCGTCCACGTTGGCCGTGGCGTCGTAGTTGCACGCCCCCACAATGGTGCAGCCTGGAATCTCACAAGACCCATCGTCGAGCGTGGCCGAAGGATCAAAGTTGGGCGCGTCGACGTCCGTGCAACCGTAACAAGACGAAAAGTCGGTGCACGTGGAGGCCAAGGTGGCAGTGGGATCGAAGTCACAGGCATCCGGGTTCATGCATCCGGCGCAAGAGACGTATTCGCAGGAGCCGTCGCTGTAGTCTGCCTCGGCATCGAAGTTGCACGCCGTGGGATTGGTGCAGCCAAAGACAAGGCAAGACAAGAAGTCGCAGGAACCGTCGTTGGACGTGGCACTCGGATCGAAGTTGCAAGCGGCCGGGTTGTTGCAGCCGGGGTCTGCCCATGCCTCAGAGGCAGGGGCCAAAAGCATCCAAATTCCGAGGGCAATCGTGAGACAACCTCGGAGGGACCAGAAGGAATTCGCAGCCGTGGAGGAGAGGGAGGACTTCGAATCGCGGGTGAACAAACAACTCATGAGCTCGTGTTTCGTCTTTGAACTCGACAAAATACGGAAAAAAACGCACGAAAGTTCGATTTCGACGTATGAGCGGCTGATATTGTTCGACGAGATTGAATTTCGCCATGTTGAATCGGTGATGCGAGCGCAAAAAAAAACCACCCCAATCGGGATGGCTTTTTTGCTGAATGTCAATGGGTTGAGCCGGTCGTCTCTTCGAATTGCGCGACCTTATTTGGTCAGGCGCTTGCTCAAGTCGAGGACGCTTGGCGTCGCGATGAAAATGGAGCTGTAGGTACCCACAACCACACCTACCATCAACGCGAACACAAAGCCTTTGATGTTGTCACCGCCAAGCAAGAAGATGGTGAGCAACACCACAAACGTCGAGAGAGAGGTGTTGATCGTCCGGCTCAAGGTGCTGTTCAATGCGCTGTTCATCAGCTCTTCTTCGCCCTTCTTGTTGCCGTACAATCCGACGTACTCACGAATGCGGTCAAACACAACCACCGTGTCGTTGATCGAGTAACCAATGACCGTCAAGATGGCGGCAATGAACGCTTGGTCGATTTCCATGGTGAAGGGGAGGAGGCCTCCAAAAATGGAGAACACCGCCAGCACCACAATCACGTCGTGCACCATCGCAATCAAGGCACCCAAACCGTACTGCCACTTCCGGAAACGGAAGAAGATGTACAAGAAGATGATGATGAGAGAGAAGATGGTCGCGTTCTGCGCTCCGCTGCGGAAGTCGTCAGAGATGGTGCTGTCCACCTTGTTGTACATGTCGACGCTGTAGCCTGTACCCAAGGTCCCAAGACCTGCAGCCAAGGCAGCGTTGATTTCTTCATCCACATTCTCTGATTCGCTGTCAATCATGAAGTTGGTCATGATGCGCAGCTTCTCAGGAGAGTCTTTGGTTTGGACGAGAGGGTTGCCAGGAACACCGTCTTCGGTGAAGGCCGTGGCCAACGCACCGCGAACAGCTTCAGCGTCCACGGCATCGTCGAAGCTCACGTCGAACGTGGTACCTCCGGAGAATTCCACACCTTCATTGAGGCCTTTCGTCGCCAACGAGCCAATGCCCGCGATGACCACGATGGCGCTCAGCGCGTAGAAACGACGGCGGTTGCCGATGAAGTTCACCGCGGAGTTGGTGAACCAGTTCTTGGTGGCTTCTGTGTAGAAGGTGATGTTCTTCTTGTTCTCGAGGCGAGAGAAGAAGATCAAACGCGTCAGCACAATCGCACTGAAGAGCGACGTGAAAATACCGATGATCAACGTGTGGCGAAGCCGCGGATGGCACCGCTACCGAAGGAGTAGAGCACAAAGGCCGTCAACAACGTGGTGATGTTGGCGTCAATGATGGCGCTGTAAGCTTTGGCATAACCTTCTTTCAAGGCGACCATCAGGCCTTTGCCGCCGCGCATTTCTTCACGGATGCGCTCGTAGATGAGCACGTTGGCGTCCACCGCCATGCCGATGGTCAACACGATGCCCGCGATGCCTGGCAGCGTCAATGCTGCACCGAGCGAGGCAAGTGCGCCAATCAAGAAGAACAAGTTGGCGATCAAAGCCACGTTGGATACGAGGCCGGCTCCGCGGTAGTAGAAAATCATGTACGCCAACACCACAAGGAGGGCGATGACAAACGAGCTCAAGCCCGCCTTGATGTTTTCTTCACCGAGCTGTGGTCCCACGCTGACCTCGTCCACAATGCGGGCGGGGGCGGGGAGTGAACCGGCCTTGAGGAGACCTGCGAGGTCTTCGGCTTCTGCGAGCTTTTGCTCAGCCGATTGGCCCGTGCCAAAGCTGATTTGTGAGCGGCCGTTGGTGATGGCCGTCTGCACGTTGGGGGCACTGAAGACAAGGTTGTCGAGCACCACCGCAACCGCGCGGTTATTTTCGTTGGCGCAGCGCTCCGTCATGGCACCCCAAGAAATGGCGCCTTCGCTGTTCATGGTCATGCTCACGACCACGTCTCCGATCTCGTCGTAGGACACGCGGGCGTCCACAATGCTCTTGCCGCTGAGCTCAGCCTTGCCCTTGCCAGACATGTCCTTGATGGCGTAGAGCTGCGCCACGTTGGTGGCTGGCTTGGCTTCCCACAGGAGGCGCAAGTCGCTGCCGAGGGCCGTACGGGCTTCGGGGCGGCGGAGCATGTCGTTCACGCGGTTGGTGTCGCTGGTAAGCGTGTAACCGACCACGGGAGAACGACGGCCGAGTTCCATTTGGAAGACCGAGAACAAGGGGTTCTTGGCGCGGAGCTCGTCTTGGTTCAAGGTGGAGTCCGCAGGCGCGTTCTCGCCGAAAAGCTCGGGGCTCATGGCTTCACCGAGGGCCGTGTTGGCTGCACCAATGCGGCCGATGACTTCGTCGTTGAAGTAGGTCTCCCAGAACTCTAGGTTGGCCGTGCTCTTCAACTGCTTGCGAGCACGCTCGCGGTCGTCAATGCCAGGAAGTTCCACAAGGATGCGACCGTTTTGGAGCTTCTGCACGTTGGGCTGGGCCACGCCGAGCTGGTCGATACGCTTGCGGATGATGCTTTCGGTGTTGTCGATGGCGGTTTGGGCTTCCGCACGGAGGATTTCAAAGATCTCCGCGTCCGTGCTCTTGGCAGGGAAGAGGTCCTTGTTCTCCATGTTGTGGAAGATGCGCCACAACTCCACTTCGGGAGCGCGGGCCGTCCACGCAGACTCGAAGTTGGTCACGAAGTCGTCGCTGTTTTCCTTGCGCAGCGCCTTGGCGTCGGCAATGGCACCTCGGAAATCGGCGTTGTCGCTGTAGTCAGAAAGGGCCACGATGAGGTCGGGGAGGCTGACTTCGAGCGTCACACTCATGCCTCCCTTGAGGTCGAGGCCGAGGTTGAGCTCTTGCTCTTTGACTTGGCGGTACGTGTGGCCAAACACGGGGTAAATCTCTGCCGTGGCACTGTCGCGAAGGAATTCGCGGGCAGCTTGGGCTGCGGCTTCGTCGAAGGTTTGGTCTCCAAGGGCACCGGCCGTTTCGAGAGAGTCTGCCACGTAGGCACCGTACTCATCCGCGGTCGCTTCATACCCACTCGCCACCCAATTGAAGGAAAGGGTGTACAACGTCGCCAACGCCAACAGCACTGTGAAAACGACAAGGATGTTCTTATTCTGCATGATCGCTAAGGTTCAGCTATAGTTCAATTTCAGGTGCGCGAATATAAGAAAAAAAGCAAGGCCCTCTGCGCGAAAGGCCTTGGTGGTTTGGGGGGGAAGCATACCTTCGTGTCATGGAAAAGGTTGCAGTTCGCGCGCACTTTTGGGCAGGTTGGGTGATGGTTTTTGGAATGGTGTGTCTTCCATACGCATCGCTCCAAGCCCAAACCGTGGCCGACGTCCAATTGGCCGTGCTGCAATACCGTGGCGGAGGCGACTGGTATTCCAACCCGACGGCGGTGCCCAATTTGGTGCGTTACTGCAACGAGGAAATGGGGATGGACTTGTCGGAAGACGTGCCCTACGTCGATGTCGGGTCACCAGACTTGTTCAACCACCCGTGGATCCACATGACGGGCCACGGCAACGTCGTGTTCTCCTCGCGCGAGGCGGACCAACTCCGGAGCTACCTCACCGCAGGCGGCTTTCTGCACATCAGCGACAACTACGGCATGGATCCGTTTGTCCGCGCGGCCATGGCCAAGGTCTTCCCGGACCAGGAATGGGTGGAGGTGCCGTTTGACCACCCCGTCTACCACCAGCAATTCGATTTCCCGGATGGCCTGCCCAAAATCCATGAGCACGACGACCTCCCGGCGCGTGGGTTTGGGCTGTTCGTGCAGGGGCGCTTGGTCTGTTTCTACGACCACGAATGCGACCTCGGCGACGGGTGGGAGGATTACCAGGTCCACCGCGACCCAGACGACGTGCGCGAATCCGCGCTGCGCATGGGCGCCAACCTCATCCGTTACGCGATGGGTGGGGCCGACGGCCTGTGACCCTTGCGAGATTCAAGGTGGTTCGGCCGCACGGGCGGCCTTCATTTCAGGAAGTTGGCGCGAGGTTGACGCGGGTGATGCCGCCTTCGTCGACGTGCTTGGACAGTGTCAGGCCTTGGGTGGACATCGCGTGCACCAAGGGCTCCCAGGTGTCGACGGTTCCCTCCGCGTGATCCCTTCGCAAATCGTCCAATCGCGCTCCGGCCACTTCCGCCAAGACATCCCAATACATGTCTGCCGTGAGTCCGATTCGGGGTTGTCCGTAGCGCTCCCAAAGGAGGCGCATCGCTGTACTCAACGACGCTTTGCCCTCGGTGCGCTCCATGATCCGGGTGTCGCACAAGAACGCGAGGACCGCACCTTCGACATAGATGCTGCCCTTGCGGCCACGCACGCCCATTTTGTAGCCGTCGAGCCACGTGTCGTAGCTCGAAGCGGCGACGCTCAGGTTGAGGCGGCCGGGGTTGTTGACGTGACGTTCAAGGAGTTTGGTCATCAAACCGCACCATCCTTGCAAGTCCACAATGCCCGCCTCAAACAAGAACAAATCCCCCATGTACGTCGTCACGCCTTCCGCGACGTAGCCCAATTCGGAGGGGCAAGGCCCTGTAAAGTCGTAGGGCGTCCACTCGGCAGGTCGGATGCGTTTCACATTCCAGGCGTGGTACAACTCGTGGCTCGCGATGCCCAAAATTTCCATGTAGCCTTCCTCGGATCGCACGCGCTCGGCGGGTCCCAAGGCAATCACCGTGCTGTCCTCGTGTTCCACCCCGTGGCGAACGTCGCGGTCGGGGAAGAGGTAGAGGAAATGGTACTCGTCGGTGGGGAACGACCCAAAGTAGGAGAGTTGCGAACGCGTGAAGGCCACGTGGTCCGCCACAAACCGGGCAGGGTCTTCGGGCAGGGTGTCGTGCACCCAAATGTGGACGTCAAGACCTTGCTCGCGGTAGCTGTCGTGCCAAAGTTTGGGCGAAGCCATCCACGGGCTGTCCATCAGGTGCTGCACATCGCGGGCGCGCATGGTGGGAACGCCGTCGCGTTCCTCCCAAGGCATGGCCACGGCCAACGCCCAACCCGACTCAGAGGTGGGGTCGAGCGTCAAGTCGGTGAGGGCCACTTCGGCCGCGAGGTCCTGCCGCTCCAAGTCGTACATGAAGCAATTCACGGGATTCACGTAGAACAGGTCGTCCTCGACGCAGGTCGATCCGGCGTTCAGAATGTCGGCGTGAAAGACCCACTCCACCTGGCGAACGCCATTGGGGACGCGCCAGGCATGAAGGTCCTGTTTGGCGAGGCGCATGCGCTGCCCCTGACCGTCCATCCCTTCGACCCACAAGACATACTGTGCGAAGTTGCCCAATTCATATCGGCCAGGCCGCCAGGTCGGCAACTGCAAGGTCCAAGCGCCTTCGCGTTCGGGGAACGTGGCGCTGAAGCAAATGCGTTGCGCGGCCACATCGCGCTTGAGTTCGTAGCGTACGGTCGATGTGCTCATTTCAATCCGTTCAGGAGGTCCGCAATCGGTTGTCCCGTGGTCCCGTTGGGGTAGGGGCTGTCCATGATTTGGGCCACGGTCGGCGCAATGTCACGGATGTAGGTCCGGTTGTGCGTTTCGCCGTGGGGCACGCCTGCGCCCAAAAACAAGGCAGGAACGTGCGTGTCTTGCGGAAATGCCGAGCCGTGGGTCGTGCCCGTGCGGCTGTAGTCGATCCATCCGGGCTGGGGCACGAGGAACACGTCGCCGGAATGTCCGGGGCGATGCCCACGCACCAGGCGCGCCACCACGGGATCGTTTGCAGCCATCGCTGGGGCGTCACAGGCCGCAATGGCCTTGCTCAAGCCGGGGGCGGCGGCACAACGCTGCGCGACGAAGCGCGCCATGGCGTCTCGGTCGAGACCTCGCTGGTAAATCAAGGGGTGGTTCAAGAAGATTTGATCGTTGCTGTGACGCAAAATCCAAGGCTCTCCCGCGGGCGTGAATCCCCAGCGGTCTTGCAACTGCATCTCGACTTCGTCCATCAGGTTCCCAGGTTTCCAGTAGTCCGTGGGCATGCCCATGGAGGCGGCGTGCGAAGGAACGTTCGCCCCGCCGTGGTCGGCAGAAAGGAATGCGGTCCATTGTCCTCGGCCCACCTTCTCGTCAAGCGCATCGAAGAGGCGCTTCAATTCCAAGTCCAGCCGCAGGTACATGTCCATGGTCTCTTGGGCATGGGGACCCACACGGTGGCCAACGTAATCGGTGGCGCTGAAGCTTAGGGCAAGCAGGTCCGTGACGTCGTCCTGACCCAGCTCGGCGCCGTCGATGGCGGCGAGCGCGAAGTCAACGATGAGGGTGTTGCCCCCTGGCGTGCCTTTGAGCAGGTCGTACCCGCCATTCTTTTCCCGCAGGGCCTGAAGGTCATAGGGGAACGTGGGGCGCAGTTCGCCTTTGAAGGCGCCCTCGTAGGGGTTGTTGTCCGGCAAGCATTGGCTGTACACCGACTCGTCCCGCAGGCGATCCCATCCGTCTCCCATCAACGTTTCCGCCCGTCCCGATTGGTTGAGGTCCACGAGCCATGTCGGGAGGGAGTCTCCGTAATAGGTGCTGGACACAAAGTGACCGAGGTCTTTGCCGTAAAACCAAAACGCGCCGTCCGCCCCATGGCCTGCAGGAAGAATGGCACCGCGGTCTTTCATGCTCACGCCGTAAACTTTGGCTTGACCCCCCGTCGCCATTTTCAATTCATCTCCCAGGGTCGTGGAAAGCATGCGGTGGGGGGACATTTGGCCTGAAGAGCCCAAGACGAGCCCCTCGAAATCCACGCCGTCGCCGTTCACGCCTCTCACAGAAGTGTCCGACGCGCAATAGACGCTCGTCCCGGAAGCGCGGTCGTACCAGTCGTTGCCGACGATGCCGTGCACCGTGGGGGTGGTGCCCGTGTAAATCGAGGCGTGCCCGGGGCCTGTGTAGGTGGGGGCATATCCAAAGTGGTGGTCCCGACACGTGAAGCCTTCCTCCACCATGCGGCGGAATCCGCCTTCACCGAAGGTGACAGGGGAGTCCACGTCGTCCCAAGCGCCAAAACGGGTGAGGTAGTCCGCCCGCATTTGGTCGACGGTGATGCCGACGACGAGTTTGGGGTGGGCGTGGGCGGAAGATTCGCCGACGAGGATTTCAGTCTGGAAGGAGCAACCCGAGGCGAACATGGCCAAGGCACAGGCAGAGAACGTGTACTTCATCGAGCCCGAAGATAGGTCGCCTCCGTGCCCTCAGCAACGGCGCGTGTGCGGGGTGTCAGGATGTGATTTGGGCCACCCACCAGCTGACCGCCACGCAACCCACCACAGAGACGGCCACATTGGTCAACGCCAACATCCATCCGCCGTCTTGCCAGAGCTGCAAGGTGTCCCAGGCAAACGTTGAGAAGGTGCTGAAACCGCCACAGACGCCGACCGTCATGAAGAACCACATGGGGGAGGTGCGTCCCCAAAGCTCCGCGCCCGTCACAGCACACCACGCGAGCAAGGCTGTCGCCAACACGTTGGCCGCCAAAACCGCCCAGGGAAAAGAGCCCACCTCCACGGCGCGAAGGCCTTGTCCGAGTCCGAAGCGAAGAACGCTTCCCACGCCGCCACCCATGAAGACGGCAAGCCAGGTCATCGCGGTGATTCCTTCAGCCATGGTCCGGGGTTTGGGAAAGGGGGGCGATCCAATGGCGCGCGATTTGAAGGGCGAGGGCGCCGATGCCCCAGCCGACCAAAAATCCGCCCAGCACGTCTCCCGGATAATGCACACCGAGGTGAATGCGGCTGAATCCAATCAGCACGGCCCAGGCCAAGAGTCCCCATGCCCATGCGCCGCCCAGCAAGCCGCCAAAAAGCACGGCAATGCCCATGTGGTTGGCCGCGTGGGACGACACGAAGCTGAACCGACCGCCGCGGTAAAGTTCGCCGGGGCGTTCCTCGACGAGATGCACGTCGTGCACGAGGGCAGGTTCATGGGAAGGCCGCAGTCGGGCCACCGAGGGTTTGAGCACGCGCGCAGAAATCACGTCGGTGCCCGTCACGCACAACGCAACGCACGCGGCGAACAAGGCCATGGGGCGACCCCAGCCGAGCTGGCGACCCACCGCCCACAACATCGCGAGGTACAGAGGCGTCCAAAACAGGGGTTTGCTCACCCACCACATCACGCCATCCAAAGCTGGAAGGGCGCCGTTGAGGGCCAGGAACAACGCCGTGTCAAGGTCGTTCAGCGCAGAGAGCATGCGGGAATCGAATCAGCGATTTCCGAGGCGATTCCTCAGGCGTACATGGCCTCCACGGCGTCGCCGTACTTGGCCATGATGGGCTTGCGCTTCAGCTTCAGGGTGGGGGTCAACTCGCCGCCGTCAATGGTGAATGGCGCAGGCAAGATGGTGATCTTTTTTACCTGCTCCCACTTGGCAAACGGCGCCATGAGGTCGTTGACTTCTTGCTCGATGCGCTCGCGCAAGCGGTCGTCTCCGGCAATGCCCGCCATGCCTGGGAAGGCGTGGTCGTGACGCTTGCACCATTCTTCCACCACAACCGCGTCGGGCACGATCAAGGCTGCAGGGTGCTTGCGGTTTTCGCCCACCACGATGACCTGCTCAATGAAGAGCGACGCCTTGAGCGCGTTCTCAAGCAACGTCGGAGCGACGTACTTGCCGCCTGACGTCTTGAAAATCTCTTTCTTCCGATCGGTGATGCGGAGGAAACCGTCTTCAATCACCCCGATGTCTCCGGTGTGGAACCAGCCGTCCTTCAGCACTTCCGCAGTCTTCTCTGGATCTTTGTAGTACCCCATCATGACGTTGGGGCCTTGGACCAAAATCTCGCCGTCGTCCGCGATTTTCACATCCACGCCATCCGCGAGCTTGCCCACGCTGCCAATCTTCAGCATGTTGGCGCCGTTGGTGGTGTTCACGCTGACCACGGGAGAGGTCTCCGTGAGGCCGTAGCCTTCCAGCACCGTGATGCCGGCACCGTTGAAGAAGCGGGCGAGGCGGGGTTGAAGGGCGGCTGAGCCCGAGGCCACAGCTTGAATGCCACTGAGGCCGAGGGCTTCTTTGACCTTCCCGAAGACGAGTTTGCGGGCGAGGTTGAGCTTGATCTGGTAGAATCCGCCTTTGTTGGGGTCCCACTCGAGGGCCACGCCAACGGCCCAGTTGAAAATGGCCGACTTCACGCCGCCTGCGGCACGTCCTTTGGCCACGATGCCGTCGTAGAATTTCTCCAACAGGCGAGGCACCGCCGTAAACATGATGGGCTGCGTGTGGTTGAGGTCCTCCTTGATCGTTTCGAGGCTTTCTCCAAAGTGGATTTGAGCTCCCATGTACATGTACAGGTAGTGGAGCATCCGCTCAAAAATGTGGCACACTGGCAAGAAGCTCAGCACGCGGTAGTCCATGTTGGGGTCGACCGCAGGCACGCGAGGCTGGGCGATGAGCACGTTGCTCGCCACGTTGTTGTGAGACAGCATCACACCCTTGGGAAGGCCTGTCGTTCCTGAGGTGTAGATGATGGTTGCGAGCTGGGCAGGGTCCACCGCATCGCGTCGGGCCTCGAGTTCAGCCTGCTGGGCGTCCGAACCGGCCTTGGCGACCTCGGTCCAGTGGCGTGCACCCTTGACATCTTCAAAGGTGAACACCTCTTCCAGGGTGGGGCATTCGGCCTTGACCGCCATGACCTTGTTGTAGAGCTCCTCGCTGCTGACAAAGCAGTACTTCGATTCGCTGTGGTTGAGGATGTACTTGTAATCCTCTTCCGTCATCGTGGGGTAGATCGGAATGTCGATGGCGCCCGCCTGCATGATGGCGTGGTCCATGATGTTCCACTCGCAACGGTTGTTGTGGCTGATCAAGGCCACTTTCTCCTCGGCCTGAAGCCCCATGGCAATGAGGCCGCGGGACACGGCGTCCATTTCCTCCACAAACTGGGCGGTGGAATAGGTCACGCGGTTGCCGTAGTTGGGCATGGTCATCATCACGTCCAAGGGCTTGGTGGCCAACTGGTAACGTGGGAAATCGAACAGGCGAGTCGGTTGTGTCATGATTCAGGGCTGGGGCGCTGGGCGCCGGTTTGGGGTCCAAAATACACACCCACCCGCGAACGACAAGCCCTGCTGCGAGGTGACCTTCCGGTTAAAGTGCGTGTCCGCAGTGCTTGCAGTACGCCGCGTCGTCGTCGTGGCCTTCGGCACTGCATCCCGGACAAGCTTGGGTGTTGGTGTCCACGCGCGTCGTGCGGGCGAGTTCGGCGCCCACAATGCCAGTCGGCACAGCCAAGATGGCGTAGCCGAGGATCATCATCAGCGAGGCGATAACTTGGCCCGGAACCGTTTGGGGAGCGATGTCCCCGTACCCTACGGTGGTCACCGTGACAATGGCCCAATACATGCTCCGAGGGATGCTCGTGAAGCCAGCCTCTGCATCTTCCACCATGTACACCAAGGTTCCGAGCAAGGTGACGAGCACCAAAACAGCAGAGAGAAAGACCACAATTTTGCGTTGGCTGGCGCGCAGGGCGTCTTTCAGGATTTGGGCTTCGCGGAGGAATCCGACCAATTTCAGCACGCGGAACACCCGCAACAGCCGAAGCATCCGCACCACCCGCAGGCTGGCTGCACCCGGCAGCAACACCTCCACAAACGTCGGCAGGATGCTCAACAGGTCCACCAAGCCGTAGAAGCTGAACGCGTATTTCAAGGGTCGCTTGACCGCGACAAGACGAAGGACGTACTCCACGGTGAACAGGCCGGTGAAGACAAACTCAAGGGCACGCAATTCTTCCCCGTACGTGGCACGAACCGAGGCCACACTTTCGACGAGCACGGCACCGACGCTGAGGAGAATGGCCCAAAGCAGGGCGACGTCGAAGCGTTTCCCCGCAGGGGTGTCCGCTTCAAAAATGACGGTGTGAAGGCGGTGACGCCAGGGGGCGTTCGTGTCTGAGGTGGCCATGTGGGGCAAGATAACGGAAGCCGAATCAGTCCGTCGGGTGGGTGTACATCAAGACGATTTCCATCCAGCCGTCCGGTTCCATCCAATGGTCGGTATGGGGCGGGATTTGGCAGGTGTCGCCTGCTTCCACCGCCACGCGATCTTCTCCAACCACGATGGTGCCACGTCCGGAAACGACCCTGCAATGCTCCCACATGTCGTGCCGGTGTGCCCTTCCGTTTCGCTCAAAACCCAAACGCTCCACAAGGGGCTCATCGCCACGGGACACCGTGACTTCCAGCCATCCAAACGACGTGGGCCGTCGCGTCGGATGCACCGTGTCACTCATGCGGAATGCGACTTATTTCGCGAACGTGGGGGCGACCACGAGGTCTTTGGAACCGCGGGTGTGGATGTAGAACCCTTCTCCTGACTTCGCGCCAAGCTTGCCCGCCGTCACCATGTTGACGAGCAGAGGGCAGGGGGCATACTTGTCCTGACCCAACCCGTCGTGCAACACGCGGAGGATGCTCAAGCACACGTCGAGGCCAATGAAGTCGGCGAGCTGAAGCGGTCCCATGGGGTGCGCCATTCCGAGCTTCATCACGGTGTCGATTTCTTCGACGCCAGCCACGCCCTCATGGAGGGTAAGGATGGCCTCGTTGATCATCGGCATGAGGATGCGGTTGGCCACAAACCCAGGGTAGTCGTTCACCTCCACGGGCACCTTGCCAAGCTGGGCGCTGAGTTCCATGACCTCCTTGCACGTGGCGTCGTCCGTGGCGTAGCCGCGGATGACTTCCACCAGCTTCATCACGGGCACAGGGTTCATGAAGTGCATGCCAATGACCTTGTCGGGACGACCGGTCGCCGCGGCAATGCGCGTGATGCTGATGGAGCTTGTGTTGGTGGCGAGGATGCAGCCTTCAGGTGCAGCGGCGTCGAGGTCCGCGAAAATCTTCAGCTTCAAGTCGACGTTTTCAGTGGCTGCTTCAACCACCAATTCCGCGTGGGCCACCGCCGCAGACAAATCCGTGGATGTGGTCAACCGGCTGAGGGCCGCGTCTTTGTCCGCCGCAGAGATTTTCTCTTTGGCGACCATGCGGTCCATGTTCTTCCCGATGGTGGCCAAGGCCCGCTCCAGGGCGTCTGCCGAACGGTCCATCATGACCACATCGTGGCCGGACTGCGCAAAGACGTGGGCAATGCCGTTGCCCATCGTGCCTGCTCCAATGACGGTGACCTTCATGATCAGGCTTCTTTTTTCTTGGCCGCCTTCTTGGCCGCGGGCTTCTTGGCCGCCGCCTTCTTCGCAGGCTTCTTCTCGGCCTTGGCTTCCTTCTTGGGCGCTTCTTCCGCAGGCGCTTCCTCGGGCTTTTCAGGGGCTTCGAGTGGGAAGGCTCCTTTGCTCACGAGCAGGTTGTACCACTGCACGAGCTTCTTCAAATCGCTTTGGTACACGCGGTCGTGGTCGAGCTCGGGCACAATGCCGTCGACGAAGTCACGAATGGTCTGCGCAGCGTCCTTGTGGGAAGGACCTTCGGCACCTTTTTGGGCGTCGTGCATGCGGTTGAGGATGTCCAAGAGCGGCACATCGTCATCGTGGGTGTACATGGTGATGTCTGCGAGGTTGCTGACGCGGGCGGTGCCGGGCACGCTTGAGCGCTTGCCGTCCACCATGCTTTCCACCACGATGCTGGCGCTTCCGGAGGCCAACACTTGATACAGGCCAGGCTTGCCGGCCACTGCGAGAATGTCTGTGATCTTCATTGCGTTGCGAAAGTACGCAAGGACCGCCCTCAAAGGCCGGGGCAAGTCGGAAGTTGGGCGAGGGGGGAAGCGTGTCCTTGGTCGTCAAGCCCAAACGCCGCATGCTTCAACCCATTGGTCACCAGCAAGACTGGAACCTGAAGCACCAAGTTGTAGCGTGCCGCCTGAGACACGGCATCCTGGTTGAGTGCCACGTTGGGCGCCTTGCATTCCACGAGAATCCGCGGGGTGCCGTCCGGGGTGAACGCCACAATGTCGGCACGGCGCGACATGCCATTGAGCGTCAGTTGATGCTCCACCGACATGCATCCCAACGGGTAGCCAAGGACGGCATTCAAATGGTGAATGACATGCTGGCGCACCCACTCTTCCGGCTCCAACACCACCCACTTCTTTCGGGCGAGGCACAGGACCTCCATCTTGCCTTTGTCGGGCTGTCTTGTTTGGAGCGGCGCAGCCGGCCACTTCAGCGAAGGCATCGGGGAATCCATGCCACGAATCTACTTCTCAAGGCAGTACCTTCGCGGACATGCCGCATCGCCAAATCGTACGTAACATCACCTCGGGGAAGCTCTCTCCGATTTACGTGTTGCACGGCGAGGAGCCCTTTTTCATCACGGAAATCGTGCAGGCCCTGTTGGACACGGTGGTCGCCGAGGGATTCAAGGATTTCAACGAGACCGTGCTCTACGGACGCGACACGGACGTGGATGAAGTTCTCGCGGCGGCCCGTCGCTTTCCCATGATGGCCGACCGTCAGCTGGTGCTCGTGAAGGAAGCGCACGACATGCGCATGTGGAAGCGCAAGGACGACATGGCCAAACTCGCGGCCTACGCCGAGGATCCCGTCCCATCGACCGTGCTAGTCTTTGCCCACCCGCACAAGAAGGTGGACAGCCGGTTGAAGGCGGTGAAGACGATGTCGCGTCAAGGCACCCTGTTTTTGAGCGACAAAGTCCGCGACCACAAGCTGCCGCAGTGGATTGCAGGCTATGCAGAAGGGAAGGGGCTGCAATTGGACGGCCGCGTGTCGCAGTTGCTTGCCGAGAGTTTGGGCAACAACCTGCAGAAGGTGGCCAACGAGCTGACCAAGCTCCAAATCCTGCTCCCGGAAGGCACGAAAGTCACCACCGATCACGTCGAGCAGCACATTGGAATCAGCAAGGACTACAACGTCTTTGAGCTGCAGCGCGCCCTGGGCAACAAAGACATTGAACGGGCCAACCGCATCGTGCAGTACTTCGAGGCCAACCCCAAGAACGCGCCGCTTGCGATGGTCGTGCCCGTGCTGCACGCCTACTTCGCCCGGGTGTTGGTCTACCAGACACTTCAAGACCGCTCGGAAGGCGCCGCGGCCAAGGCCATGCGGTGCAGCCCCTACGCCGTGCGCGACTACGCCCGCGCCGCAAGTGCGTTCAGTCCGGCGAAGGTGGAACGCATCTTTGGATACCTCCGGGATGCGGATAAAAAGGCCAAAGGGCGATTCAATGCCACCACAACGGACGGCATGCTCCTCAGAGAGGCGGTGTTCAAGATTTTGCACTGACCTTTGATCCCATGAACGATTTGATGTTGCGTGCCCTTCGGGGCGAAGTGGTGGAACGGCCGCCGGTGTGGATGATGCGCCAAGCGGGTCGAACCCTGCCTGAGTACCGTGCCGTTCGCGCAGAGGTCGGCGGCTTCAAGGACCTGTTGATGAACCCCGACCGTGCAGCCGAGGTGACCCTTCAGCCCATTGACGCGTATGGCGTGGATGCCGCCATCTTGTTCAGCGACATCTTGGTCGTCCCCGAAGCCATGGGGCTGCCGTACAACCTCGTCGAGAAGGTGGGCCCACGCTTCCCAGAAACGATTCGCTCGCGCAGCGACCTCGACCGCCTGCACGCAGTCGACCCTGAGCGTGACCTCAAGTACGTGCTCGATGCCGTGCGCATCATCCTTCGCGAGCTCGATGGCCGCGTGCCTCTCATCGGCTTCGCAGGCGCCCCTTGGACCCTGTTTTGCTACATGGTGGAAGGGAAGGGGAGCAAGGACTGGGCCCTCGCGCGCCGGATGCTGTGGGAAGAACCGGCGCTCTCGGACGCCCTTCTCGCCGCCATCACCGCCGCCACCAAGTCCTACCTGCATGCCCAAATCGACGCCGGCGTTCACCTCGTCCAGCTCTTTGACAGCTGGGCCGGTTCCCTGAGCCGTGACTTGTATGTCCAGCGCATCCTGCCCCACATGCAGGACTTGCTCGAAGGGCTTCAAGACCGGGTGCCTGTGACGGTGTTCGCCAAGGGGGGCAGCCACTTCCTCGGCGACCTCGCCACCTTGCCGTGCACCACACTCGGCCTGGACTGGCAAACCGACCGCCGATGGGCCCGAGACCTTGCCAACAACGCCCCCGGCGGACCCAAAGTCCTGCAAGGCAACCTCGACCCCAGCGTGCTTTACGCCAATCCTGGCACCATTCGTGCAGAGACCCATCGCATGATTGATGAATTGGGCATCCATCGCACCATCGCTAACTTGGGCCACGGTTTGTACCCCGACATTCCTGCCGACCACGGCCGGGCGTTTGTCCAAGCGGTGAAGGAGTACGTGCCTGCAACTGAACGAGAAACAACCACATCTGCATGATTTTCAAGATTGAAACCGCGCGTTTGCCGCGCTTGGCCATGGTCCTCGTGGCCACCTTGGCCTTCCAGGGCCTTCAAGCTCAAAACCTCGTCCCCAACGCCAGCTTTGAGCAGGTCGCCGAGGACACCAAAGAAAAAGACATCAAGACCTTCGGGTTGGTGAACACCGTGACCAACGAGTGGAGCGGGGCCACGGATGTGTCTCCCGACCTGTTCATGGTGCGCGAAAAGGCGAGCAAGGTCACCGCACCTTGCAACGACTATGGCTTCCAAGAGCCCCAAGACGGCGATTTCTATGCCGGGTTCCGCGCCTACAGCAAGAGCCCCAAGCTCAAGCGTTCCTACCTCCAAGTGCAGCTTACTGAGAAGCTTGAAGCCAACCAGAAGTACTGCGTCTCCTTCGACCTCAGCCTCGCGGACTTGAGCCGCTACGCCGTGCCGGACATTGGTGCCATTTTGAGCGACCGCAAAATTGAGCGCGGCGGCACAGCTCCCATTGTCCAAAAGCCCGACGTGCAGCACAAGAGCAACAAGACCATGGTGTACATGGACGGTTGGGAAACGGTGTGCGGCACCTTCACCGGCACAGGCGAGGAGGAGTACCTCATCATCGGTTGCTTCGGCGGCGATGCCAGCATTGAGGAGGAGAAGGTCAAGCGCCCCATGGGCAACGACTGCTATGCCGGCAAGGCCCAGCAAGCGCAAGCCTACTACTACATCGAGAACGTCAAGGTGGAAGCCATCACGGCATTGAGCGAATGCAAGTGCGGTGCGGCAGACGAGCGCGACATGGATTTGGTCTACGGCTCTTCAAGCAACCTGCCTGAAGACGCTTCTGCCAAGCAGCGCATCGAGGACGCTGGCATCTACTACGCCTTCCTCAAGCGCATGCCCACCGCCGCTGGAAAGAACACGATTGCGGACGTCGTCGCCTTGTTGAACGACAACCCCAACATGAACCTCGAAATCGTGGGGCACTGCGACGACGACGAGTTCCTCGAAGGCAAAATCAACGTGCGTTACAAAGGCATCGGCAAGAAGCGTGCAGGCCAAGTCAAGCGACTCATCGAAGCGGCGGGCATCGCCCCGGAGCGCATCACAGTGAGCGGCCGTGAGAACACGGATCCTGCCAGCACACGCGACAGCGAAATTGCGCGGGCCCAAAACCGCCGCGTGACCTTCCTCGTGAAGTAAACCACGACTGTCATCCACAAAAAAGGGCGTCCCTCGGGATGCCCTTTTTTTGTGCGCCTGATGCGAGGCACCCGAGGCCTTTCTTCAGGCCACCTTCAAGTGACCGCGGTGCGACTTGGGCATCCTTTGAAGGATGGTGAAGGCAATCAGGAACAGTCCCACGAGGGCAAGGATGCTGTTGCGCATCGAACCGGTCACACCTTCGATGTAGCCCCACCCAAACATGCCAATCACCAGGCCACTCTTTTCGAGCACTTCATAGAAGCTGAAGTACGAAGCGTTGTCTTCCGTTTCAGGGATGAGCTTGCTGTATGTGGAGCGGTTGAGGCTCTGGGTGCCTCCCATCATGAAGCCAATGACGCCGGCAGCGAGGTAGAACCCTTCTTTGGTCGAGGCAAACCAATAGGCGTAAACGCACACGGCGCACCACGCGAGGATGCAGCCTCCAAGGGCCTTGACGTTGCCCACCTTGCCACTGCACCATGCCACAAAAAACGCGCCCGGAATGGCCACGATTTGCACCAAGAGGGTGGCCACGATGAGCTCTGGGGTGGTGAGTTGGACCTCTTTGATGCCAAAGCTGGTGGCCATCAACATGATGGTTTGGATGGCCATGCTCATCACAAAAAACGACCCGAGGTAGCGGGTGAGGTGCAATTTGCCTTTCAAGTCTTTCGCCACCCCGCGCAGTTCTTTGAACCCTTGGGTGAGCAAGTTGCCCTCGGGTCGCGCGTTGTGCGGGTTGGAGGGGAGCTTGCGGAAGGCAGGCTGCGCCCAGCTGACCCACCAGACGCCCACAAGCACAAAGGCCCATTTGGTGAGGTGAGAGCCAATCCCCATGATGAAGGCCAAGCAAATGAGAAGCAAGGTCACCGAGCCGATGTAGCCCATGACATAGCCCCGTGCGCCGAGTTTGTCATGCTCTTCAGGAGGCGCGATTTCTGGCAAGTAGGCGTTGTAGAATCCCAGGCTTCCCCAAAATCCAAGGTTGGCCAAAAACAGCGAGCCCATGCTCCATTCCAAATGCGCAGGGTTGAAGAAGAACATGCTCGCACAACCCACCGCACCTGCGTAGCAGAAAATCTTCAGGAACGTCAATTTCTTCCCCGCGTAGTCGGCCATGCCACTGAGCAAGGGGCTGAGAAAGATGATGACCAGAAAACTCGTGGCCAACACGTAGCTGTAGAGCTGGGTGTTGAGGAATTCCATGCCCCAAAAAGACACCACATCGCTCACCAACGTGCCGTCCTCTTCACGAACGGTGGTCATGGCATTGTAGAAGATGGGGAAGATGGTGGTGGTGATGACCAGCGAGTACACACTGTTGGCCCAATCGTACATGGTCCACGCTTTTTGGACCTTCTTGCTGTACACAGGCGAATCTTGGGCAGTCATGGCCGCCAAGATAGGCCGCAGGTTGAAAGGTCATGTACCTTTGACCCCGATGCACAACGATGGTTCCTTGAATGGGCAGTATGACGTGGTGGTTGTGGGCGGCGGAATCGTCGGTGCAGCCACGTTCTACAAGCTCCAAAAGCGCTTCCCAGAGCGCCGCATGCTCCTGATTGACAAAATGCCCCGCTTGGCCGACCACCAAACCGGCAACAACTCGGGCGTCATTCACTCCGGACTTTACTACAAGCCTGGGTCTTTGAAGGCCACCAATTGCGTGCAGGGACGTCGGGAGCTCGTGCAATTCTGCAAGGAACATGACGTGCCACACGACGTCTGCGGCAAGGTGGTTGTGGCTGCGGATGAGTCGGAGCTGCCCATGCTTGAGAAGATTCACGGCATCGGCCAGCAGAACGAAATCGAGAACCTCGAACGCATCGACGCCAACCAGCTTCGCGAAATCGAACCCCATTGCAAGGGCGTGGCGGCCCTTTGGGTCGGATGCACAGGCATTGTGGATTTTCGAAATGCCACGGAGAAGATGGCCGCCGCGGCCTTGGCCATCCAACCCCAAAGCGCCATTCGACTCGGGGAAGAGGTCGTGGACCTCGGTCCCGAAGGAGACGGCTCCGTCATTTGCACGACCGTGGCAGGGGAGGCGCGGACCTACCACGCCGACAAAGTGGTGGTGTGCGCAGGCCTTCAAGCCGACCGTTTGGCACGCAAAGACGGCGTTGCCTTGAAGGAGCGCGTGGTCGGGTTCCGTGGCGATTACTACGAGCTCGAAGACCACGCCAAGCACAAGGTGCGCAACCTCATTTACCCTGTCCCCAACCCGGATTTCCCCTTTCTCGGCGTGCACTTCACACGGATGACCAATGGCGAGATCGAGTGCGGTCCCAACGCGGTCTTCACGTTCAAGCGCGAAGGCTACGGCAAGACCGACTTTGACTTGCGCGACACCATGGAAGCGCTGGGGTATGGCGGAACGTGGAAGCTGTTCTTCAACAACATGGCGTTTGGCATCAACGAGTACCGCCGTGCCTTTTCGAAGCGCCTTTTCTTGAAGACACTGCAGCGGTTGGTGCCGTCCTTGACCATGGACGACATCCGTCCGGGCCGTTCAGGCGTCCGCGCGTTGTTGCTCAGTCAAGATGGGGACACCCGTGATGATTTCCGCATTGAAACCACAGACCGTTCCATCCACATTCTGAACGCGCCATCACCCGCAGCCACTGCATCGTTGGCCATCGGGGATTACGTCGCCGACCGCTTTCAAGAGCGGTTCACGGCCTGAGGTCCAACTGCGAGGAATTTCGCTTCAAGCTCAGGGGCAAAGCGTGTCGTAGACGAGCAAGAACTCGAGCAAGTCGTTGACGTTGATGGCGCCGTCGAAGTTCATGTCGCCTGGGCACACCGGAACGCATCCCATGAGTTCTTCGTCGTAGATGGTCCCATTCAGGCACATGTAGCTCAAGTCGCAACTGCCATCGTCCACGGTGGCCGAGGCGTCGTAGTTGATGGACAGCGGGTTGGTGCAGCCTTCCACGTACCCTGCAGGCAAATTGCATGGCTCGGGACATCCCGCCAAGGGGTCAAAGTCGCAAGACAGCGGATTCATGCAACCGGGGTAGGTGCATGAACCGTCCGACGTCAAAGCAGCCGGATCGAAGTTGCACGCCATCTCATCCGTGCATCCCGGATTCGAGGGGTACAGGGTGAAGCATCCTCCGTCTTCGGCGTCTCCACTTTCAAACCCCGAGCCATTCCATGCTCCAGTATGCACGATGAAGTCGTCCATCACAAGGGTGAGGATGTCCCCACAAAGGCTCCAGACGTACATGGTTTCGTCGGTGCTGGATGCGGTGAAATCGCCATCAAACGTCAGCACGGAGGTGGTGGCGTTGTCCTCGCACAAGGCGTCCACGTTCAAATCCCACGTGGTGGCCGTCATGTCCGTCACTTCGTTTTCCCCAAACGCACACGATCCATCGTCCACGCAGGCCTCCGCATTGTAGTTGCATGCCCAAGGCGTGGTGCATCCCTCGAATGCGTTGAATGCGAAGGTGACGCTTTCTCCTGCGCCGCCAGCCACAGGGTCATGTTCGCTGGTTTCAAGGATCCATTCGACGAGGTTGCCGTCGGAAGCCTCCCCGACCTCGAGGGTGTAGCAGCCGTCTTCTAGGCATCCGGCATCGAGGGCGTTGTAGCCATTTTGGAGGGTGCCGGTGTCGAGGGTTTGGCCTTGGTTGTTGGTCAAACTCCACGTTACCCCTTCCCATCCATTGCCCTCTGCGTCCATCATTTGAAGGGTGAAGCAGTGCTCGAGGCAAAAGACGCACGAAGAAGGCACACTCACGCACACGGTGGGGTCGTAGTTGCAGGCGTTGACGTTGGTGCATCCCAAATTCAAAATGTCCCCTTCAACCCTGCAGCACTCGTAGGACTCTTCGCAGAGTGCATCCCACGTGGTTTGTGCGCAAAAGAGGTCGTAGGTGACGACTTGGGCGACACACGCCTGGGATTCGGCCAGGGTGTAGCCTTCGGGGGCTTCGGCGACAAACAAGGCTGGGGCCGAGCCCAGCACGTCGGGCAAATGCCACTGAGGTTCGGCGTCGGTTTGGGCAGCAAGGGTGGACCCAAAGACCAGGAAAATCCAAGCTGCAAGGCGGAGGTGCAATGTCATGACGAGGTTGGTTGGTGTTTGAAAGATACCGCGGGGGCCTCGCTTTGCACATGTTTGGGCACAAAAAAGCCGCCCGATGGGGGCGGCTTCCTTGTCTAACCAAAACCTAATTCATGTCAGCGATGGGTTCGCTGTCAACCTGAAAAACCATGTTCACCTTCCATTACGGGGAAGGTTGAAGAAGGTTACAGAGCGGGCGATTTTTTTCTATTGGCTTTGATATTTTAGACTCAAATGGAACGCTACCTCTGTTTATTTCGGGTCATACTTGTTTTGCTCATTGCAGGGTTGGGCCATGTTCAGGCCCAGCAGATGCCGGAGGGACATCCCGACGCTGAGTATGTACCATCCGTGAACGGCCAGTTGTTGGTCAATGCCAGCTACTTGGTTGATTTTGACGGTCCATCGGGTGTGGCACATTGGGTTCATTACACACTCCAACCGTCTGAATGTGTGGGGCCAGCTGTTCGGTCAAATGACTTCCATCTTGACAGACGTGTACCTGGTTGCCCGGATCATCAGGCATACCGTGCAACTGGATATGACCGTGGCCATTTGAAGCCCGCCGCGGATTCCAAGAGATCACAGCAGGAGATGCGCGCATCTTTTTTGATGACCAACATGGCCCCGCAGACGCCAGGCCTCAATCGAGGCGTTTGGAAGAAGCTGGAGGAACATGTTCGTGCGTGGAGTTTTGCCCATGGCGAGGTGCATGTCACCAGTGGACCCAGTGATTATTCTGTGGGAACATTGCCGTCAGGAGTTCGAGTGCCTGCGGCCTACTGGAAGGTAATTTTACGGACCGATCCGGACACCAGTTGTTTGGCCTTTCGATTCCCAAATCAATCTCAGGTATCAAGCAGCCTGGAGGCCCACTTGGTTCGTGTCGATAACTTGGAAGCAGAGCTGGGCATCGATTTGTTTCCAGCCCTGCCCGACGATATTGAACAACGCATTGAAGCCCAACTCCCTAAAACCGTATGGTACGCGCCAGCCCTTCCAGGAGGGACAGGAGGGGGACGCGAGACGAAAGGCAAGACATCCTCGAGTTCAGAAGCAGTGCAGTGCATGGGCATGGCCAAATCCACGGGTCGGAGGTGTCGAAACTCCACCACCCATCCTTCCGGGCGTTGCCATCACCACCGAAATTGAAGCTGTTGGCATTTGCCATTCGCGAGAAAGCAAGCTTTCGCTCTCGCGCACAAAAAAGCCGCTCACATTGTGAACGGCTTTTGTAGTCGGGGCGGCAGG
>Ga0163109_10000745_pt1 | contig 26071 bp, 24 predicted proteins | sample CRUFie1St13metaG_FD_108704 | JGI IMG/M metagenome (GOLD analysis project Ga0163109, IMG submission 108704) | Marine microbial communities from the Costa Rica Dome - CRUD Field 142mm St13 metaG | ecosystem: Environmental > Aquatic > Marine > Oceanic > Photic zone | place: Costa Rica: the Eastern... | reverse complement strand
TTGAGTCTAGAGGTGCGATTCCATCCCCAGGTATTACGCGATAGCTGTTATCTGTAAGTTCCTGAGGGGCGTCAAGTAGATCTTGGAAATGACAGTGTTCTAGCTCGCCAGACTTGAGTAAATCAAGGTCTTCTAACTTGCTTTGCCCGGACCAAAAATGGAAAAAATCGATCATTGGCCTTACGCTCGGGTGATCAGCCGCTCGTGTCATTTGCAGTGCCGATCGAAGTGTTGCCAGATGATTTGAATTCCTCAAGAACTCGATCATGCAAATGAGTTCGTATTCTGAAGCAATCTCGGCAGCTTCATTAATAGCCTCGGGTGTGGCGTCAAAATCATCAGCGGTAACCTTCCGGAAGGTTATTGAAGGTGAGTAGATTTTTCGGACGCCAAGTTCTGAAAATTGTGCGCAACGTCTTCTCCACTTATCCAGAGACGATTTTCGTGCAGGGCCAGGTATCCAAAGGTCTGGCAAAGTCACAGCGGCACAAATCGGTGTTTGACCGAGGTCATCTAGAAGGACTCTTGCTCCTGAAAGTGAATCGTTCTCAAGGAACACATCAAGCAATGCTGAGTTTAACTCAACGAACTCTATGCCGGCACGAGACCAACCTTCGAGCGAACCGCGAAATCCTGCCGCGCTGGAAGTGTTCTGATGCATGGCTAAAACCATTCCGTCGCCGGGAGCAGATATTGCCTGTTGAGCACTGCCAATAAGGGACGGCAAAGTCAGTGCAGATAGAACAAAGTTTCGTCGGTCTAACATGTTCAGGTGCTCCTTCTATGCTTATGGCTGCTCATTACCTTTATATTCTTGTAATAATTATTGTCGCTCTCCAAGAAGAGCACCTTGCAAACTTTCATTAAGATCGCTAGTCTCTATGATACTTTATAACATGAATGTTTATAAAAAGTGCAAGTCGTTTTGTCGAAAACCAGTAACCATGTCTAGGGGATGGGGAAAATGTTACAAGTAACCGTTGCAAAACCAATCAAGGCTATGTGCCTCCTGGTGGTCGCCACCTTCTTTAATTTCATCTCTTCTGCGCAGGTGGATGAAGTAACCCGCTACGTTCGTTTTAGTGATGGCTCGGGCACACATAGCGGGATCTTGAAAGAAGACATGATCTCTGTCCTTAGTGGTGACCCGATCTTTGATGATGACGTGTTACAGACTGGAGAGACGGTGAGTTTGAACTCCGTAGTTCTAGAAATTCCAATGGATCCGACGCGAGTCCCCAATGTGCTGGGTGTAGCGGGAAACTCCAATAACCCCAACAGAGATCCGGTTGCCATTGATCACCCACGCTGGTTTAGCAAAGCTACGACTTCATTAGCTAAGAATGGAGCTTCAGTTGAGGTTCCTTTCGGCGCTACAAATTTTAACTTCGAGGGAGAGCTTGTCTTAATTATTGGCAAGCAAGGCAGGCACATCCCAGAATCTGAAGCAATGGATTATTTGTTCGGAGTCGCTGTTGGCAATGACTGGAGTGAAAATGACTGGTGCGGCGAAGGCCGGGGAGTAGAAGAACCTAGTCACGTTTTTTGCAAAGCGGGAGATACATTCGCAACTTTAGGTGATCAAGTTGTGAAAGGATTAGACCTGAGCGATTTGCAATTATCTGTGAGGCTGAACGGCATTGTCGCCGCACAAGGCTCGACTGCTGATTTTCGCGACGATGCTGCCACGCTCATCAGCAAACTCAGCCACTTCATTACACTGAAGCGCGGCGACATGATTTACACGGGAACAGTCGCGCCTCCCCAGCTCCCTGGAACTAGAAGGCAACTCTGGCAAGATGACGTCGTTGAGGTGGAGATCGAGGGCGTTGGAACTGTAAGCAATCAACTAGTTAAGACAACTCGTATGGCTTCCTCTGGCCCCGCCATCGAAGCACCTAATGGGAGATATGTTCGATTCAACCATTCATCAGGAACATCCTATGGCTTATTGAACGATAGTGAAATATTGGAGCTCGAAGATAATCCGATTAGCGGTGAGGTGCACCAAACGGGGCGGAAATTTCAGGTCAATAGCGTGGAATTAGAGTTGCCAATTGATCCCGAATCGCCGGGTCGTAAGGTGCTCGCGGTCGCTGCTAACTATCATCCAGAAAATGCACCACCTCGTCAGGTCCCTCACCCTCGGTACATGTTTAAACACTCGTCTGGGCTCAGTGGCCACAATGGCGATGTCGAGAGGCCGCCGGAAGTTGAGATGTTTATCCCAGAAGGAGAGCTCGTTTTAGTCATAGGTCGCGAAGGGCGTCATATCCCGGTTAATGAAGCTAATGACTATATTTTTGGTGTCGCTGTTGGCAATGACTGGTCAGAGCTCTCATGGATAACCGCGGGTCCTGGGGTTAGACCTCTTAAGCTAGTAAGCAAGGCAACGGATACTTGGGCTGCAATTGGCAATGAGATAGTAAGAGGCCTTGACTACGGCCACCTTGAAATCTCTACGCACGTAAATGGAAATCTGCTATCTAGCGGTTACACATCTACGATGATCAATAATCCCGCGCGTCTAATAAGCTACCTGTCGCGTTACATGACTCTGAAACCTGGCGATCTGATTTATACTGGAGCTATCTCTCCGGAATCAGGAATGCGACGTAATCTAGCTGTTGGCGATGTGGTACAGGTAGAGATAGACGGTCTTGGTTCTATGGAGCAGCAAGTAATTGATATGCCCCAATGGCTGAGGTAACGCTCGTAAGTCTGTGGGTAAAACACTCCAAAGGAATATTGGCTATGACAGACGTAATGACAAAGTGGGTCGCCGTGTTATTGTTGGTTGTGATCCCTAATCCATCTCGCTATTTTCCCTTCAGAACGATCAAGCGGCTTTTGGGGGATTTAGAGGTAAGGTTGGCAGGATCATTGCGATAACCGGGCGTGGGTGTCTGGTCAATGTGGAATTTTGGTAATGTCTTGATGGTTTGGGCAAGCTGGCGGGTAACACTTTGAGAAACCGAATAGGCCTGAAGTCACTTGCAATTCGTTCAGGTTTCCCTCGGGTCAAATCGGTTGCCAAGAATGATTACAGCTTAGTAGTCAGCTAATGACTGAGCTCGCAAAACACTCGTCGTTGCAGTAAAGCTTAAAACTACATATGACAGTACTCTTTTGCTTTGCATCTGTCATTCTCCTAACTTTCATTTTTGTTTTGAGTGGTCAGCGAGGCGTACCTTCTGAGTAACATAGCCCCTGCGTTCTGTATTCCTGAGCGGATCACTCCGTTGCTTGCTTACTACTGTAAAGATTCTAAACCCGGCTCAACCATTATGGTATGTTACAGCATATCATGATGGTTGATGTACACGATCAGTGCGTATACAACATCGCAAAATCCAGCGATGTCAATCATAGGGACACTTCTCCTCCTCTAAAATTCGCACCTAAGCTTCCTGTGCTTCTGGCGATATTTGTCATGATCGATAAGTTGCAAAAGTCCACTAAAGGGTCGCAGATCAACGGTAAATTAGTCGTGACTGATCAAGTAATTTGATTGAAAGCGATTCCACCATAGGAATCATTTAGAAAATCCTAGGACGTTTCAACAAGATATTAGAAGGACAGGTCAATGACATGCAGAGACATCCATCCAAGCAAGTTGGGTGAACGGCAGGAATGAAATAATCAGAATGATGAGCATGAGGATAGGTAGGGTAACTAAAAGATTTTTCATACAGTGCTTGCGTCTAAAATTCGTTGCAAGAGCCGTACACACTGACCGTTGATGGTTTGCCTAATTTATAGCTCTTGCAAGCAATAGCTGCGTTAGGTTTGGACGCCATATGGCGGCAATCAGAGCAATCAGTAGGACCAGGATAAGGCTATTGATTATCAATGCGGCCCCAGCTACAGCAGCACTACCAAAGATAGTTATGTGTGTTAACAGAATCAGAGCCAGTAGCACCGCATTTACGGTCAGTAACTTTTTCTTCGCATCTGCCTCTTGCTCAGTACTTGCGACGAGGGCGAAGGTTGTTACAAGAGAAACCCAAAATAACGGAACTGAAACAAAATCAAAAACTAGCGCGGTCAGTAGTGCAATCTCAAGTGAGGCTGGTACGCCCCAAACTACCCCAAGCCATAGAAGGTTAATCTGATCCCGCTTTTTTCTTTTTGCCAACCAAATATTTACTCCTGTGACAGAGACAATGGTTAGCGCCATACCGAGTATGAAGTAGATTACTTTTCCTAGATAGCCAGCGAAGTGCCCAAAATGCAGGTAGTACATTGAATATACAATCTGTCGCCCTGCTTCACCATCACTGAAGCCGACTTTACCCAAGTAGCGTCCGGCAGCATCAAACTGGTAATTCTCGGAGTAAATCATGCGTTGTGGATGTCTGGCCATGATCGTAAAAAACTGAGCAGGAGTGCCAGCTTCATGCACAACGATTAGAAAAGGGTCTGCGTCTGGTGCGACAACGGTCATTTGAGTGAAAGCGGTTTCAAGATCTAGAGGACCAGCCAAATTCAGCTGCGGCTCCTCACCAAAAACTGACGCTGTAACTGCAGCCGGATCTTTACCAGTAACAGCAGAAACTACACCTAGCAAAGGGCTAACTAATCCAAAATAAGCCCCAGTGATGGCTATGAGCAAATAGAACGGGGTTCCCCAGACGCTCAATCGGTTATGGATGTCCACTTGCTCCAGTCGAGTACCTGAGCTGAGCCGCAGTTTAAAGGCATCTTTAAAAATGCGCGGATGAGCAAAAAGCCCTGAAATGATGAGGGCACAAAGCATGGCGCCGAGAGTACTCACCAACATCATTCCAACGCTGTTAGGTATGGTGAGGTATAGATGCATGTCGATTAGAAAATCTGTCCACTTACTCTCGACAACGTTGCCCAAACTCCCGTCATGGTTTACATACCAATCTTGCTTCTCGTTAGCCAAAGACAGAAATGGTCGCCCCTCGGTGGGTAAATATACATACATATGGCTAGTCAAAACTTCTTCGTTCGCGATAGCGTCATTAACTCCCTTTTGCAAGGCAGAGATCTCGAAGGCAAGTGATTCGGCAACACTGGCTTTCTCCCAGCGTTGGAACTCAGGGTAAAAAACACATAGGGTTCCTGTAAGGCAGACAATGTACATCAATGTACTGACCAGCAGTCCGATCCAGGAGTGGGCTGAAAGGGATTGCTTTATAAATAATCCGGACAACTTCATTGGCTAAATCTCAATGAAAGTGGATAAGGAAAGAATCGTTAAAGCGATTTGGGATGCCACTGGGCGTGTGAGTGTCGTATCCGCAACAATCCAGAATGCAAATAGTCCCCAGAGAATCGGCAAAAAACAAATGGCTAGAACCAATTGGTTCAATGCCGAATCGATCATCAATGTGGATAGGCCATAGCTTATCGACGCGCTGGTGGCGAGCGCAAACGGCAGGACGATGAGGGCCATTCCTGTGAATCGCAGCAATATTTGAATCGAAGGCTTAGTCACAGATATGAACTGCATTTCATTTATCGAGGCATCATGAACCCTTGCGTTGAGGACAATGAAAGTAAATGCAGCCAGGGATGGGAGCGTAATGCCATAGATCAAGCCAAACTCCCAGCCCTCAAGAGCGGACCAGCAAAACACCGCAAGCCCAATCAAAAGCCAGCCAAAACCCGTAAACGATGCTTTTAGAGCAGGTTTATATTTCCAAGAGTAGTAGAGGATTCCCGGACCCCCGAGCGTACATAGCGATCCAGCTAAAAGATAGGCAGCAGAGATAACATGCATTACTAAGTCAGTTTCAGGTAACCACGCGTTTAAGGCATAAGAAGAGTTATTCTTGCCTCGCAGGTAAATATCGTATCAAAATTTATGAAAAACGAGAATGATATTTATTCGCATCTTTATGGGATTTTTGCTATTTTAAGGATCCAACAAGTATGGATCTAAGGAAGTTATGATGGTGCGTAAATTAATGAAATCATGCGTGTATTTGGCAGTTTTTCTTTTGCCTATCTTCGTGATCGCAGAGGTTCCTTTTAGTCCCGACCAAAGCTTTGGAAGCGCTATACCAGAGTCAGGTTCCGTGAAGACCCTCAAGCAAGCCATTGCAGATGCAGCAGCGACATCTGGGACTCCGCTGAAGATTTCTGGACTTATTACAGAGGTTTGTCAAGCAAGAGGCTGTTGGATGATTTTGGTTGACGGAGATTCCCATGCAAGGATCTTTTTTGAGGATTATGGATTTTTCGTGCCAACTGACACGAGTATGCAGCGCGCTGTTCTGTACGGCACGATTTCCGAGCACACGCTATCATACGAAGAGGCTGAGCATTTAGCCGAAGACGCGGGAAGAAAGGCTTTGTTTGTTCGAGGGGAGCAAATAAAGGAATACACGATATTAGCTCAGGGAGTGCAGATCGAAAATAAAACCTAGTGTATACATATTTCGATCAGTTGATTGCTAGCGTACCCTTCACAAGACAAAAAAGTAGAGGAATTAGGAATGATTACAAGTAAACACCTCATAGTATCTACCGGTTGCCTCGTAGTAGCAGGATACTTCTCAACCTCATTAGCGCAAGAGTTTACCGCTGGTCAACCATTAGGTGCGACTAACCAATCGGGTGATTTTGTTGAGATGAGCAGTAATGTGACCGTCTACGGAAGCTTCCACTTTACAGAGAGTTGTACGTTTGATCCGGAGAGAAATCTGATTCTCGCTATGAACAGGGGGAACGACGGAGGGACCGATGATGGCTTTGTATCTCTTATCAATCCGGACGGCAGTGTCCACACATCAAAATGGATCGGAGCAAGTCGTGATGGATTAGAATTGCGAGATCCCATTGGAAGCGCTATTGCAGGCAACCTCCTCTTTACCGCAGACAATGGCTCGAGAGAAGTTCGGACTTTCAGCCTTGATACCGGCGCACCAATATCTGCAGTTGCAATTCCTGGAGAAGGGTTTATTAATGGAATTGCCGGAAGAGAAGATGGCACATCCTATCTATCCGACACAACTCAGGGCGTAATTTATGAAATATCGTCAGATGGCAGCGTATCAGTATTTGCCGAAGGGATGCCCCTCAACCGCCCAAATGGAGTAGCCTTAGATAATGACGGTAACATAGTGGTTGTAAACATAGGTGACTCAGCAGTGATAACATACGGGCAAGATGGGCAGGTGATCAATCAAGAGACCGCCGTTGAAGGTGGTAACGATGGAGTGGTTGTCCTAAGTAATGGTACGAAGTATGTCAGCAGTGTTCGATTCGGCAGCGTCTCAAGAATAGACCGCCAAGGAAATGCGCAGATTATCGCGAGAGGGATACCAAGCGCTGCATCCATGTGCTATGACTCGAGACAGAACCAGCTGGTGATACCTATGAACCCGAATAATAGTTTGGCATTCATACGCTTGTGAAACCGGCGAGGTTAATCGAAATATACTTTCCTCACAGAGGGCGCTCAACCCATCGGTAGCTTGGGACATTTTCACAGAATGCCTCAGACACTCTGCCGCCCAGCAATGCCTTGGAAGACTGATAAAAATTCGGGCCTATTCGATTAAGGTCTCTTGACTGAGGAGGAATTCAATTCCAGTATGCTCTAAAAGCTAATTGAGCCTTCTGCTGTTTCAAAATCAACGTCAAATGCGTCGGCAATCCTTTCTGCTGTAAGGACTATTTTTGGTTCCCCTGCATAGACTACGCCGCCATCTTTCAATACGAAGACTGTATCTCCATATCTTCTGACCGATGCAATATCGTGTATCACCAACACTACGCCGATTCCGCTATCTGCAGCTGCTCTGAGGATTCTCATGACTGTTTGTGCCTGTTTAAGATCCAAGGATGCCGTAGGTTCGTCCAGCAACAGGTATTTATCTTCGCTAACTAAAGTGTCTTCATCAAAAACTTGTGCTAGCGCTTTAGCGAGAAGAATTCTCTGTTTCTCACCCCCTGAGAGTGTCATAAGTTCTCTCCCAGCTAAGTGCAGCGCGTCAACGATCCGCAAGGATTTCTCAACATACTCTGAGGATAAAACAAGGTTCTCTGCGAACGGAGCTCTTCCTAATTGCACCATCTCCCAGACCTTAAGCCCAAATGCAGGGGAAGTTTGTTGCGGCATAACTGCTCTACGCACCGCGAGTTCCCTCGCCGAATAAGAAGAGACTTCTACCCGATTCAAGAGAGTAGATCCGCTTGTCGGAGCTAGATCGCCCGACATCAATTTTAATGCAGTCGATTTTCCAGCCCCATTTGGGCCAACTATCGCAGACAGCGCACCGGCCTCACACCTTATGTTTACATCTTGCAGCAAACTTTTTCGATCGATAGAGTAATGAACTTCTTCTAGGCACAGGCTCATGGCATCCAGTCCTTGGATCGAATGAGAAGCCAAATAAAAAAAGGAGCCCCGACTAAACTAGTAATTATCCCCAATGGAAGTTCAGCCGGTGAAACCGCAATGCGGGCTAGAATATCGGCAGTCAAAATCAGAATTACACCAAGAAGCGCTGAGCCCGGAAGGACTAATCGGTGATCAGTTCCTACCAAGAGTCTAATTAAGTGAGGCGCGACTAGCCCAATAAAACCTATTATTCCCGAGACAGAAACGGCAGCAGCCGTAGCCATTGCTGGGAGTATGATCATCCTGCGTTTGAGCTTAGCCGTATCGCAACCCAAATGCTTAGCATCCGTTTCTCCGATTGCGAAAAGATTTAGGTTTCTCGCATCTCTCAAAATCAACGCCGAGGCTATGCACACAACAAGCATAGAGGGCCAAATCTTTGTCCATACTGCTCCCCCAAGACTTCCTAAGGTCCAGAAGTTGATAGATCGTAGTTGCGTATCGTCACTCATAAAAACAAGGAAACCAAGGGCCGCAGCTGCGAGAGCATTTATAGCTATGCCGGAGAGGAGCATAGCAGCAACGGAAACGTGACCGCGCTTAAACCCAATTCGGTATACCAAAATCATCGCGAATAAGGAGCCAAGAAATGCAAAAACTGGAAGCGCAAATACCATGAGAAACTCAGGTATAAACGTCAGAGTCGAACCAAAGATAATCCAGATAGACGCACCAAGAGCTCCACCTGAAGAAACCCCAATGAGTCCAGGGTCAACAAGAGGGTTCCGAAAAAGACCTTGAAGTGCTGCACCAGAAATCCCCAAAGCGGCGCCCACGCAAACACCGAGGAAAACTCTTGGTAATCTTATTACACTCACTATTGCCGAAGAGCCTGACATGGCCGTTGGGTCGGCACCGAGAGTTCGCTTTAGCCCTTGCCAAATACTGGAAATTGGTATTTCGACGGGCCCTGTAAGAATTGAAATTATCAAGGCTATTAGGGCCATGCCTCCGAGTATCGAAAGGGCGAACACTCGTTTTGTTTTTGACCGATTAGATAATTCAAAAATAGAGCTTGTATCGACGGTGCTTTCCATTATTCTTCGATAGATTTTGTTACGCCCAGTCCCTCATGAAATCGATCAGCTACATATGCAATTGCTTCCGGTAATCGGGGGCCAAATCCAAGAAGAAACAAACCATCTATTGATAAGATGTTTCCCGATCTAGCCGCGGGAGTCATTCCCAATGCGGGATGCGCCTGAATGGTCTCTATCCCACCTAAAGATGCTAGGGAGTGCTCCATCATCATGATTACGTCAGGTCTAGCATCAGCTAAAGCCTCATACGAATATGCCTTGTAGCCGCTCTGACTTGCAAAGATATTTTCACCTTTAGCTAGATTGATTATCGCGTCAGCGGCGGTATCTTTGCCGGCTGCCATTGGAGAGCCATCTGACGCACTCATCAAAAATAAAACCTTTGGCTTGCGCGAAACAACAGCTAGCTTCTCATCAATTTTCTGCATTTTTGCAATGATGTTTTGCGAAAGACGCTGGGCTTCAGTCTCAGCGTCAAGGGTTTTCCCGATGGTATCTATGCGTTGCAAAAGACCAGCTAGGTTAAACCCGTCCTCTGTCAAAACAAATGGAATGCCGGTTTGCCTTATCTGCTCCACTACTTCGGGTGGCCCGGTCTCTGAGGATGCAATTATCATATCGGGTGATAGGGAAAGAAGACCCTCCGCCCCCAACTGCCTGACATACCCAACGTCGGGAAGGCTCGTAACACTTTCAGGGTGAAAACTTGTAGTATCCCTACCGATTACCTGATCAATTTTTCCTAGTGCATAAATTATTTCGATTATATCACCACCGATACTAATAATACCATCTGACTCTTGCGGTGTTTCTCCGCAACCTACGATTAACAAAACCGCGACAAATGCTAATGTCCGTCCAATGATTTTTGAGATATTTCTTTGATGCGGTATCCTCACCGAATGGCTCCATCAATAGCTTGGAAGCTTAGCGACTATGTTTCGCCATGCGGATAACTCAATTTGACCAGGCTTTCGCTCACCGAAAAATTGGCAAAAACAATTGCCCGCCTCATTAAATATTTCGACAGAAGTGACTATCCCGTCTGAAGTCGGCTTCCGCACCTCCCAAATGCTCTCCACTGCGCTTTGATTTAAGTGAAGGTTAAAGTTTTTATCCAGAATATTTAGCCATTCACCGATAATTGCAGTCCTGTGGATAGTTCCAGTGTGGATTTGAATACACCCCGGGTTTCCGACAAAACACATAATTGATGCTTGATCCTTCACGGCATTCTCGAGAAGTTCTCCCAAGCAGCCGTTCTTCAGCCTTCTGGTGAATTTCCCTTCAGCCACACGCATCGACTGACGTCGACCGACACCAAATTCATTCAACAGGGCAAAGAAATAGTGGGTGTCCTTCAGGTTTTCCCAGTGCGAAAGAAAATTGACTATATCCAAGTCTTCATCAGCGGCATCGCCCCTTCCAATTGGTAAACTGTGGATATTAAGGGGGGCCTCTTGGTCTCCTGCAGAAAATCGTTCTATCAAGGTAAGATAGGCCTTCAAACTGCTATCTATGGGAAGATAAACCTTAAGGACGGCCTGACCGTCGATATCAAAAAACTGAAAGCTATGCCGTTTGCCTGAAGCTACTTCCTCTGCCACAGCAAATCCAAAATGCCAATGGCTCATAAAGAGGCGCAAATCGATGTCCCTATTCAGAACTATTCCGTGCCCTGGGCCGATGCTGATATTATTAAATTCCCCATGCTTTTCATGAACACAGTCTTCATTCCGGGTTAAGACCATTACAGAACCGAGGCTTGGCATGGAACGAATAATCTCTGCCCAGTCGCCTTCTAGTCTTATGATGTCCTTATTTGTCCGACTTCCCAATAACTCCGCCTCTGAGGTCCCAATTTCAAGTGCTAAATCCCTAGCTCTCATTTTAGGATACTCTGATTTGAGCTGTTCAAACCTCATCCGTACTTCCGTCCTCGGTAGACGTGTTGACTCGACTCTTTGGGTAGGTGTTTTCATCATCGAAATTTTCTGTTTTGCAACTTCAATTAACTTAAGTTGCCTCTTTAACCCACGTTCCTAGATGTGATTGCAAAAAACGCTTCTATCCAACAGCTCACCGCAATTGCGGAAACCAAAAATCCGCTTATATAAAAGCTATCGCAAAGCTGAGGTTTTGTTTTCCATGCAAGCAAAAAGAATCCTAACCCACCAAAGGTCAGTATGACGCTAAGCAATGCCAATCTCATCTCAGGTGTCACTCTCTAGTGCTTCCCGATTGAGTTAGGTCGATACGATGCAAACGAGCCGCTTAAACTTTTCTCAGATTGCTCAGAGTTTGTGCATTGATGCAGCATTCCAATGAGCTCATTGAGCGAATCCCCATCTAATCTGAATGACATCGGACCAATTGTAAGAGTATAAACACTACACTGTTGGCAACCCGTCAAAGCACATACTCCAAGTTTTATATTGATATCGTTGCCACATATCTTCTTATCCATATTACTACCTCCACGTAGTCTGGTTCGAATTGAAAATCTTTGCTGATCCCTTCGAACTTCTTAGTGTTGTTAAAGCCTTAAGTTATGAATTGATGTATCGCCGATCTCGATAAGATCGGTTATTACAATCTCGACGCATTCTGGGAGAGGAACGCTGCCACTCCCTCGGTGCTAGCCTCCATACCACAATCGCCTTTTTTCCATCCCGCAGGACACACCTCTCCATGTTCTTCGGTAAATTGAAGGGCATCAACGACACGAAGCATTTCATCCACGTCTCTGCCAAAGGATAGATTATTAAGGCTAATGTGTTGTATTGTGCCTTCCCGATCAATAAGGAAAGAGGCCCTCAAGGCTGGGCCATCTGGATGCTGAACTCCGTAACTGCAAATTATTTCTTTGGTTATATCAGCCACTAATGGGAACTTTACCGGCCCTATCCCGCCTTTTGAAACCGGCGTGTTCCGCCAAGCGGAATGAGTGAATTGAGAGTCAATTGATACGCCCAATATCTGCACGTTTCTTTCTTCGAATTCAGTCACTCTCTTATCATGCGCCAAAATCTCGGATGGACACACAAACGTAAAATCGAGCGGATAGAAGAACAACAGTACATATTTTCCTAGATATTTCTCTAGCTCCAAGTCATCAATAATTGTTCCATCCGGCAAGACTGCTGGCGCTTTAAAATTTGGAGCTTTGCTACACACTGTCACCATAGTTAATGTTCCTCAACACAAGATTTGCTTTTTCTCGAGAGTGAAAATTCTTTAGTAGCCGAGCTAAATTGTAAATTGATTCTCGACTCAACAGTGAAATCGACCAGTGTCCTTTTACCCTCGTCCATCTAAGTCACCTAGAACTGGACCTCAAACTGGCCGACTACATTCCGGAATTTCCGTTTCAAGCCGACTAAGCCCTGCTTATCACTGTTTACCGGGTGCTCTCTCCCTGCCCTAACAATTAATGAAAAGATCGATCTTGCGTGCTCTGCTCGATGGTATGGAGCTTGTCAGATTTAGAATTTGAGTCCGTAACTTTCCGCCAATTCCTATAAAGTCTGTCGCAAGTATTGAATAAGCAGCCCTCAGATGTTTCTGGATGTTTATGGAGCATCTCAAGGTGGTCGCAGATAGCTTTCGCAATATTGTTGTCCGCACATTCCGTATATCTTGTTAATAAATAGAGTAGAGAAGATACGATTACTTCTTGTTCTGGCATCTCAGGCTTCATATCGCAGCACCCAAAAGTAATTTTTCAAGGAGAACTGCTTGATTTTTGATCCAATCCCCAACGGCAGGGTGAGGTAGCAGACCCAAACCATTCGAGTTATAAGTGAGATCTGCTAGCACCTTCTGGTAAGGACCGAAACCTTGCACTCTGAAAGGTATGACAATTACTTCATGATCAGATTCCTGGGCTTCTTGGATAAAGTTACGTATTTCAAGTTCTGATTTAGCTCTTTTCCCCATCCAATCCTCTCGTAGGGAGAAAACCCTAATTTGATCCATTCCAAGCTCAGCTTTTGCAAGTTTTGTCCTCTCACTTATCAATCTTATCCACTCGGAATTCTCTTCATCATCACCTGTACCGTGGGCGATAACCATCACGGTTTCTTTGTGTGGAGCTTGGCTTAAACTTGCGATCCGATCACGAATTACGATGTCCATCTCTTTACTATTTGCTAAGCCTTCTTTCGAAATTGAAAACCTTATTGGCGATTCTATGTTCCAGAATCCCATTGGCATCGACATTTTAGTACGCCTAGCTTCCTCCGCGTCCCACTCCTCCTTGGAGGGCGCCCCTTCTTTTAAACCCAAAATCATTTGGGTTCGCTCCAGCCAACTAGCACCAGAAACAAACAGTCTCACCACCCCCGCGTGCGTGACTCCTCGATCTTCAAGCCGTCGAGCTGCCCTCTCAATACTGCCGGCATCGGCCATACCGAATGCAATCTCTATTGGCATCAAGCCATCAATTTCGGAAGCGACTGATGTAACTGCCTCATTCCATTCTGAAGACCCACCATGAGCCATTAATAGGACACCAAATCGTGATTCACCAGTTTCGTGAATTTTTGCTTGCAATCCACTTGTTGAGTCGGATTGTAATGAACAACCTGCCAGGGCAATAAAAGCAGCCAAAAAAGGTACAACTCTAAGCCGTAAATACATAAGTTTAATACTCGCTACTCTCAGAAATTAGCATTGATCCCTAGGCGCAAATTGGTTCCTGGCTGATAGTTATTAAGTATGGTGTCTGCGGCAGTTACTTTGTTGAGTCCCTGTATGCTTTGCCATCTCGCGTATTCTTCGTCGAAAATATTAAAGACTCCGACTCTGAGGGAAAGTGATTCGCCGATTCGTAAGTCCGCCACGATGTCGAGAACCTGATATCCTTCAGCCCCCGTGACGCTCTCCGAAGAGACTTTTGTTTTATCAGACACAACTGTCCAAAACAGCTCTCCACCCCAATTGCCGGCCGCACTGTCGTATCGTAGGCTGTTCACAAAATTCACTGGGTCCACCGAATCAATGTGCTGGCTTGTTTCTTTGTCTCTTCCCATCGCGTAAGCGATTGACGACCTCATTCTCCAGTTCTCGTTTAAATATAAGAACGCAGTCGCTTCCACTCCCTGAATCTCAACATCGTCAATATTCTGATTTTGATATAACGATACCGCTCCACTTCTGCCGATGTAGTTGCTCGATATGAAGTCCTTATAGGAGTTTCGGAAGGCAGATACACTCAAATATGCGTTTTCATAATCAGCTCGAAGCCCGAATTCAAAGCTTTTACTAGTTTCTGCTCGAATATCAGGGTTTGGCACCACGGCGTACCGGTATGCAAGATTCGCGAAAGCCTGGTTTGACTCATTGAAGTTTGGTGGGCGATAGCCTTCAGCATACTGCGCGAAAAGTGAGTAGGACTCGTCAATATCGTAGATCGCCCCGAGGCTCAGTGAAAACTTTCCGTCATCAAAGTCTCGAACAGGATATCCATAGCCTGCTACCGTATTAGTCCCATCGAGCAGCGCATCCACCGCAGCAGCCAATTCATATCTGTCGTATCGAACACCTGGGATGACTGATAAACCGGTGTCCCCAACCTGCACTTCGTCCTGCAAGTAAAAACCTAGTCGAGTTGTTGTTGTGTCTGGGAAGCTTTTATTTGGAAACACTTCTGCAGGCGCCATTGGAAAAGCAGAAATCGCCCTAGATACGGAACCAGAAGAAATCTCCGTGTCAGATCGATCCCTAGGGCGTTGTGTCTCTGTTTCATCAAAATTGAAGCCATAGGAGAAACTATGGGTTAGGGAATCCGTTTCAATTGACTTTCTCAGGTTCAAGTTAATTGCCAGAGTCTCTTGTTCAAATCCGAAAGTCGTGTCTCTAATTGCAGCGGTCCCTGCAAAAGATCGCGGGTTTCTCGGATTTACAAATGAAAAGCTCGTTCTTTCTTGCACGGTTCTCTGCGTAGAATCGGTATTTTGGTGATTCACTAAAAGTTGGAGGTCATCAAAAATTCCAGAGGTTCGCAGCAAGTTGTACTCCACGCCGGTTCTTGTGCGTTCTGATTCGTCGAAACCTAGTGAACTAAATACTGAGGAAGCGTTTCTTCCGAGCAGATCTGTCAGGAGGTTGAAGTCACGGGTTTCTTCAAACGATTCGAAGCTTATGGCCAAACTCTGATTTGCAGAAATATCCCAGAATGCCTTTATTAAACCACCTTGCGTATCTCCATCCTCGGGATTAACCGAGCCTGTACCGTTGACTTGGTGCTCCGAAAAGTCTCTTTTGGTTACTTGAGCGATCAAGCCGAAGTCGCCATTTTGAACAGCAGCAGTAGCTCCGGCTTTGAGCTGATCGTCTGCATCTGAAGCAGAGGTGCGCACCCCAAAGTATGTTCCACTGTCACTGCCAACATAGTCCCGAGCAGTTTTTGTCTGGAAAACTACAGCCCCTCCCATTGCATCAGCTCCATACAGTACCGAGGCGGGGCCCCTAATGATCTGAACACCTTGTAGGTTGTCCATCTCAAATGTATCTTTCCCGTTTCCGTAATAGATGTCACTACTTCGCACACCGTCAATGACGTGTAGAACACGATTACCACCTATACCACGTATAGTGAATCCTTGATTGCCACCTCTTGAGTTAGTGCCCATTGAAACCCCAGGCTGATAACGAACGACGTCGTCTAAATCATCAACCATCTCTTTCTCGATGTTCTCAATTGTGACAATAGAGACAGTACCGGCGATATTTTGGATGGTTCTATCTTGACGCGTGGCTGTTATAGTTAATTCTTCTATACGCTGGAGATCTTGTGCTCCAGCACCACATGCAAAAGAAACGGCGGCTAGGGCGGACAGGTTCAATGTGGCCCTAGAGCTAATTTTTGAAAAAAAGTACGTTGCGCAGCGCATAATTCAGACCTTAAAAAAGTCTGGCTGGCTGCCTCAGGAGTATGTGAAGGTTGGCTGGCTCGACAAGAGAGAGTTGATTGAAAGTTAGATCATTTTGTGAGAATCAGTTTGTCATTGGAAGTAATCCTTAAGGTATAGAGTTCGCCTTTGTGCTTTATGAATATGCACGACTGGCCCTTGAACAAAATTTCACTGTCCAAGGGTTCTGCTGATTTTTGAATATCCCCTGCTTTCATCTTTACCCCCACGGGTTTACCCCCACGGGGCGCTTCTGATACTCATATCTGGGTACTGCGGTGAATTTCGCATGGATTTTAACGAAGGCTGCAGGTTAATGCAAATGATAATCATTATCATTGAAGCTAACTATTTATTCAAAGCCTGAAATTCGTGAATGTTTCGAATCGATCAGTCTCAGAACGCAGCACTTGAGTGGATAAAGACCTATAAGGCAGATCAAGTTCTTACAACTTAGGGCAGATGAGCTACGAAGGACTCATGACCCGCCGGTCCCAGGTGCGAATCTTGGTGAGCACCCCATACAGATAGATAATTTTGATCATTTAAGTCAAACCGGGGGTGAAGAAAAGATCGCCGGAATTCTCTCAAAAACCCAGAACATGGCCACTGACCCTAAACCGTAAGCTACAGCTGTCCGCGCATTATTTGCACTTTTTTTGCTAACTTTTGCCCAAATCCAGAAAAATGCTACACAAGGTAGGATAGCCAGCATTTGTCCAATTTCGATTCCGAGATTAAAAAAGAGCAATGCAGATGGAATATCTTCGTTCCGCAGACCAATTGAACCGAGCGCACCGGCAAAACCAAAGCCGTGAAAAAGGCCGAAAACGAATGCCACCTTCCAAGGGTGTCTGCTAGTCCATGTTGCGTGGGCGCCCGCTTTAGAAAGACTTTCGCGCGCAAGAAACGCTATAGACACTGCTATTAAAATCTCAACAGGGGCGCTGGATAAACTCACAAAACCGAGGACTGTGGAACCTAATGTTATTGAATGAGCTACCGTAAATGCCGTCAATGTTTGAATTAATGACCAAGGACTCCCGTGCAGTAACAAAATACCGACCACAAACAATAAATGGTCCAGACCAAATAAGATATGCTCAACTCCAAGAATTACGTAACGATGGGCAAGGTTGAGAACATCAGTTGATTCAGCGCTTAATTCAGATAAGGGAACGGGAATATGATTACCATTTCCCCGAAAGAAACCGGATATTGGCTCCGCTCCCTGCCAATTCGCTACGATAACCACACCCTCGAGTTGCCAGGGCAGCAAGAGTTCGTCGGAAATGTTCAGGCTTGGTCTACAACTAAAATTATAGGCTGAGTTGTATGGCACTAACGAGGAACAGCGGTCGGGTAAAACCTCTACATCATCTGGGATGGGTGCTACCTGATCGACAATGGAAAGTGAATACGCCCCAGGACTGGTCTCATCAAGGAAGACTCTCCCAATGCCTGTGATGTTAACATCATGTGCAGAAGCTTGATTATGTAGCAAAGGGATCACTACGAGGCAGAAACAAAGAGTGAAATAGGACTTTTTCAGGAATATTTTATTCGCCGACAATCTGTACATTATATTTACTTCGTAACTGACCGATGGCTTTGTCCAACCGAGTTTCCTCTTCCTGTGCTATCCAATCGAGTCTCACTCTAAATTCAATTTCCTCGAGAGGCGGTGTTCTAGCCGCCTGAGTGCTGCTGACTTTTAGCCAATGTTGACCTAGGTCAGATATAAAGGGGCCAATCCAGCTATCTTCTTCTGCCTGGAATACAGTTTCTGAGAATTCCCTGTCGAACAAGTTGGCTAATTGTGAAGGGTTCACACGCGAGAGTGTATTTGCCGAGCCGATATAAGCCGTCATCAGAGAAGCCGAATTCGCCCCAGCGTCGAGCAGTTCATAGACTTCGGTAGGTAGGTCCGTTACTGCATCGAAAATCACTTCATCAGCGTCAATATGTGGCGGAGCTATATATTTATCGATATTTTGAACGTAAAACTCCTCGATCTCTTGATCAGTAGGCTGAATAACTCCGCCACTCAACACATGACGCATTTTTTGAGCCAGAAGTTCTTCAATCCTAGCATCTCTATCCAAATTTAATGCCAAGGCCTCGCGAACTAAAATTTGTTCATCAATGAACGAGTCCGTCAATTCAATCAATTCGCTCTGACTGGATACGGAACCAGTTGCAGACTCAATTAGAGCAACTCTGGCATCTATACGACTTTGTGGAATTTCTATAGTAAGCTGGGCACCGGCTCGCAGGATATAATCAGAGAAAAAGATCACGGTAGCAAAGAGAGAGAAGTGGAGAATCGGCTCTTTTAGCCATTCCTTCATTCGATCTGATATCTTGCCCCGCACTTGAAGCCCCTTAACCGATAGCCATTATCGGAAAATGATGCACTTCCAAAAGGGGCGCCATGGGAATCCGTCGCTATGAGTGGGGATCTAACCCAGCACGGGCTCAGTCTTCTTGTCGTTCATATCGTACAAGCTGACGTGGCCCCACTTCTGCACCATAAATATTACCGTATTTGTCTGCTGCGACACCCTCTGCGGCGCTTGTTCCGCCCTTCGGGTCTGGGTCTGGGATAAAAGACCACACGTGGCCCGTGATAGCGCTACCAACTCTAATACCCCTGCGCCAGCCTGGATTGCTTGTGGCACTAGATTCGGAATCTGCAGCGTACAAGACATCATTTTTATCAATATAGATGCCGCTGATGCGCCCAAATTGATACCACTCATCAATAAAGTTGCCATCTTGATCTAGGATTTGGATTCGCACATTGCCTCTATCAGCGACAAACAAGCGCCCGCGTGAATCCATTGCCAGGCCATGAGCGGTACGATATTCCCCCGGCGCCGTTCCGATTCCGCCCCACGAGTCTAGAAAACGGCCGTTTCGATCGTACTTTACGATGCGAGCTGTTGTAGACAAGTCAGCGTAGGCATTCTGTCCCGCATGTCCGTCGGCGACATAAATACTTCCGTCTGGCCCAGTGATTACATCGCTCGGTTGATCCAGAAGTGGGCCGGTGCCATTCCCAGCAACGCCTGGCTCTCCGAGCCTAAGCAGAACTTCGCCTTCTGGGCTGAACTTATAGACTGTGTGGCCCATGTTTGCGGTTTCAGGATGGTCAATTAATTCCTGAGCAGTAGGCCCTCGGCCGTCTGATACCCATACGTTGCCATCACGATCAACATGAAAGCCATGAGGCCACACAAATAAACCCGCCCCAAATGTTCTAATCACGTTGCCAGCTTGATCGAAGTTCACAACAGGATCGATATCGGACCCCGCGCAGCTGTTGGTCCCACAACGTTCTGCAACCCAAATTGATTCACCATCAGGCGAGATGTCGATCGCTCCCGTAGCTCCCCAGACACGGTCACCAGGTAAGTCGAAGTAGCCATTGATTGTTGTGTAGGGATTGGGATGATCATTCATCGGGCTTTTCGTCTTCTGCGCAAAAATTGCACTCGAGAACGAAACAGAAACACCAATAATCAGCATGTTCCAAATAAGCTTCACCATGTAGGCCACCATATAGTTGTGATTTCTGGACGTTATAACATAACATTACTGCTCTACAAATCCTTTTTCCGCTTTCTGGTTGCAGCTAGAGGCGACCGCCTTGAAGACATAATTTGCTTAGTTGTAATTTGAGGAGCTTCAACGCTCACTCCAACTCAAAAACCCTAGTCGCGATTAGGAGGTTTTCTTTCAGTGAGATTTTTATTCCCAGCGATGCAGGCCCCTCAATAAAAAGGCAATTAATGGGCCAAACTTGGACCACTGTGACTTAATTGACCACAACTGATTACAGCAGCAGGCAACTAATAAAGTCGGCTATTATAAAAAATGTGATGCAGGCGCAGGCTCTTGTGGTGTGGCCGATTGCCTTCGAGGGACTCATAATCCGTCGGTCCTAGGTTCGAGTCCTGGTGGGCCTACCAAATTCCCCACTCCTTCTTTCACAAGTGCTGAATGACCCTTTTGAGGGGCTCAACAAGAAAACAGTAGACTTGACTTCAGCCATGACCCAAGCCAAAGCCATCAATTCAAAATGGAGATCATCATGAAGATCCTATTAAGCGCTACCACAAGCTTGCTCTTCTGCAGCATGGTTTACGCACAATCAGTCTTCGTCGGCCCACACAACTTTGTCCGGGCAGAATCTGATCGGTACATGAATGATCTCCTTGCGCGAGGTGAGCTAGGCTCTATTTTGCATCGTCGTCAGCCAACCGACCTGGAAAGCCAGACTGTAATCCGCATGAACCTCGACACACTATACTCTTCCGGAGTATTTGACATGGAAGCCGGTGCGGTGACGATAACGTTACCAGAAACACCTGACGGCCGGTATGTCTCTGCCCAGGTCATATCTCAAGACAGCTATACAGTTAATATTTACCATGCTGGGTCTAATACCTTCACCATTGACGATGTCGGAACGCGCTATGCTGTTGTGATTATCCGGATATTTGCGAACTCCTCCGATGCTGACGACATTGCCTATGCAAACGGACTGCAGGACCTGGTGAGCACAAAGCAAGCTTCACAGGGCGAGTTCACAATTCCCGACTATGACACTGAAAGCTTGGATGCAACACGGATGGCCCTCCTGCGACTTGGAGCCCTTTCACGAGGCAATCTCGGCCCCTTTGCAGGTAAACGAAACGAGGTAGATCCAGTTGCTCAACTAATCGTTTCAGCTACGGGATGGGGAGCACTTCCTAGATCTGAAGCTGCCTATTTTGGTGGCAGCCCGTTACCCGGCAATGAGGACAGGCCCCACGAATTGGTTCTTTCAGACGTACCTGCGAATGCATTCTGGTCAGTTACCATCTATAACGCCAGGGGCTTTATGGTGCCGAATGCGCTCGTTGGCGTAAATGCTCTAAACAATGTCAATGCGGCGCCGCGAGAAGATGGCAGCTATCGAATCCAACTCGGTGGATGTAGTGAGACGATCATGAACTGTATTCCAACACCGGAAGGCTGGAACTATGTGATACGCGTCTACCAACCAAGCAAAGCTATTTCCTCAGGTGACTGGCAAGCACCTACCCCATCCCCTATTGAGTAGACAGCCACTAGGCAATCATGCCCTTAAATCTACTGCAATCGGCGCGTGCTTAGAGTGACGCGGAATTTTAGAACTAGTTTTCACACAAAGTACAAGTAGACGGCCCACAATAAAAAATGGACCGCCTCCAAAGTTAAGCGCTAATCTTGCAACGCATAAACATCGACGGTGAGCGTGCGTTCAAGAGGGTCTATAACAATAACATCAAGGTTCTGTGATCCATCTGAGATTGTTGTTACTTGGCTCATTCTGATTAAGTGCCCGTCCCTAGTCCACATACCGGCACCTGATCCTGAGAAGACGGTATCAGCATCAACGTAGCCTCGGCCTTGCATAGTATAAGAACCACCAGAGCCATCCCTGTTATACGTTAGGTGATAGGTAACATAAACTCGTCCATACTCACCAGTCGCGCCCTCGGCTGAGACAACGCTTAGGTCTTCGCCAATTTGTATAGAGGTAATATCCAACTCTGCGCGTGGCTGTCTTGCCTCCAAGTTCAGTGCATGGTGATCTGCAAATGCGGTTGTTGTAGCTAAAGCTACAAGTATCAGTCCTACCAAATATCTCATTATCTTCTCCAAAAAATCTATTGATTGAAACGGCGCACCATTGCTGACATCGTCAGGGCAGTCACGCGAAATAATATCACTACGCCGAGGCATGAAATTAACAGAATAAATATTATTTAAGAAACACTTCTTGTGAGTATTGTAAGGGCGCGCTCTTTGAGCGGACATCGACTGTGTGCCCAAGTGAAAAGGATTCGCAGAAATCTATCCAGCTGACCTTGGAGATCGGCGATGTCTAAAGAAGATGGCAGAGACTATAAGGATCAAGAGGCAGAAATGTGGCGGAGAGAGAAATAAACATGGAGGAGACTTAATTAAACCGGGTTTTATTGCGAAGCAAAACTTCTTCGGAGAGCGCCTAGTAAAGGTTCGAGAACTCCAACCTGACTAAAGTCGTCCTTATAGTATCCGGTATACACAGCAACAACATCCAATAAGGGATTAACGAGTATTCCCTGCCCTCCCCAACCACCCTTAAACATGAAGCCATCATCATAGATGCGGTCCCACTGATATGAATTATGTGATCCATCAATTTGAACAAGATTCGGATTTGGTTGATTTAGGAGCACATCTAGAGTTTCTTCAGAAACAATCTCATCGTTTGACACGATGCTATAGGAAGGAGTGAAAAGTAGGCCGAATCTAGCCATATCCCTCATGTTCGACAGAAACCCACCATGCGTGAGCGGAATTCCGTATCTATAAGCCAGAAAAGAGGCATCTGACTCCGCCCCTATTTTGCTCCAAATCTCCTCAGTGAAGACTTCATGGAAAGGCTTCTGAGCAATACTTTCGACCAACCACCCGAGAATGAAGGTATTGACCCCTGAGTATGAAAACGAGAGGCCTTCGGCGCTCACACGCTCCGCCTTGAGTGTTCGGAGAAAGTCATAGGGGTTGTCAGGAGAGTTATCATCTCGGTAGCCATCTCCGATCGCCATCGAATACTGATAGTAGCAGGACTTGCGGTCTGTGTAATCGTCTTGGCAGTCAAGTCCCGATGACATATCTAGAATATTCCTCACTTTAATGCCTGAAAATGCAGATGACAAAAGTTCAGGTATGTAGAAATCAATAGATCTAGCTGTATCTATCAGTCCTCTTTCCTCAAACAGTCTTACTATAAGTGCCGGCATGACTTTTGTTACTGACCAATATATAGGTTTTTCGTAAGGCTGCATCCTAGGGTAGGACTCGAATACTATCTCTCCTTTATGAAGGATAATCATCCCTAATGTGGCTGACCTTTCGTTTGATATAAAAGTATCAAGGTCAAGCGAGCCCTCTTCAGTCTCAACCTGCAACTGCATGGGGTTCTGAGCTGCTTTTTTTAGAGTACTTATAGGACCTCGGCGGTAAACATTTACGGTGGGAAAGAGCTGGTGAACATTCTTATGCATCCATGCCATTTGATCTCCGGTCTCTGTCCACCATATGTCGTCAACCGGGACCGATAAATGCCGAGCAGGAGTCCATGGCCTTTCAAGAAAACTATCCAGTAGATCATCAGCTTGCCCATACGCCACTATAGAGGCGCATAAAGTAAAGTCGCAGACAAAGGCTAAATATATGGATTTAAACTGCCTCTTTTGAATCATAATAAAAACCCGCCTCGCAATATCAGGCCATAAAAAATCCAAACTAGCTTTGAGTTCGGCGAGATTCGGAAGAAATAGTTAAGTCTCAGCTTTCGCAAGCCGGCTTGAAATTGCGTGAATATGTTGAGCAGTAGTCCCGCAGCAACCTCCAACAATATTCGCGCCCTGATCAAGCCAATTCATCGCAAAGTCAGCGTAAAAGCTTGGAGTAAGGTCATCTCTCATCTGTAGTGATCCATCCGTGCTTTTAGTCCCATCTAATAGCCAATCTTTTGGCACACAGGAGAATGCGTTTCCATAGCCACCAACGTAAGGAGCCCCGCTGCCTGCAAGTGACGCCATCGCGTCAGTGATTCTCTCTGGCAGACAGCAATTAGCTAATATACCAAGGGGAGCAAATGGGATAAGTAGCTCGATACAATCTGTCAAGGATTCACCACTTCTTAGGCGGTTCGACTCATTATCATCGAGAGTTAAACCAATCATGACCGGTTTGCTGAAGTTACAAGCTGCTTTGAGAGCAGCCTGAGCTTCGTTAATTGAGGACATTGTTTCAAATAGGAAAAAGTCAACATAGGGTTCCAACAAATCCATCTGACGATTATAAAGGTCTATAAGCAGAGAGCCGTCGAGGACTCTATCTGGCCGGTAGCTTCCATTTTGAGGCGGCAAACTGCCAGCAACAGGAATCTTCCTTTCCGAGGCTTTTGATGCTTGTTGCGCTATCTCTCCCGCTAATAGATTTAGTTCATCGAACCGGTCTGCTAGCCCTTCTTTCTTTAAATCAGACAAGATGATCCCATAGGAGTTTGTAGTGATTATATCTGCTCCGGCTTGAATATTTTCACTATGGATTTCTTGAACTACGTCAGGTGCAACTAGTAGCGCATTTGCAGACCAAATAGTATTAGGCACATCAACGCCCTTCATAGACAAGGTTTTTCCCATTCCCGAGTCTAAAATTTTGGTGGTACCGTCTAAATTAAGATTTTTTATGTGGCCGACCATCTTAGTCTCCAGGAATGACTATCAAAGGTTCAAATGAAGACAGAACTTTTAATATTTCGCTTCTGAATCCGATCTGTGAAATTTCTTGAGAGTACGAACTATGGATATAGCCATAAGGACATACAGCAGCATTATTGGCAAAGAGCCAACTAGTGATGCTGTCTGAAGCTCACGCAGACCGCCCACATACAGAAGAGTCAATGGCAATGCTCCCAAAGCCAAAGCCCAAAATACTCGGAGCCATCGAGCCGGCTGTCTAGATTCCCCAAAACTTTTTGAAGAACCTGAAGCCAACACATATGAAGCGGAGTCGTAAGTCGTAGCCGTAAAAATGAGGCCAATAACCGCAAGGTAGGCTAACCAGACCTTTGGATATGGTAAAAAAGAAATTACTTCCGACATAATCACAGCTGGACTTATACCTTCACCTACTTTTTCTACCAAATCGTAAGTTCCATCTAATTGTAGACTCAAACTAAAATTACCCAGAACTATAAAAAACAGCGCGCATCCCGCACTACCGTATGCGAGCACGCCCACAATTATCTGTCTTATTGTCCTGCCCTCTGACACTCTAGCAACAAAGATTCCCATGAATGGCCCTAACGCTATCCACCATGCCCAATAAAAAACAGTCCAAGATTCTACAAAGTCATTGCGCTCTCGAGGGTCGCTCCAAGTTAACATTTCAAAAAAACCATCTGCAAAAGTTCCCAAAGAAACTAATCCCATTTCCAGAATAAATTTACTTGGACCAAGAAGAAAGACGGAACCAATAAAAAACAACGCTAGAATTACATTTACTGTGCTCAACACTAAAATGCCTCTTTCTAAACCTCGGTAAACGCTAAATGTGATGAGCATTGTCGCCAATGTTATGACGCATATCTGCAACAATACGGAATCTGATATTTGAATTAATTCACTAGTTGCTGCTGAAACTATCGCAATGCCGAACCCTAAACCTGTAGAAGAGCTCGCGATTACCCCAAAGAGGAATGACAAATCTACCATTCGGCCTGGCCAACGGGTCGTGAATTCCTTGAGTATCGGTCGGCAGGCCTCACTCAAACGGAAGTTAGAGCTACCTTCTAAGTAATACGAGCAGCCAAGGGCAATAGCGGGAAGGCAATAGAATGACCAGCCTATCGGGCCCCAGTGAAATAATCCGTAAGCTTGAGCCCACTCCAAAGACTCATCGGATAGCGGCGGCAATCCAAATGGCGGATCAACATAGTAGAACACCCATTCTGTGCCGCCCCAGTAAATCAAAGATCCACCAATGCCAGAACAAAAAAGCATAGAGGCCCATTTTAGAGTCGAGTAATGCGGCTTCTTTGTGGCGCCCAATACCATCGAACCGTATGGACTACACGCGAGCCAAAAAAGGAAGCCGAGGGTGAAAATTGCGGCAAATATATAGACAACCCCAATCCGAGTAGTCAC
>Ga0163109_10000744_pt1 | contig 26092 bp, 19 predicted proteins | sample CRUFie1St13metaG_FD_108704 | JGI IMG/M metagenome (GOLD analysis project Ga0163109, IMG submission 108704) | Marine microbial communities from the Costa Rica Dome - CRUD Field 142mm St13 metaG | ecosystem: Environmental > Aquatic > Marine > Oceanic > Photic zone | place: Costa Rica: the Eastern... | reverse complement strand
AGCATCGTCACAATCATGGCTGGGTGATATCCAATGATTGCCAGTGGCAACCAAAAAGGATATTTCAAAATGCGCTCGCCGACGCCCTGCCTGAGTGCCGTACCGAGATTGTAGTACTGCGAACTGTGGTGTGAGACATGACCCGCCCACAGCAATCTCACCTCGTGGTTGCCTCGATGAAAGCTGTAATATGTTAAATCATCTAGGAAAAATAGGAGTACCCACCAGTACCAGCTCGTGTCGATCATGCCTTGCATTGGTGACAACGAGTACGCGACAAACATTAACCAAATACCCAAGAACTTCGGAATCAAATCCACAAAAACGGTGAGCAACATGACGCGGATGCTCGTCCAAAAGTCAACGGATTCGTAATGTTTCGTCGTGGCTTTGTAAGCCCACAGAACCTCAATGGCTAGAGCCCCAAAGAAAAAGGGCAGGGCCATCATTACCCAGTCGTCCTGCATTACCGCAATAACTTGATCCATATCATTTGCCCCCAAAGCATATGATCACCTGTTCCTCGCAGAACAGCGGTCGCGCTTATTGTAGTCGAAAACGTAGAGTGTCGGCATAGCTCGGTATGAGAGTAGGCCGCATTAGCACGGCGCAGTGGCCACGTATATTTCTAGACCCACCGCCAACCAGGTGCGCTCGTTTCTGAGCGATCAGCGCGCCGCTTAAATTAGAATTTAACGCGGAATGCAGGTAATGAGTCGCGCTATGATCATCATACCGATGAGCGCATAGACACCAAAAATAGATTTATTAGCGAGCGTTTCAGGCCTTATTGAGGAGCAAATTTGTGACAACGTGTGGGAGAATTGTCTCGCGGCCGCGAGGCCGCAAAGACCAATTCAGCTTACTTTACTGAGCCTGCGCAAGGTACTCGCGGAGCCGTCCCTTATTTGAAAGCAACGCTTTTTCCATTGCTGGGACTTTAGCGTTGATCGCGTCTATATTCGTTGGTTCACCAGCGACCACGACGCCGATCATGCCAAGTGCCAAGTGAGGCTGGCACTTATAAATGTAGACGCCCTCGGTCTCTATGGTGACCGACACCGCTTGATTGATACCGCCTGTCCAACCCTTGGCGCCTGCGGGTGACATCGAGGGTATGGATTGCGAGTTATGCCCCATGTCACTTGGCTGGAAAGTTACTGTGTCGCCTACAGCTACGTTCAAAACGGCGGGTTCAAAAACCATAATGCCAGTGCTGCCTTGGTTTTTCATTTGAACAGTATGTTCCGCTGCAGTCACGCTGAACGCAGCCATAGTCGCGATAACCGCGGAGAGAATTCTTAACATCATCGGTAATTCCTATTTATCTTTAAGGTTGTGTTTTTGCACCTGCTATGCTAACTCAGAATCGGGTGCTGTCTTAGGGAATTTTCGCATCGGTCCATGCATTGTCTTCAGTCAGTTACCATACCGGGACGCAGAAGCCTAGCAAAAATTTAATTCCACACACAACAACCATGCAAAATTTCTACGTGTAAAAAATTTCAATATCTCTTCGCCACTCACTGACCACGGCAGCAAAAATTACGATGGCTTTATAAGCAAACATCCCACCAATGGCTTCGCGAGGGCGAGACGTACCTCTGGGTCAAAGGTATTCTCGGCTTGGTCGCCAATCAGTCAAAGCAGCAGTCGGATAGCGATTAGCTGTGAGCGGGACTCGCGGGTATCTGACGACGCCAAGCGCCACCCTTCATTGACGCTGTGACAATGGCGGTGTAGGCAAACATCCCACCGACCGCGCCAATGAACACGCCTGTCATACCCATATCCATGGGGCCTAGCAGAATGAACGCAGTTCCTATCGCGACAATAGGACGTGCAATGAGTGCTGCCACGGGGCCACGCATGGCACCCGCGCCCTGAGACGCGAAGTAAAGTGCCCAGCCGATCCCGTGTATAGCAAGGCACGGGCCGACAATTTGAATGAATCCCTTAGCAGTCTCGTAGACCATCGGATCATCAGTAAAGACAGGTATCCAGAAGTGAGGGAAGACAGCGAGCAAGGTGCCTATTACGCCCCCGAGGACAAACGACATGCCTGCTCCGGTCCAGCCAATTTCTTCAGCGCGATCTGCATTGCGAGCACCAATGCTCATGCCGACTAACGATGTCATCGTCGCGCCGATGCCGAAGATGAGCGAGGACATTAGGAACTCGATACGCGAGCCGATACCGTAGCCAGCCAGGGCCTCTTCACCGAACTGGCCTACTAAACCAGTCAGTACCAAAATAGTGGTGACGGTTGATATTGGCGACAGTGAGGCTGGAAGGGCGACGCGGCCAATGTCTTGAAAGTGATGCTGCCGCAGCTGGAGGCGCGAAAGCCGCAAATTAGCCGGTAGTTTAGTTCTCATTAGACGTAGGAGGATGACCACCGCCATCAGGGCACTGGTTGCAATGACGGATACCGCCGCACCGAATAAGCCTAGCTTCGGAGCGTCAAAATATCCCAGCACTAAGGCGCCCGACAGCGGAACTTGTATGAGTGAGCCGACGATCATCATCCGAGCGGGATAGCGCATGTCGCCCAGGCCTCGGAATATGGAGCTGGCGACGCCCATGATCCAAATGGTGACACTGCCACCAAACAGCATGGTGCTGTAGGCAAATGCCAGCTCAAGAATCTCACCGGTCCCGCCCAAGAGGGACAGGAAAAACCGCCCAGAAATCAAAAATGCGATGAGTAAGACGATGGGTCCAAGAACCGCCAAGATAAGACCATGCCACATCAGCTCCTCTGCGCGTGCCTGATCGTCTGCGCCTAATGCGCGGGCAATGGCTGAAGATACGGCGTTCCCTAAAGCGCCAACCGACAACATCTGCATCAGCATCAGCATTGGGAACACTAGGGCCATCGCAGCTAGCGGTGTGCTGCCCAGCTGTCCGACATACCAGACCTCGGTCAGGCTGACTGTCGACTGCACAATAAACGCCATACTGCTGGGTATCGACAGTTGCGTTAGGAGGGGGAGTGCAGGTGCAGTAAGGAGGTAGTGGGTGCGTTGATCCATAGCGTACCATTACGGCGCATGTGGCGCCCTGGCACAAGCCTTTATGGTCTTTCTAACCCAAATTCCTATGGGCAAAAGCGCGATAGCAAGATGTGCCGATGTCATTCATTAAAACGAAAATCCGCGTAGATAAAAAAACATACTCAAAGTTCAATTTTTTAGTCAGATTGAATCGATTTTTAGTGGCTTATTTGGCAATGTATCGAGCGCTTTATAAACACAAGCCGGATTAACCGGACAATGGAGATCGCTCATGCCTCATGCCGCCTACATATACGATGCAATTCGGACCCCACGCAGTAAGGGTAAGAAGGATGGAACCCTTCACGAAGTGAAGCCTGTTGATTTGGGAGCGGGATTGTTGCGTGCCTTGCAGGCCCGACACGATCTGGATACCAGCTATGTTGATGATGTTGTGATGGGGTGTGTCACACCTGTTGGGGAGCAGGGGTCTGACATCACCAAAATGATTGTTCAAAACGCTGACTGGGATGAGTCGGTACCGGGGGTGCAGCTCGATCGTTTCTGCGCATCAGGACTTGAGGCCGTGAACACCGCCGCGCAAAAAGTGGCGTCGGGATGGGATGACCTGATTGTCGCCGGGGGTATTGAGTGCATGTCGCGTGTACCCATGGGCTCGAACGGTGGTGCCATGGCGAGTGACCCGGCCTTCGCGCTCAAGACAGGCTTTGTGCCTCAGGGTATCGGTGCCGACATGATAGCCACCATTGACGGCTATTCCCGTGAAGATGTCGACGCCTACGCCATGGAATCGCAGCGACGCGCGGCACATGCGCGTGACAGCGGCTGGTTCGACGGGTCTGTGATCCCAGTAAAGGATGCCTCAGGTATCACCATTTTGGAGCGCGATGACTTCATTAAAGGTGACACCACAATGGAAGGTCTCGCCCGTTTGAAGCCTTCATTCGAAATGCCGGGTCAAATGGGTTTTGACGACGTCATCCTTACCAAGTACAACGAGTATAGCAAGGTAGAGCATGTTCATACCCCTGGAAACTCCTCCGGTATCGTTGACGGGTCTAGCGCTGTACTTATTGGTAGCGAGAAGGCCGGGAACGACCTCGGGTTGACGCCTCGAGCGCGCGTTGTAGCCACAACTGTATTGTCCACGGATCCCATTATCATGCTGACTGGCCCTGGCCCTGCGGCAAAGAAGTGTCTCAAAAAGGCAGGGCTGACGCTAGATGACATCGATCTCTGGGAGATCAATGAAGCCTTTGCTTCGGTTGCGCTCCGTTACATGAAAGACCTCAATATAAACCACGAGATTACCAATGTGGTGGGTGGTGCGATCGCCATGGGTCACCCTCTGGGAGCGACGGGTGGCTGTTTGGTCAGCGCCATGGTCGATGAACTCGAGCGTCGCGATCTCAAGCGCGCGATGCTGTCGTTGTGTGTGGGCGGTGGCATGGGTATTTCCACCATTATCGAGCGCGGGTAAGCGGTAATAGGAGCTAGAAACAATGAGTTTTCATTACGAAAAAGACGCCAATCAGATTGTTACCGTCACTATGGATATGGATGGCCCCGTCAACTCGATGAGCGACGCTTTCCTGCCCTTGTTTGAATCGACGCTCGACAAGCTCGAGGCAGAGGAAAACCTTACGGGCGTTGTGCTTACATCAGGTAAATCCACATTCTTTGCAGGCGGTGACTTGAACATGCTGTGTCGGGTGACCGAGGACACGGTTGAAGATTTCTTTCAGGGAATGTGCGCGACAAAAGCGGCAATGCGCCGTCTCGAAAAGCTTCAGGCGCCTGTTTGCGCTGCCATTAATGGTGCGGCACTTGGCGGCGGCCTCGAGCTCGCTTTGTCATGTCACCACCGCATCGCCTGGAACCATCGCAGTGTGCAGCTCGGTTTTCCCGAGGTGACATTGGGTTTGCTGCCCGGAGGCGGCGGTAACGTGAAAGCGGTGTATCTTATGGGGCTCATGGCTGCCAATGAGTACATTGTTGAGGGTAAACGTGTGGCCCCCGAAAAGGCCCTGGGCTCGGGGTTGATTGATGCGATTGTTGATAGCAAGGACGAGCTGGTGTCTGCAGCCAAGAAGTGGGTCTTGGATAACAAGGACGACGAGGCAGCGCGCACTCAGCCCTGGGACACCAAGGGCTTCAAGATCCCTGGTGGCAACATCCGTAACCCGCAGGTGGCGCAGATGGTCACCATGGGTGCACCCATGATTCGCAAGAATACTCGAGGACTTTTACCTGCCCCCGAGAAGATTTTTGATGTGGCGGTGCAGGCGCTCACGGTTGATTTTGAGACGGCGATACGTATCGAGAGCCGTGGCCTGGCCGAACTTGCGCTGACACCCCAAGCCAAAAATATGATCAACACCTTTTTTTTCCAGATGAACAAGATCAACGGTGGTGCCTCTCGACCCAAGGACGTACCACCGCAGAAAACGGAAAAGGTGGGCGTGCTCGGCGCTGGAATGATGGGGCAGGGGATTGCCTACTCATCGGCCATGGTCGGCATCCAGGTAGTATTAAAAGACATCAGTCTGGAGGCCGCCGAGAAGGGTAAGGCCTACACCGAAACCTTATTGCAGAAGCGTGTTGATAAGGGACGGATGACGGCCGAGAAGATGGCCGAGGTGCTCTCATTAATTCACCCAACGGCATTAGACGAAGATCTCGATGGCTGCGATCTCATCATCGAGGCTGTGTTCGAGAACATGAGCCTGAAGCATCAAATGACGCGTGATCTCGAGCCACGACTGATCGCGGGCGGTATCTGGGGTTCAAATACCTCGACGTTACCCATCACGCAGCTGGCTGAAGCGAGTCAGAATGCTGAAAACTTCATTGGCATTCACTTCTTCTCTCCAGTCGACAAGATGCCGCTCGTTGAAATCATTATGGGCGAAAAGACAGGTGATGTTGCGCTCGCCAAGGCCTTTGATTACACCAAGCAAATCAAGAAAACCCCGATTGTTGTCAACGATTCACTGGGTTTCTTCACTTCACGCACCTTCGGTACCTATCTCGATGAAGGTGTACGTATGCTCGTCGAGGGTGTTAAGCCGGTGCGCATCGATAATCTTGGCAAGGCTGTGGGGATGCCAGTGGGCCCGCTCACCGTTTACGACGAGGTGAGTCTTGAGTTGTCACGCAAGGCGCAAGAGACTTGGAAGGAAATGGGCCTCGTTATTGACGACGATGATCGCTCGATCACTGCCGGTGTTGTCGAGACCATGATTGGCGAGCACGGTCGTGGTGGTCGATATCACGGTGGTGGTTTCTACGAATATGGTGCGGACGGTTCAAAGGAAGTTTGGTCTGGTCTATCGGATCTTTACGGTCGTGACGGCGTCGATATATCGGATCGGGACATCAAGGAGCGCTTGCTTTTCCGTCAGGTCATCGAGGCGTTGAAGTGTCTTGAGACCGGTGTTCTTCGCAGCGTGGCAGATGGCAATATTGGTTCGATCATGGGGATCGGAGCACCCGTTTGGACGGGCGGACTACTGCAGTTTGTAAACACCTATGGCCTGCAGAACTTCATCGACCGCTGCGGTGAGCTCAGCGATGCTTACGGCGATCGCTTTGCTGCGCCGGCAATCGTTGCTGAGAAGCTCGCCGCGGGAGAAACATTCGTCTAATCGGCGTTGGTGTAATGGGAAGGCCGTTCTGCCGCCTTTTTTTATGGCTAAATCTTTTGTGACCTCATGTTTGATGCCTTTTGTCGAGTAAAGCGGTGTTTACTGGGGGCCAAATCATTGGTTTTGGAGATCACAATGACATTTGCAGTAACATTGGGTCGCTTTCTACTTGGGCTATATTTCTTTTTGCCCGGAATTTCGAAAATCACGAGTTACGCTAACACGCTGAGTTACATGTCGCTTCACAAGATACCGCTCCCAGAGATCTTGCTGCCGGTTACCATCGTCCTTCAAGTGGTGGGAGGCCTGATGTTAATGCTGGGTCTTCGCGTCGGGCAGGTTGCTCTTGCACTAGCCGCACTAACGCTGACTATCAATTTGGGGATGCACGATTTTTGGAACGTGTATGAGGGCGTTAGCCAGGCACATGAGACGCAAAACTTCGTCAAAAATCTGGCTATTTTCTCTGGTTTGCTGGTGCTAAGCGGTGCCGAGGACCTGCCCCAACACCGCTTATTCCGACGTCGTTAGACAGGTATGTTAGCTACCGAGATCGAAGGTTAGGCCAGCGTTCGCGACGAGTCGCTCGATCAGCTTCTCACCCATGGCGGGTGCAGGGGTGTAGATGCCCCCTGGCAGATCCGGACAGTCGTGAACGATGCACAGCGCGCTCTCGGCAATCATTTTAGATGTCGAGCCATAGCCCGGGTCCATGTCGCCGGTGACGGTCGCCTCGATGCGGCCCCCCTCATCGTTTGTGCCGACGAACAGCACGTCATAGTGACCCGCCTCGCGGCTCTCTTTAGAAGGGCCTTCACCCGGTTTTGGGACGTCGTCGCCTTCTAGAGGGTTGCTGCTCGCTACCATCTTGGCTGCCGCTGCTCCCTGGTCGCCCGGTCCCGTCACCATCATTTCGTCATACTGAAAATCCTCACCATATAGGTGATTCAGCATCGCATTAGAGCGGTGAACGTTCTTGGTGTTAATGGGGGCCATTATGAAAGGGGCGACCCATGAGCCGACGACTTCATCCTCATACGGTTTGGCATCGGATGGCTGCTCAGGACCCTGGAAGCCATTAGCCAACGAAAAGGGATTAGCCAGAATTTTGATAAGGCCTGGATTTGTTTTAAGGGCAGCGATCGTCGCGCCTAACGACGCTGCGGTACCGCCAGAGAACTCACCGTTCATAGCGCGCACCCGACCGCGTACACGGGACATGGGCTTGCCCGTTTGAGCTATGGCTGCCTTCTGAAGGAAGTAGACGCCCAAGTCAAAGGGGATGGAGTCAAAGCCGCAGCTGTGAATAATGCGTGCGCCAGAGGCTTTGGCGGCAGCCTGATTCGATGTAATCATCTCGTGCATCCAGCCTGGTTCCCCTGAAAGATCGACGTAGTGTGTTCCCTCTTCAGCACAAAGCTTTACTAGTTCGGATCCATGAAGTTGGTAGGGGCCAACGGTTGTGCAGATACACTGCGCTCGCTTAACCATTGCGCGCAGTGAGTCAGAGTCGCTGGCATCGCCAGTCACGAGTGGTGTTGTGCTGGGTGCGCCAACTAAGTCTCTTACTTCGGCCAGCTTCGCTTCATTTCTGCCTGCCATGGCCCAGTTGGCGCTATCGCGATAGGTGTTTCCCATGTACTCGGCCACGAGGCGGCCAGTAAAGCCACTTGCTCCGTAAATAATGACGTCAAATTCTCTGCTCATACCTGATTCCATTTCCTAAGTGTTTTTCTTGTTTAGGCAGGTTGATAAACCGACGCCCTATTGATTCCGTCAATCATTGTATGACGAAAATTAGTGTTAACGGATTGTTTGTCTGAGCTTCTCAATTCCTCGTCCTACAGTGCGTGTTTTGACATACACCTTAGCTAGTTGCGGGCACTCACAAGCCAGAAGTTGGCCTCGAAACGGACCCCTTTACCGGGTGAATAGAAATCCCTGAAAGTCTCATAGACCGCCGTTTTGGCTTGCTCTCCCCGAGTAGGGTCGCTTTCGGCGATCAATGCCGCGGCGGGGCCAATCTGTATCAGCTCCTGAAACAGGTCGTCGAAGGAGCGATCTGCGCCGGCTGACAGTTCTAGCTGGAGCGGGTCAACAGTGACCTCGGTAAAGCCCGCCTCACTCAGAACACTATAGGTGTGATCCTTGTCCGATAACCCAAAGGGGCCAGGCGCTCCGGGCTTCGCCGGTGGCGGGGGTGGCAGGACAGTAAGCGCCGCTTGCATGGGAGCTGTAAAGAAAGGATTCAGCGCGGGGCTTTGCCAACACACAAATCCGAGCTGACCGTCCGGTTTTAAGTTGGAACGTAGTTGGGCGAAGGCTGCCGTTGGGTCTGCGAAGAACATGACCCCAAACCGGGAATAAATCGCGTCGAATGACGCCTGGGGAAACAGCGATTCACTGGCATCGCCCGACTGGAAAGACACATTGGCTTGCAGCGATGATTGATTGGCTGACTTTAAATCCTCAGCCAGCGCCAACATGGGCTCCGAAATATCAACCCCTGTAATGGTGCAGGATGGATCGAGCCTAGAGGCCCAGTCGAGCGTCTGATTGCCACAACCGCAACCCACATCAAGTACTTGCGCACTCGACGGTAGGCTGAACAAGTCCATACATCGACGGCCTGGCTCTGAGAGCAGCTCTTCCAGCAACAAGTTATGTCTAACCCAGCTGGCTCCGGCGCGGCCATTCCACATGTCTTTTTGTAATTGATTATCCATGGGGTTATCCCCGACCCTCAAGATGACTGTCGACTATGCTTCGTAGTGTGAGTGTTACAGAGAGTGTTGCAGAGAAGACACCTTAATTTCCAAAAATATAGCTACTGACGTCACTGAGTCGCTCTAAATCATGCTTCGAATCAATATCCCATCCTGCAGATTTCATTGGAACAATCGTCACCCGTTTTGCTGGATGGGTAAGAAGCTTCTTAGCTCCGTTTTCAGCTTTTAGTGTTAGCAGATCGGGATACCAGGCGCGAGAAAATACGGCCGGCGGGCCTATAGTCTCGCTGAAGCCCGCGCAGGCGCTCCCACCGTCCACAGCTTGTGCAATAAGGGTCTTCAGTTCGCTGGTCGAGACCAGCACCTGATCGGCCAGCAGCACTAACAACTGATCACAGTCGTCAGACAGTAGCTCGCAGCCGAGCCTGATGGAGCTACTCATTCCTGATGACCAGTCGGGGTTGTAAATGAGCTCAGCGCTGGTCACGACTCCCTCCTCGTTAGCTGCCGCGATGGCCTCGTGATACTTGCCCGTCATGACGACAAGTCGCGTAGGTCGGAGAGGGAGCGCAGCATCGATCACATGTTGCAATAACGGTTTCTTGTGGAATAAGGCGAGCTGCTTGCACGCGCCAAATCGACGCGCTTCACCCGCAGCGAGAATAATGATGCCTAGCCGAGGCTCAGTCATTCCTGCTTAGCTGTCGCGCCAACCCAAGCAGGGCCAAAGATTGCATCATGACACTTGGCGATGACCGAGAGTGCGATGCTTTCCGGTAGTTCGCCACCGATATCAAATCCAGCGGGACCATCGACGCGAGGCTTGAACTCATCATCAGTAAGACCTGCTTCAACGAATACTTCTTCCCTGCGGTGGGTGGGCCCAAGAAGGCCTACGTAATCAAGACCGCTGCCCGCCATAGCGTGCAGGATCTGAGCATCCATGGGTACGCTATGAGTCATCAGCATCGCAGCGTTGACGGAAGCGTTTATTACCCACTCTGCGAGCTCGTCGACCGGACATCGCAGTCGATGGTCTGCCATAAAGAAAAATTCATCTCTCGCATTGGCGGGTCGCGGATCCCAAACAGTCGTTTCCCAACCGAGTTGATTGGCTAGCGTGACCACGGGTTGTGCATCGATGCCACCGCCAGCGATTAGTAAATGAGGTGCTGGCGTAATATGCGAAATCAGCCAGTTTCCATTATCTACGGCGTCCACTCGGCTTTTCTCACGCTTGCGCGTCAAAACTGATTCGACGACGTATTGGCTAGGAAGGCTAACCGATCCCGGTGCCGGGATATGTTGCTTTAGGTGTCCGCTTTGGCGGTTATTCAAGGAGCGCTGAATGTCTAGCAGGCCCTGATAATTGTTCCCGGCATTGACCGGTTCTAATAAAACGTGAACGACACCACCGCAACCGATACCGAGTCGATATGACAGATCATCTTCATCATCGCCGTCATAGCGAATACAAACTGGGATACCCGAGGCCATGACTTTGCGGGCGTTAAGCCTTATGTCCGCTTCGAGACAGCCGCCACTTAATAGGCCCAGCTGCTCGCCCCCCGAGCTGATCAAACTCATTGCGCCGGGTTTTCGATAACTCGAGCCCTCGGTTTTGTAAACGGTCCCTAAAATCCACTCGTCTGCGTCGCGTTGGGGTTCCCAGCGCGAGAGCATTGCCGCTAGCTGCATCGTCATGACCAGAACCCCTGAAGCGACGGGTTGGTCTGACGATGGACGACTCGGTGAGTAAGGTAGTGACGATGCTTCATGGGCGCATTAGCGTGATGAGGCGCGGATACCCCGGAGGATGTAGCCCGCATTTTTTTCAAAGCGCACTTTCATATCGAAGTAACCCATGAAGGTTGCCACGTCCTCGGGAATTACCTCGTTTTCGATAACCGAATCCGATGAGCCGTCATAGGAACCCGTCAACAGCGCGGATATGCCGCTAAGTGCTTCGAGCGTTTGCTCGAAGCTCAGACTGAGCGGTTCAGAGAGTTGTGTGACCATGGTGTGAAAGTGAGTAGCCATGTTGCGTTTAGAGGTTATCAGCGCGTCGACTGAAATATTCTGTTCGATGACGATACCCAGTCTGGCGTGCAGTGCCAGGAAAATCGGATCCGATAGGCTGGTCTCATAAAGATGGGATACAAATTCAGCATCTGAGATGCCCGGAGAGATGCCCACGACAATATTGTTACAGAAACGCTCAAACTCCTGGCTGTAAAGTGACAGCAGCACCTCTTCCTTGGTACCGAAATACAGATAGAGCGTACCCTTAGCAACGCCTGCGCGCTTTGAGAGCAGTCCCATGGAGAAGCCTTCGTAGCCCGCTTCCATGAACAGGACCTTTGCAGTAGCGAGAATGGTCTCCCGCCGATCGCTTTTTTGCTCGGGCGTTCGCGCACGCTTGATGTGACTGATTGTTGATGCCATTTCCGGATACTAACTTTGTTGACAAATGACCGCCAGTCATTACATTAACTGACTGAGGGTCAATAAGTTTAACCCAAGTCCAATTATGACCGTGTGTAATTGTACGTGACGGCAGCAACCGAACAATTCGAGCATACTGTCGGCACCACTAAGGCACTTGCAGAAGCCTAGATACTGAGGAACGAGTGAATGACAACGTTTACGCTTAATGGGGAAATACGGACGGTCGATACGGATCCGGAAACACCTGTGCTCTGGGTTATACGAGAGCAGCTTGACTTAACCGGCACTAAATTTGGTTGTGGGATGGCGCAGTGCGGTGCCTGCACTATCCATGTGAATGGACGGGCGAAACGTGCCTGCATCACACCCATCGCCTCTTTGGAAGGTGCCAGCATCACCACCATCGAGGGTTTGAAGGGTGATGATGGATCGCTTCATGCGCTGCAACAGGCTTGGATTGATCACCAGGTTCCTCAGTGCGGCTATTGTCAGTCGGGTCAGCTGATGTCGGCGGCGGCATTGCTTGCTGATAACCCCAATCCATCGGATGCCGATATCGACAGCGCCATGCGAGGCAATGTCTGTCGCTGCGGCATGTATGGACGGATACGATCAGCGATCAAGCAGGTAGCGGGCGCGTCCTTCTACGATGCGATGGAGGGTAGTCAGAATGGGTAAGTGGACCAGACGTGGTGTCCTTTCCGCGGGTGTTTTAGGTGGAACAGGGCTGGTTATTGGCATTGCCGTTCGCCCGGGCAACCCGACGGAGATGGCGGGACACTTAGTAGCGGGTGAAGGGGAGAATCTCTTACATATTTATTTGAAAATAGATTCAGAGAATCGTGCAACGGCGATTTTGCCTCACTCTGAAATGGGGCAGGGCGCGCAAACCGCTCTGACCCAAATGCTGGCGGAAGAGATGGATGCAGACTGGGATCTTATGCGTTTCGAAGAGGCGCCAGCCAATGCCGAATACGCCAACATGGCGGTGGGGCGGGGCTACCTATTCAAAGGCGTCGACTTCCCTGATACCGTAGTGCCCACGGTTGATGGTCTGATGTTGAATCTCGCGGATGCGCTGGGTATGCAGATTACGGGCGGTAGCATGAGTATTCGCACCACCGGTCAGTATTTCTTGCGCGCAGCTGGTGCCTCTGTTCGCGAGATGTTGGTAAAAACCGCATCGAAGGCCTGGGGTGTACCTGAGAGTGAGATTCGAACAGCCCAGAGCATGTTGCATCACGACAGCAGTGGTCGATCAGCGCCTTATTCGGAGTTTGCGGCAGCCGCTGCTGAGATGACGCCGTCGTCGACACCCAAGCTTAAGAAAACGAGTGAGTTTTCTGTCATGGGGCAGAGCAAGCCTCGTCATGATATCCCACCAAAAGTAGACGGTTCGGCAATGTTTGCTATGGACGTAAAACGTCCCGGTATGGTTTACGCCGCCGTAAAGCGCACTCCAGTTGCAGGTGGCACGCTTCGACGCGTGGGTGACAGCGCAGCGCGTGCGATGAAAGGCGTTATCGATGTGGTCAAAGTGGGCTCGTCGAGTGCTGCAGGTCTCGTGGGGACGTATTCTGCGGGCGACACCATCGCGGTGGTCGCGGATAGCTATTGGAGGGCGGAGAAGGCGCTTGCGGCGCTCGAGCTCGAGTGGAATACCGAGGGCAAGGAACGCGTCTCAAGCGAATCCATTTTTGAGCAGTTCCACCGGGATATTACGGCAGGTGTAGACCGAGCCAATGATGTTGCCCTGGGCGATGCCACTGCTGCGTTTGACAGTGCGGCGACCGTGCTGACTGCTGACTATCGCGTTCCATACCTAGCGCACACCTGCATGGAACCGCCAAACGCAACAGCAGAGGTCTCGGCAGACCGGGCGGAGATTTGGGTCGGTTGTCAGAATCCCTTGGGATTCCGGCAGCACCTAGCCGCCAGCCTCGGTCTAGACGTGGAGCAAGTGACGCTGCACAACTATTTTATGGGCGGTGGTTTTGGTCGAAAGAGCAATGCGGACTATGCGTTGCAGGCGGCTATGATTGCTCGCCAAGTGGGTAGACCCGTTCAGATGGTCTACTCCCGTGCAGAGGACATCAAGCAGGACTTTTATCGGCCAGCCGTTCAAAGCCGGTTCAAGGCGGGCCTCGACGCCGATGGTAAGTTGGTCGCCTGGCAAAATACCTACGTGGATAAGCACGAGCCTGTCGAGGCGCCGCTCATTCCGTATGCTGTTGAGTCGCAGGATATTGGACACGTTGCTAGCCCCACTCATGTGCCGTTTGGTGCGTGGCGGAGTGTTGATCACTCCCAGCACGGATTCTTCACGGAGTCATTTGTTGATGAGGCGGCTCATGCCGCGAGCAGAGATCCTTACGAATTTCGAGCAGAGATGCTCAAGGACAAGCCGCGGCTATTAGCGGTACTCGATCGGGTCGCTAAGGAGGCCGATTGGGGCCGTCCGATGGAAGAAGGACGTGGGCGTGGTATCTCTTTGCAAGAGTCATTTGGCTCTATCGTAGGTCAGGTCGTTGAAGTGACCGTATCGGGTGGAAAGACCTGGGTTGATCGGGTCGTCGCTGTGATCGACGCAGGTTATGCAGTGTCTCCCGATGGTACAAAGGCGCAAATCGAATCAGGCATTATTTATGGTCTCAGTGCAGCGATGTATGGCGAGATCACTATCGAAGACGGCGCCGTGGCGCAGAGTAGTTTTGCTGACTACGACGCTATTCGTATGCATGACTCCCCGGTTATAGAGACCCACATTATCAACAGTGGTGCCGAAATGGGCGGCGCCGGTGAACCCGGTACGCCCGGGGTGGCTCCGGCTTTGGCAAATGCCATTTTTGATGCCACGGGCAAGCGCGTTCGCACCTTACCGGTCATTAAGGCTGATCTGCGAAGTGATGCCGAGGCGTCGCCTGCAGTAGCCGCAGTGGGTGCTTGAGATCTAAGGGAAACCTAGAAAGCAAAAGCCCCCATGATCGGGGCTTTTTTATGCAGATAACTTTTACCGAGATGTCCTGCGAATCACTTTTATCTGGAGAGCCGGTCAGCAGAGCCCCTCAGACGATCGAAAAGCCTTCCTTGCTAATAGGTAACGCTCTGATGCGTTCGCCGCAGGCATCAAAGACGGCATTGCAGACCGCGGGTGCCAGAGGCGGCAGTGCCGGTTCACCTGCACCGGTAGGCCGATAGCCTGAGTTCAAAACGTCGACATGGACTCGTGGGCTTTGCGGCATGCGCAACAGGGGGTAGCTGTCGTAGTTGCTCTGTACGACAGCTCCGTTCTTTAAGCTGATGCGCTGCGCAGCCATGGTGCTCAAGCCATCGACGACTGAGCCTTGTAATTGGTTCTCGAGTCCTGAAAGATTGACTACCTGACCGACATCGGCCGCAACCCAGACGTCGTGCACGGTAATGTTTTTACCGTCGACGCTGACTTCCGCCACCTCAGCGATGTGACCAGAGTGGCTCAAGAAGAAGGCAAGCCCTAAGCCGTGACCCTCAGGTAACTTGCGTCCCCATCCAGCCGCTTTAGTCACAGCTTCAATGGTCGCGCGTGCTCTGGCCGTATTGAGGCTGGCCATGTCACCCTCTTTTATCCATCCTTTGTCACCAATCGCATTGAGCAGGAAAGCGCGGTGATCCTGTCCCGCCTTGTGCGCGAGTTCAGCGATAAAGGATTGCTCAGCAAAGGCATAGACATTTGAGATCGGCGCTCGCCAAGCGCCGGTTGGTGTTTGAGACTTAACGAAGCTTTGCTCTACCGCTACGTTGGGTATGACCTTGCCCGGGAAATCGTAGGGTCTGTAACTGGCACCGTAGTTGGCATTTTGCCCATCCGCTGACGCGGCAGCCACCAGATTTTTCCAGCCGACTAATTGCCCGTCAGCGGCTACGGCTCCTTGGAGCCGGTAGTAGGTGGGCGCTCTGAAGTAATCAAATGCCATGTCATCTTCACGTTTCCACTGGAGTTTGACCGGTGCTCCAACACGTCGTGATATGAGCGCAGCTTCGAAGATGTACTCGTTGGATAATCGACGCCCAAAACCACCACCACCTCGGAGTTGGTGCACGGTGATATTGCCTGGTGTTACGTCGAGTAATTTTGCGAGATTTGAGGTGATGAACACCGGTGTTTGACTGCTGGTCCACACTTCAACGGTACTGGTTGCCGCAGATACAAGTACGCCTTGAGGTTCGAGCTGTGCGTGCGATACAAAATCGGTGGAATAGGTTGCATCGGCCGTCATTGCCGCGTTTGCGAAAGCTGCCTCCACATCGCCTATACGCTCGATTTCAGCCTCGACTCTCCCCGCAGCGAGAGCAGCAAGCGCCTCCGTCTCAATCACGTCCGAGTCATCCTGCGACGCGGCTGATAGATCCCAATCTACCTTTAACGTTTCGCGCGCTTTGAAGGTTGACCATGTGTCCTTACCCACAATAGCGATCCCGCTTTGAATTGTGTGGGACTCTCTAATGTCAAAGTTGTAGGGTCCGGGCGTCCCATCAAGGATGAAGGCATCAATAACCCCCGGTAGCGCTCTAACAGCTTCTAGGTTGGCCGATTTTGCGACGCCCCCAATCGACGGACACTTAACGAAGCTCGCGTAAACCATGCCGTCGACCTTGGCATCGATACCAAATATCGGTTTGCCCGTGGCAATGCCTTCTGCTGATGTGTTCGAAATACGTTTGCCCAGCAAACGATAGTCTGCGGGCGCTTTGAGTCGCACGTCCGCCTCATCCGGTACCGCTATAAGTGACGCTGCCGCCACCAGATCTTTGTAGTGAGCCGACTTGCCCGAGGGGCCATGCCGGACCATCGAGTCAGACGTTGTTAGTTCGTCGCGCGGCACATTCCATTGGCTTGCCGCCGCACGGCACAACATTTCCCTCGCCGTTGCGCCCATTTTTCTCATTTCATCCCAGCGCATGGGAATAGACAGAGAGCCCCCGGCAAATTGCATACCGTATTGCTGCTGAACGGGCGCCGCCTCGCATTGGACATCTTCCCACTTGGCGTCGAGTTCCTCCGCCACAATCATGGGTAAAGACGTATTAACGCCTTGGCCTACCTCTGGGTTCGGACCGTAAATGGTGATGCTGCCATCCGCGTTGATGTTCACGTATGCGTTTAGGGTTCCCGACGCCTCAGCTGATGCCAGAGACATCATCGAAATGCTGCCTGTAGACGATAGGGCTAGACCCAGTGAAATTTTGAGGAAGTCGCGTCGATCGGTGTTGGCGATCTGATTGGATGACTGATTCATGCTGACACCTCCTCTGCCTCCATTGCGTTGTAGAACAGGGCAGAGGCGGTCATCGCTCCGCTAGCCGCTTTAATCGCCGACTTAATGCGCACATAGGTACCGCAGCGGCAAAGGTTGCCCGCCATGGCTGCATCGATCTCATCATCGGTAGGGCTCGGATTTCGCTCAAGGAGTGCGGCTGCAGACATGATTTGGCCTGCCTGACAGTAGCCACACTGTGCGACATCATGGTCAATCCATGCCTGCTGAACGGGGTGTAGTGTCGCCGTTGCCAATCCTTCAACCGTAGTAATGGCGTGGCCCTCGAGTGCGCCGACTGTCAACTGACATGAACGAACGGCGAAACCGTCAAGCCAGACAGTGCAGGCACCGCATTGGCCCACGCCACAGCCGTATTTGACACCCTGAATTCCCGCATGATCGCGCAGGGCCCAAAGCAAGGGCATTGCGGGATCAATACGGTTAAACGAATGGTCTTTCCCATTGATGGTGATAGTGGTCACGTGAGTCCGCCTCAATAGTTTTTGTTTGATTCAATAGTGGCACAAATAGCCTTAAATAAAAGGTGATGACGTCCCAATTGACGCAGCTTGGTGTGATTATTAGAACGATATTAGGGGCTATTAGTTGGGGACTGCTCGAGGGCCTGCCCTGAGCCCAACTAACGAGGTAGGGGGTATCAAAGCTCGGTGGCGGCTTCCAGCTCCTGCTCGAGTTTCAGCCGCGCATCGGCTCGAGGCTTGGAGAAGCGTGCGACGGCGAGGTAAATGACCGGTGTCAGAAACAGTGTGAAAAAGGCCGTGAGACCCAGACCACCAAAGACGACCCAGCCCACAGCCTCGCGAGCTTCAGACCCGGGGCCCGAGGATAAGATAAGCGGCAGTGCGCCTAGCACCGTTGAGATCAGTGTCATTGTAATCGGCCGGAGTCGAATGTTTGCAGCGTCTTCGATGGCATCACGGACACTGGCACCTGCATCACGCCGTTGATCGGCGAATTCAACCAACAGAATGCCATTCTTGGCGATCAACCCTATGAGCATGACGAGTCCGACTTGTGAATACACGTTGAGTGACGTCCCGGTGATAAATAGGGCGAAGATCGCCGCTGCAAGACCGAATGGCACAATGGTCATGATGACGAGCGCTGAGGTCAGGCTTTCAAACTGCGCAACGAGCACCAAGAACACGATCAAGAGTGCGAGACCATAGGCGTAGAGCGAGTCTCGCTGAGATTCGCCCAAGCGCGCGGCCTCGCCCTCAGGGACAACCGTAATGGAGCTGGGGACAACTTCTTTGGCTAAGGCCATGAGATCGTCTACGGCGGTTTGCAAGGCCACCCCTTCAACGGTTTGCATGTCGATGCTGATAGAGCGCCGCTGATAGAGCCGCCGCAATTCATCGGGAACACCTTCCTCGACGACGGTGACGAGCGATGCCAATGGGATAAGTTGACCGGTTTGCGAACGAACGAACAGGTTCACCAGATCATTTGGGCCCTGAATCCGATTCTTACCCGCTTTCAATACAATGGGGATCGATTGATCGCGCCCGTTTAAATCGACGACCCGAACGCCATCAACCATGACGCGTAGTGTCTGAGCCAGTTCGTCGATAGATACGTTGAGATCCGCAAGTCGCTCTCTGTCAATTTTGATGGCTACCTGGGCTTGCGATGGGGTGTAGTCGATGCGTGGATTCTCGACACTGTCGAGTCGCTCTCGTATCGCATCAGCGTAGACGCGGGCTGCCGCGTATATTTCCTCGTATTCGCTCCCCAGTAGGACAAACTGAATACCACCGCGCCAGCCCCCACGCATATTCAGGCTATTACTTCCGAAAACACGGGCGGTCACGCCGGGTAATTGACTCAGCTGTGGTTGAATTTCTGCTGCCAGCTCTTGCTGGGAGGTTTCTCTGTCTTCCCAAGGCTTGAGGGTTGCCACTACATAAATAATATTGGGGTCCCACCGACCCGCGACGCTGTACAGGCGCTCGATGACACCTGAGTCGATGTAAGGTTGGAATATGGCTTCAATTTGATCGGATTGGCGTTCGGTGTAGGGGAGTCCCACGCCAGCAGGGCCTCGCGCAAACATATTCAGTTTGCCGCGATCCTCTGTGGGAAGTAATTCGCTATCCAGCGAGGTGTAAACACTGGCGGCAGCTGCTGCAATACCCATCGATACTAGAATCGATGTCACTGGGTAAGTCAGAACCGATCGCAAACTACCACTGTAGATGCGCTGAAAGATATTGGGGGTTTCTGATTGGCCAGGGATTGGGGACTCGGATTTGCCTAACCGCGCCATGAGCGCAGGTACCAGAGACAATGCCACAAAAGATGAAATGGCCACTGCCACGGTGAGGACCAGACCAAACTCTCGAAACAGGCGCCCCGACGTTCCCGGCAAAAACGCGATGGGAACAAAGACGGCAACCAGCACCATGGTCGTCGCGATAACTGCGAAGAAGACAGATTGTGTTCCAAGGACGGACGAAGCACTGGTACCCTCACCGCGTTTCTGTCGGCGCTGGATGCTCTCAAGCACTACAATCGCATCGTCGACAATCAGCCCTGTTGCCAGGACAAGCGCCAGCAGCGTCAAGATATTGATAGAAAAGCCAAGCACCCAACTAGCTGCAAGGGTTCCCAATAATGAGATTGGTATAGCGACTGCGGGCACGAGGGTAAAACGCCAGCTACCGGAGAAGAGACGAATTGTCAGAATCACGATGAGCACCGAGAACGCCAGCGTTCGTAACACTTCTGTTACCGCACCGTTAATGAAGATGGCCTCGTCAGAGATGACCTCTAGCTTGATGTCATCTCGTTGCGCATTGAAACGTGTAACCGCTTGGTGGGCCCCTTCCGAGATTTGAATCGTATTTGACCCAGCCTGCCTTACCACACCGACGCCGAGCACTCGCTGCCCATTCAGTCGAACCACTGAGGTCGCGTCGTCGGGTGTGTAAGCGATTCGAGCGACATCACGCAACCGCACCTTATCGGTGATGAGAAGGTTGCCGATGTCGGCCTCTGAATCCACGGCCGCATCTGCCCGCACCAATAGCGTTTGATCACTGGTTTTAAAGCTGCCAGCGGGTACATCAAGGGGTGCCTGCGTCAGCACTGAGCGAATGTCTGTTACGGTGAGTCCGTAGGTGCTCATGCGACCGGGGTCCAGTTCGACTCTGAGGATCTGCCTGCGCGAACCGAACAGTGGTACATCGGCAACGCCGGGGAGAGAGATAAAGGCAGGAACAACATCACGCTCGACGATAGTGGCGAGGTCCTGCTCGGACATGCCATCAGCCAGCACGGCGATGCGCATGATTTCCTCGGCGTCTTCGTCCGCCTTAAAAACGGCTAATTGCTCGACATTATCAGGTAGCTGGCGCTGAACTCGACTGACAGCCTCCCGGACATCGGCGGCCGCACGATCCACATCGGAGCTAGGATTGAACACGGCGCGAATACGGGTGTTTCCCTCCTCGCTGTTGGAGTCCACCTCTTTAACGCCACTGACGCGCGCAACGGCACCCTCGAGAATACGGGTGACCTCGGCGTCCATGGTCTCTGGAGACGCCCCTGGTAGGTTGGCACGAACATTGACGACCGGCTCGTCGATGTCTGGTAACTCTCTGACTTCGACAGCAAAAATGGCGACTAAACCCGCGATCGCGATCAGCAGGTTCATGACGGTGACAAGCCATGGGCGCTTTACACCTAGAGCGGGAAGTCCGGCACCGGCTAAGGCATTAAGTGTGGTTTTCATCAGATTTTGCTGCGCATCTTAGATGCGATCACCCCGGCCACTTTTTGGCGATCGAGCCGTCTCTGTAGCAGCGTTGATGTCTTTAATCTTCATGCCGGGGCGAACGCTTTGAATACCCTCGAGAATAACTGGCTGGCCCTCGGCTAATTCACCGCGAATTAGCATTCGCCCCCCGACGCGTCGCACCATTTCAACAGATGAGCGTATCGCTCGATCACCCTCGGTCGACCAGACATACGGACCATCGGCGCCCCATTGAACGGATAACTCTGGGACACTCAGATATTTACCTTTTTCGATCGACGCATCAATTTCGAACGCCATGCCCGGCCGGAGGCTGTCGGCGCTGTTGTCGATAGCCGCTCGTGCTCTGAAAGCGCGTGTCGCTGAGTCCACGCGAGAATCGACCGCAACAATTCTCCCAGAGGTGTTGTCGTCTGGTGATTCCCATTGACGCGCTTGCACCTCAAGTCCCGTTACGATGCGACCGATAAAACTTTCGGGCACCGTAAAATCAACGAGCAAAACACTCCGATCATCCAGCGTGGTGATGACGGTTGAAGTATCCACCCGATCACCAATTTCTACATCGGTAATGCCAATGCGTCCTGAGAACGGTGCCGTTACCTGGCGTCGGGAGAGCTCGACTTCGGCTTGCGCCAAACGAATCTCGGCCAAATCAACGTTACTTTGCGCAGTATCGATAGTGCTCTGGGGAATATTTGCTTCAGCCGCATTGAGGGAAAGATAGCGTTTTAGTGTTCGCTTCGTGTCGGCAAGCTCCACTTCCGCCTGCCGAACCGCAAGCGCCTGATCGCGGTCATCTAATTTGAGGAGTGTCTCGCCTTTCGTCACCCGCGTATCAGGTGCGAGCTTTGCGAATGTGACTACTCCCGAGCTCTCCGGATACAGCGTCACGCTTTGGCGAGCCCGAGCCGTACCTACGGATTTGATGGAGTCGATGAGTGGTGCGCGCTCGACAGGCGCGGTCACGACCGGCAAAGCGCGCGCACCCCACGAGCCGCGTGATCCCCGTGTTTCCTCGTCAGGGATGTCCGAGCAGCCAATCATGAAAGCGCATGCCAACAAAGCTGACATACCTGAGAACCGCATAACCACGGGAAAACTGAACATCGCGCGAGTATATCCGACATTTTAGAACCGCAAGCTTTTTATTTTTAGTTTGCGGAAATGCCGACGTCGACAAAGACGTGACTGTTGCTTACAGGATAACCTCAATAAGTCGAGGACCTTTTTCCGCCATTGCTGCTGCCATCGCGCGATCCAGTGCTTCAACCGTATCGACGCGCTCTGCTGCCATTCCCATGCCTGTGGCGATATCGGTCCATTGAATCGCCGGGTTTGTTAGGTCAAGCAATGACAGAGCCGTGGGTCCCGGTTCTTCCACACCGACGCGCGCAAGCTCAATATTCAAGATGGCATACGACCCGTTGTTAAGAATCAACACAGTTACGTCGAGGTTCTCGCGCACCATAGTCCACAGCGCTTGGACCGTATACATCGCCGATCCATCAGCCTCTAGGCCAATCACCTTCTGATCTGGAAACGCGATGGCGGCACCAACTGCCATCGGCAGACCTGCTCCGATAGCCCCGCCCGTAAGCGTTAACCAATCGTGTGGCGCCGCATTGCCGGTCATGAGAAACGCCGCAAGGCCATTGGTTGCGCCCTCGTCGACGACAATGGCGTTGTCCGGGAGTCGATTGGCAATCACTTTACCAAGCTCTACCGCATTGATAGGGCCGGTTACCAGGGCATGCTCGACTCTTTGCGCAACTTTGGTCACCTGCTCTGGTGCGCCGATTGCATTGGCAATGCGCCTCAGGGTATCGATGGCATCGACACTGTGGTCACCCATTTGAAGCAGGCTCGCCCCTTCAGGTGATAGCCATCCGGGTTTACCGGGGTAAGCAAAGAAGGATACGGGTGGCTTGCTGCCGATAATGACAAGGGTATCGAGTCCGTGGAGGTGCTCCGCGGCCATTTCACCGAAGTAGGGCAGGCGTTCGGTCTCGACGCGCCCAACGCCTCGCTGTTGACGCGTGAAGAAAGTTTCGGTGATGAGCCGCGCGCCGGTTGCCTCCGCAATGCGCCCTGCTTGAATCAGACCTGACTCACGCAAAGCATGTCCGCCCATGAATAAGGCTGCGGAATCACTATTCCGAAGCGCTTCGGCTGCCTTGATGATCTCACTTTCACTAAGGGTTTTAGGCGCTGGAATATCAGGGATATCTATGTCACTACTTGCGGGATCCCAGGCATGGTTTGCCGGGGCCACAAAGGCGGTGACATTACCGGGATATTCCATGCTGGCTTGCCACGCCTTGAGTCCCACTTTGGGCAAGTCGTCTGGACTGGTTGACACCCCTGTCCAGGCGCAGACAGCTGAGGTAAGTCCGTCGATATCAGATGTCAGTGGTGCATCCAATTCCAAGTGATGCGTTGCGTGATCGCCAATCATGTTCAATACGGGCACGCGGGCTCGCGATGCATTGTGGAGATTGGCGATGCCATTGGCATAACCCGGTCCAAGGTGAAGTAGGGTAAGGGCTGGCGTGTCGGTCATGCGCGCAAAACCGTCTGCAGCACCGGTAACGACGCCCTCAAAAAGGCCAAGTACAGCTCGAATTCGGGGTTCTTTATCGAGCGCGGCGACGAGCTGCATCTCGGACGTGCCAGGATTGGCGAAGCAAGCGCTGACACCAGCGTCTGCGAGTTTCTTTATAAGTAAATCTGCACCATTCATTACCGCTAAACCCCTAGTGTGTTTTTTTTATTAGTCTCCAGTATACGCGTGAACGCAGGCGTAAATGGGCGCTGTTTATTCTTGGAGCTTATCATCTATGACATCCTATCCATGACATAGCAGCATGACACCGCGGTAGCCAGAGCATGGTAACTGCAGATCGTGACCAAGTCTTACAGCTGGAGCGATAGTGCTGGCTTGCCCGAACGATCCGCTCGATAAATACCCCAATGTTTCTCCGGCTCCAGTGGATGGTCCGATCCTTTCCAGTTCTCATCGAAGGCTTCGAAGATATACACCAGCGTCTCTTCTTCCTTGGCCCACTCGAGCAACTCCCGCAAATAAGTTTCTTGAAACAATTCACCGACGTTCTCTGGTGGGATTCCACGTCCGTTCGACGCTGTAGCCCAGCCCGCCTCGGTGATGATGACCTGCTTGTCTGGGTATGCACTCTGAACCGCATCGAAGTTCTCACGGGTGTACTCCATTGCCTCGGCTACCGTTTTGTATTCCCACACCGGATAGGTATGAATGGCTATGATATCCAGCTCTTCAGCAAGCCCGGTGAGCTTATCTAGCCAAGGCACATAATTTTCGCAGAAAGTGACCGGTTGAGAGATGCGTGCTCGCAAAAAAGCCGCATATGCTCTCACGGCCTCAGGCTCGATAAGATGGTCAGTCCAATCGACTGTCGCCTCGTTGCCCACAGATACGATGTCGATAATCGCGTCGTAGCGATTAGCCCACGCCACAGCACGATCCAGTTCCTGCTGGTTGCGGAGGCGGTTCATCCTCAGGGTTTCGTCGCCGTAAACACCGCCCCAAGGGCAATTGGGATTGTTCACCTCTGCACCGATATACGCACCTAGCATGACTGTGAAGGGGAGATCTTCGCGCTCGACGACCTTGAGCAACCGCTCGGTATGCACGTCACAGGCATAGACCCGCAGGGCATCCCAATGTCCCTCGAGAAGCCTCAAATCCTCAAGAATCTCTGACTCCGAGGGAAAGACGCCTGCATCAGGGCTTTGCCCATCTCGGAATCCCGAGTAGCAAATGGCACGTTTGTAAGGCAGGTGTTTCGATTTATTCATAGGAGATTTGAGTACTTAAACTTTTCGTGTTCATCCCACAATCCCCAGTGGGCACCAACGTCACCTTCACCGGCTTCGCCGGACACTTTCCATTCTTCATCAAACGACGCGAAATAGAACATCTCCACGTCATCTTCAGCAGCCCACTCCATCGCTTTTAAAAAGTAAAGGTAGGCGCCTTGCAACGATGACTCAGCTCCGTAGAAGTCTCCACCTGAACTTGGCCAGCCAGTCTCTGAGATGATGACGCGTTTTCCATTTGCGACTTTTTGTACTCGACGATACATATCCTGCATGTAAAGTGTTGCATAGGGCAGAGCACAACCTTCCCAAAACGGGTAACAGTTAGTGAGGATAACGTCGCAGGCTTCTGTGAATTGCGGTCGGTCTTCGAATTCGTAGTAGGCATCGACATAACCCATTGGAACATTGGAGGGAAGTCGCTCTTTTACCTCGGCCATGAAGTCAAGGAGTTCGTCCTCTTGGAGATCGCCCCGATAAAGAACCTCGTTACCCACCGCGGCGACGTCAACGGCACCCGCTTGCGCGAGTTCGATCAATTTTTCGACTTCATTCCTGTTTTTATCCGCATCCTCACCAAGCCAGGCTCCGACCAAGGTGTTTAAGCCCTTGGCTTTGGCTACTTGCGGGATGTGTTCATTGCCTTGAGTGGTAGAAAAAGAACGAATCCAGTTAAAACGAGGAGCCAGAATCGACATCCGGTGCTCAATCTGCTCGTATGTAAGTTCATCGCCAGGTTTTTGACCCTTGGTGTAAGCGTTGAATGAAATACCATGCATCTTTTCTTCGAGCAGAAGTTCGAGACGGGCATCTAAATCGAGCTCACTGGCGCTACGCTTATCTTGCCCAATCAAATAATGGTGTTTCCCTGTCCGCTTACCCATGTGTCTCCTCGTTCCTCTTGTCGTGTGTGTGGTGATGGAGACGCGATGCTAAGCAAGGATGACTTTTCAGACATCTTCAATACGACGAGATGGCGCATTCACTGGATAAGTTGGATGAACCTTGGTATCGCCGGACTGGGTGGTGTTTTAGCATATTGTCCCGAGTTGAGAGGGATGTAATCAAACACGATTACGATCCTCCATCCGTCAGGAGAACTGATACGCCGACAATTAGGATAAGGGGCGCTGTAAGAGTGGGGCAGTCGACTGCGCGTCGACGTCATGGCTTCACAGTACGAATATCACGTTATTAATGATTGAGAGATATGACTAACGAAACGTTGTATTTGGGTACGAATCCGCTGAATGCGTCGTCCACTGCCGTTGAGGGTGACTACGTCACTCGTGATGGTGAATCTTTTTATCGTATT
>Ga0163109_10000742_pt1 | contig 26114 bp, 21 predicted proteins | sample CRUFie1St13metaG_FD_108704 | JGI IMG/M metagenome (GOLD analysis project Ga0163109, IMG submission 108704) | Marine microbial communities from the Costa Rica Dome - CRUD Field 142mm St13 metaG | ecosystem: Environmental > Aquatic > Marine > Oceanic > Photic zone | place: Costa Rica: the Eastern... | reverse complement strand
GTGATGCTGCGGTAGCTGCTGGTGGTGCTTTAACAATTCAAGCTGATGCCATTGTAAACTCAATGATTTTAAATGATCATATCACTTTGGCTGCTGACTCAGGTGATAATGTTGATCTGGACTTGGGCGACACATTTACAATTAGTGGTACTGCAGGTGAAATTGAAACATCAGTTTCTGGCGATACAATTACAATTGGATTACCAGACAACGTAGATATTGATGGCACACTTACAGTTGCTAGTACTTCAAATCTTAATGGTTCCGTAATCGTTGACACAAACGGTGGCGCAACATTCCGTCTCAGAGATGTTGCTGGCGGTTCAAATAAGTTTGTTGTTGCAGCAAATGGTGATACAACCATTTCTGGCAAGCTAACAGTTGCGGGTGTTTTAGAAAGTGATGGTACAAATTTAGAAATTGTAGATACACTAATTCAAATAGGTGCAGAAGGTGTTGGAGCTCTCGTAGACACAGGTGTATACTCAACACTTTCTAATGACGAAAATCTAGGACTAATATGGGACAGATCTGATTCAAGATTCAAGCTATATGAAAGTTTAGATGATCCTTCCTCTGAAGAATTTGACTTTAGTACAGGCGCTGCTTCTACGCTAGAAATAGGTCAAATTTTACTTAACGACTCAGCTGAAGATGGAGGTAGTGGTGTTGCTACTCCTTTAACTACACATGCAACATATTATCAGACTGAAGCTGGAGGCCAAACATCAACTCTTGCTGCAGGTACTGAAGGTCAGATTAAGGTTCTTGCTATGGAGACTCATGGTGGTGGAAACATGGTTGTTACAGTTACAAATCCAGCTTGGTCCGGAAGTACAATAACACTATCAGCGCAAGGTCAAGCATGCACTCTTCAATACATTGACTCAAAATGGTATTGCATTGGAAATAATGGCTGCACATTTGGTTAATAATTAAAGTTTAGACTTTAAGTCACAAGACGTCTTTCTTTTTACAAAGGAAGGCGTTTTTTTATACTTTTTTATTGAAAAGAGGTATATAGTGTTCATAGTATCAGACTTTTTTGCTAATGAGTATGGCGGTGGAGCAGAATTAACAACAGATAGTTTATTAAGTTATTGTGAAGAAGTGTATATAGAAGTAAAGAGTAGATTAGTAACAATTGATATGCTTAATAATAATAGGGATAAAGTCTGGATTTTTACAAATTTTAGTCAATTAAACCCAGAATTAATCTTCTTTATATCACAAAATTTAACTAACTATCATATTATAGAATATGATTATAAATACTGTATTCACAGACTGCCACAACATCCAGCTCATAATGGAGAATGCAAGTGCGAAGAAACGCCTATAGGTAAATTGATAGAGGTGTTTTACAAAGGTGCTAAAACACTTAACTGGATGTCTGAAGGTCAAATGAAGTTTTATCACAATAAGTTTCCAGACCTTAAAAATAATAACAATTTTATACTTTCTTCAATCTTTTCACAAAAAGACATACAAACCATTAAAGATTTATCTGAAGACTTACAGAATAAAAATTCGTGTAGTGAAATATTACTTCTAGGTAGTAATTCTTGGGTAAAAGGCTTTGATCGTAGTAGAGAGTACTGTGAAGAAAGAAATATAGATGCTAAAGTTGTCTGGGACTTGCCTTATAAAGATGCACTAAAACTTTTAGCTAAGCATAGAGGAATAGTTTATCTCCCTAACGGTTTTGATACTTGTCCTAGGTGGGTAATAGAAGCTAAACTATTAGACTGTAAAATAATAGATAACGAATACGTTCAGCATAGAGAAGAAGTCTGGTTTAAAAAAGATAAAAATAAAATTATAAAATACCTATCAGATAGACCATACTATTTCTGGAATAGGATATTAGATAATGAAGAGTAACTACAAACTTAAGATATCAGGTTATACTACAACATATAACTGTATTAAGTCAGAATATCCTTGGAAAGATTCTATTGAGTCTATGTTAGGTTTCTGTGATGAAGTTATAGTTTTAGATGGTGGATCTGATGATGGAACATGGGAAGAGCTATTATTGTGGTCTGATATTGAAGATAAATTATCTATAAATCGTCATGAAATTGATTGGGAAAATGAAAGATTTGCATACGAGTCAGACGGAAAACAAAAAGCTAGAGCTAGAAGATTATGCAAAGGAGAATGGTGCTGGCAAAGTGACGTAGATGAAGTAGTTAAAGAAGAAGACTATGAAAAAATTACAAGTATAGTCAATAGGCTGCCAGAAGAAGTAGATATTCTTTGCTTACCTGTGATAGAGTTTTGGGGAAATAAGGGTAAAGTTAGAGTAGATGTTAATCCATGGAAATGGCGACTAAGCAGAAACAAGTCTTATATAACACATGGTATTCCTAATCAGCTAAGAAGATTTGATGAAGAAGGAAGGCTCTACGCTGCAGAAGGAACTGACGGATGCAACTACATACATTCAGAAACATACGAAATTTTACCTTCAGCAACTTTTTATTCTTCGGAAATAGAAAACATTAGACAGGCAGCATGTACTGGTAATGATCAGTTTTTAAACATCTATAAAAATGTTTTAGAAAGTATATCTAAGAACTTTCCTGTAGTTTATCATTACAGTTGGTATAACCTAGAAAGAAAAATAAAAAACTATAGAGACTTCTGGTCTAGATTTTGGTGTTCATTATACAATAAAAAAATAGAAGATACTCCAGAAAATAACATGATGTTTAATAAGTCTTGGTCTGATGTATCTGATGATGAGATAAAAGAGCTAGCTCAAAGATTAGAGTCAGAAATGGGAGGATGGATATTTCATAAGAAAATAGATTGGTCAAAAAAAACAAGCTGGATTAAACTATAATGGAAAATATTGTAGTTGTCTCTTGCAATTATAACGGTAATATTTTTGTAAAAAACAATATACTTTCAGTTTTTAATCAAACTTTAAAGCCTAAAACACACTATTTTATTGATGATTTAAGTACAGATGGTTGTTATAATATTGCAGAGAAAACAATTAATGATAATTCTATAGACTATATTGATCTAATTAAAAATAAAGAAAAAAAGTATAAAATTAAAAATCTGTATGACCTAATTCATGATAAAGTTAATGATGAAGACATAATTGTTATTGTTGATGGTGACGACTGGCTTTTAAATGAATTTGTTTTAGAAAAAATATATAATTCTTACGATAAATTTAAATGTGACTATCTATATTCAAATTTTGTTTATTCTCATAATGGGCATCTTGGCATATGTAAGGAAATACCTGATAAAGACTGGGAGCCATATGAAAGTCAATGGATAACTTCACATATTTCAACATTTAAAGCAAAAAAATTTAAAGAAATAAGTTATAAAAACTTTTTAGATAAAAGCGGCAAGTGGTTTGAAATGGGATGCGATCAGGCATATGTTTTACCAATTCTTGAAAACATTAGAAATAAAGGTAACCTTCTTAAAGACGTAGTATTTTTAAATGAGCCACTTTATGTTTATCATCATACAGGTAATCCTTCTAAACCTAGGGGCGGATCGCTAGGAATAAAAGCTCATAATGCTGTTACTACCATAAGACAAAGAGGAATTTGTAATGAATAGAATAGCAATTATTACTTGTGTATGGAATAGGATAGAAGATAGACTTGAAAAAACACTTCAAATGCTATCAGCTCAATTAAATAAAAACTTTGATATTTTTATATGGAATAATAATTTTAATTCTGAGTCTGATGTAATCAATATATGCAAAAAATTTCCATATCTAAATATTTCAATAAAAAGTTCATATAAAAATTGTGGTGGATTTGGTAGGTTTTATTATGCTAAAGAAATAAAAGATAAATATAAAAGCATATTATTTATCGATGACGATATAGACTTTGACTCTAAAACAATTCAGATTTGTTATGATAATATTGAAAAAAATACAATTAAATCTTGGTGGTCGTGGAAAATTAATGGTAAAGATTACTGGGATCGTAAAAGAATATTAAGCTTAAATGAAGAAGCTGACTATTGTGGTACGGGAATGATGTTAATTGAGTCAGAAGTATTTTCAAACGATAATATTTTTAACTTAATAAACCCAAGATACTGGTACATAGAAGACTTGTGGCTAACTTTTTTTTGTAAGTATATTCTTAAATTTAACTGCAAGTTTTTACCTGTTAATGCAGTAATAATAGAAGATAACAAAAACCAGTCAGATCTTTTTGAAAAATGCTCTATTGATAGAAAAAAAGAATTTTATGAATATCTATTAAATAAATTATATATAAAATGATATAATGCTGCGTTATAATATAAAAAATGAAAGTATAATATTGTAATGTTAAAAGAGCATGTATCATATTCTGAAGTTCGTCAGTGGAAAGAATGTCCATGGCGACATAAACTTATTTATATAGATAAATTGCAAACTTTTGAAGAGTCTCCCCACTTACATTATGGCACTATTGTTCACGATGCTTGCGAGCATTATCTTAAAACTAGAGAATTAAAGTTAGAAGAAGCAGCTAGTAAAATAAAGGTGGCTTGGGAAGAGCATGGATTTGATTCTGAAGACTACATTGCCATGCAGACAATGAAAGCAGAGTTGCAAGGCTGGAAATATAAACATTCAAAAAGATCTGACTGGATCGAATGGGCAGAGACTAGCATTTTGGCGCTTCCTTCTTTTTTAGAAGAAACTTTTCCCGGGTGGGAAATTGTTTCTGCAGAAGAAAAGTTATATGAGTCAATTGAAAATGTTGAAGGAACTAAGTTTAAAGGATATATTGATTGTATAATTAAAATACCACAAAAAACTGATGGGAAATACAAATATTGGATTATTGATTGGAAAACATCTTCGCCAAGAGGCTGGAGTACAGATAAGAAAAGAGACTTTCTAACCCATGCTCAGGTTGTCCTTTACAAAAACTATTGGGCACTTAAAAATAATATTAAGTTGTCTGACGTTTTATGCGGCTTTGTTTTGTTAAAAAAAGTTAAAAATAAAAGTAGAGTATGTCAGCTTATTAAAGTTGCAAGCGGCCCAAAAACTCTGGAAAAAAGTAACAAGTTAGTTAGAAGCATGATAAAAAGTCAAAAATCAAGTCTTGTACTAAAAAACAGAAGCAGCTGTAAATTTTGCGAATTTTATAATACGGAGAACTGTAAATAATGAAGAAAAAGAAAATACTCGTATTATCAGACCATGCTTTATCAACTAGTGGTGTTGGAACTCAAACAAGGCATTTAATTGAAGGTCTAATTAAAAAAGGTTGTTGGTCATTTAGACAATTAGGGGCTGCAGTTAAGCATAGTGATTATAGGCTTGCTATTATTAATGATGACTTTATTATTAAACCTATTGATGGTTTTGGTAGTCCAGAATTAATTAGAGTTTTACTAGCAACAGAACAACCTGATGCTCTTCTAATATTTACAGACCCGAGATTCTTTACATGGCTCTATGAAATGGAAGATGAAATTCATCAAGTTTGTCCTATGCTTTGGTGGCATGTTTGGGACAATTATCCAACGCCTAGATTTAATGATCATTTTTATGAGGCAACAGATGCCATTAACTGTCATTCTTATATGACATATAATATGTGTAAAGAAAACTTTAAAGATAAAACTAGATTTATTCCACATTCTATTCCAGAAGATTTATATTATCCTTTGTCACAAGTTAAAATCAATTCTCTAAAAAAAGAAATGCTTCCTCCTAGCAAACAAGATCATTTTATTGTTTCATGGGTAAATAGAAATGCTAGAAGAAAAAGGCCGGGAGATTTATTATTATCATTTAGGATCTTTTTAGAAATGTTGGAAGAAAAATTTGGTCATAGGAATGCATCTTTATTGCTTCACACAGACCCACTTGATAGCGAAGGTCAAAACTTGTACGAGGTTGCTAGTCAGCAAAACATAACTGACAATATTATATTTTCTACAGAAAGAATTTCTTTTGATGAAATGAATAACATTTATAACATCTCTGATTGTTATATTAATATTAGTCTTGCTGAAGGCTTTGGTTTAGGTACTTTAGAGGCAATGAACGCAGAAGTTCCAATTATTGCTTTAAAAACTGGAGGTATGACTAGACAAGTCGTCAATTATCTAGACGGTTCTATTAATGGAGTTGCTCTTCCAGTAGAATATAGATCTCTTGTTGGATCACAACAAGTTCCGTATATCTATGAAGACTATGTTTCTCAATCAACTGTAGCTAAAGCCATCATGAGTCTTTATCAGATGGGCGAAGAAAAAAGAAAAGAAGTTGGTAGAAGAGCAAGAGAATATGTCTTAAAGGCTTTTAGATATCAAGATACAATTGATATGTGGCACGAGTCTCTAGAAGAAACAATCGAAAAGTGGAAGTCAAAACAAAATACAGTTCATATGGAGACGCTATAATGAGCAATAAAAGCGTTATAATAAAAGGCCCGCTTTTAACTAAAAGCGGATACGGAATACACTCAAGACAAGTCTTTAGCTGGCTAATGTCTCGTAGTGACTTTGATGTTAAATGTATTGTTACCCCATGGGGTCGCTGTAGTTGGAATATTGATAAAACAGATCCAGTTATTAATGAAATCATGAATAGATCAATTGATGAAAACACAAATAGAGATAACAGTTTTGACATATCATTTCAGATTCAGCTGCCCAATGAATGGAATCCTTTTCTTGCAAAGAAAAATATTGGAATAACAGCTGCTGTAGAAACTAATACTTGTAATCCAGCTTGGGTTGAATGTTGTGACAGAATGGACGCAGTAATAACGCCATCAGAATTTACAAAAAGCGTGTTGGTAAATACGGGTTTGCCTAAAGAAAAAGTTAATGTAATTCATGAAACTTACCCGGAATTATTTGACAAAGATATTGAAAAAGACAATTATATAAATGAAGTTTTAAATAATATTCCTACAACAAAAAACTTTCTTTTAGTAGGACAAATAACTGGCTTTAACGAGTTTTCTGATAGAAAAAATATTTTCAATACTATTAAATCATTTACTAATGCTTATAAAGACAATAAAGACGTAGGCTTAATACTAAAGGTTAATACAGGAAGAAATACTAAAATCGATAGAAATAAAACATTGTCGATTATACAAAGTGTAGTTAAAGAAATAGGTAAAAAAGATTTTCCTAAAATTCATATTATGCACGGAGATCTTACAGAGAAACAATTATATACTCTATTTACACATGAAAAAGTAAGTTACTACCTTTCAGCATCAAGAGGTGAAGGTTTTGGTTTGCCTTTAATCGAGTCTGCTAGACTTGGTCTTCCAATTATAGCTACAAACTGGAGTGGTCACTTAGACTTTTTAAAGCTAGGAAACTTTACAAGGCTTAATTATAAATTGCAAGAAATAGATGCTTCTAGGGTTGATAATAAAATATTTATGGAAGGATCTAAATGGGCTAATGTTACAAACGGTCATCTAAGACTAACTCTTAAAAAAGCTTTTGACGACTATGGTAAAAAAGCAAAAGATGCAAGAATATTAGCTGATAAAATAAAAGAAAACTTTAACTTTGAAGTTATAAAAGAAAACTATAATAACTTTATGAAAGAAAATAATATATGATTTGGTCAATAGTAATACTTTCAATATTGCTTTTATTATCTCTGTTTTATTGCTTTAAGTTTGCACTAATAATAATAAGAGTTAAAGATGCTTTAGAAGACTCTTTGGAAAAAATCGATGAAAGTTACTTTAAGATATCAGAAATTTTAAATATACCTATTTTTTATAATAGCAAGGAAGTAAAGATCGTTATTGATGAAATAAAAAATTCAAGAGATTCTCTTCTTTTAATTGCTAGCAGCCTATCTACATCAATAGAAGAAGAGAGAGATGAGTAAAAACTATTATTTCAACAATCAAACGCAAGATAAAATAAAAGAATATCAAGAAGCAGAAAGCATGTCTGAAAAGGAAAAAATATACGTTGAGTATATAATGCCTGCTTTTGATGAACTAGTAACAAAACTAATATCAGTCTATAAATACAATGCTTCAAATGAGGATATGAATCACCTTAAGAATGATTGTATTACTTTTTTATTTGAAACTATTAGAAAGTGGGATGCAAGTAAAGGCAAGAAAGCTTTTTCTTACTTTAATGTTGTTGCAAAAAACTGGCTAACAATTCATACGAGAAGAATTAATAAAAATTCCAGACGTTCAGTTAGTATTCATGAGTCTGACGAAATGACTATGCATGAAAGAGAGTGTTTAACTTTAATTGATATAGACTATAAAGGTTCGCCAGAAGATATCATGCATGCTTCACAAATAAATGGTACTATAGTGAAAGAACTTGAAAAATTAGTTTGTTTATTAAGTAAAAGTAATGATAAAAAGTGCATGCATGCTATAATACACATATTTAAAAACGTTGAAGAGCTAGATTTTTTTAATAAAAGAGCGGTTTTCGTATATCTTAGAGAAATATCAGGTTTAAATAGTTCTGAATTAAGTTCATCACTTTCTAGAATAAGAAGAATATGGAAAAAGAATAATTTAGAAGTTTCACTCTTCTTTTGAGGTTTATATGAAAGAATTAGATAGTATTGATAAAAAACTAAACAGCTTTGAAGAAAAGAACATTAGAATAGAAAACTTTTCAGATATTCTTGACAATATTGATTCTTTAAAAGATAAAAAAAAGCTTTTATGGAAAGAAATATATGAAAATGCTGTCAATGATAGAGAAAACGCTAGAGTTTTATATAACGACGTTTATATGAATTTGACAGGAGCGCTTAGTGATCACGCAAATGTTGGTTCTGTAATAGCAAAATATCTTGAAAGAATGTGTAGGTCTAATGATCAAATTTTAAAACTTGCTGAGCTCATTGCAAAAGAAGAAGAGAAGTCTAACGCAGTTTCACCAGACGACATATTTAGTCAAATAGAAGGATAAAAAATGTCAGTACCTGTGTTGATGGATAAAGCCATCGTCAGACATGTAATAAGATCAGAAGGTGACAAAACTGAAGCTAGAAGATTACTAACTACAAATAAAGACTTGTCTAATAATATGCCTATAAACAGTATTGTAGCTGAACTTGTAGGTATAAACAGTTTTACAGACGAAAGTGTTGAAGGTGAGCAAAGAGTTGCTTGTATTCCACTTTTATCTTCTCATATATCAATGCCTCTAAAAAGAGGAGAAGCTGTTTGGTTAATAAGCTTTCAAGAAAAATCAACTCAAGGCTTTAACTACTTTTGGATTTCTAGAGTCCATGGCAGCATAGACACAGAAGACACAAACTTTACAGCACCAAATAGAATGCCAACTTCAGTTGCTGCTGGTTCAAATAGAGCATATTCAAAGTCGCAAAGAATAGAAAACGAATTTAATATTGCAGAGTTTCCAAGATTTGACAATTTTATTGAAGGTCCTAACGGAGACAGATTCTTTATATTACAGACAAATAGAAACCCAGAGTCAGAACTAAATAGAGTAATACGACAAAACAGAATGGTTTTAGAACCTGTACCTAGGTATTTTAAAAATGAAGATGAGTTAGTTCTTCAAGGTTCTAATAACACTTTAATTGCCTTTAAAACATTTGATGGGTATTCGGCAAATAGATCTTGGGAAGAAGATCAAAATATAAGTTACAGCAGTTTAAGTAAAACAACAAAACAAAATGACGGATTTATTGATATTGTTGTAGGAAGAAGCAGATTTAATGATCTGCCAAGTAGTAGAAACTTTTTTGATATAAATGATTCAAATAAGTATCCGGAAACTTATACAACTTCTTCTTTTAGAACATGTTATCCTACTATTATTAACTCTTTAGGTGCTTATGAAAATAATAAAAACTTTGAAGGATTTACAGAAACACCTAGAGAGTCAAATCAAGAAGGAAGCCCAGACTTTAATCATGACGCCTCAAGATTATGTCTTTCAGAAAATAGAAACTTAGATAATTTTTTTAATATAAATAATAATATTTTTAATAATCTAAATACTAGGTTACCTCTTAAACAAAATATTGCTTCTATAGTTTGTAAGTCTGATAACGTTAGAATTATAGCTAGACAAAATATTTTTAATAATGACAATATTAGTGAAAGATCAAATTCGTCTTTACTTTTACTTAAAGAAGGTACTTATCCAGAAAGTTTCATACAAAGAGGAACACAATCATATATTTATCAGGATGAGCTTGGAAATGTTGCAATTGATGGAACAAAAATAGTTTTAGGCAACTCGCTTAGAATTTCTGAAAATAATGGTGACGGTAACCAAGTCTTTATAGGTGAGGAAGATGAAAGCTCACAGCCTATGGTTTTAGGAAATACGTTACAGGCTACGTTAGATAACTTGTGCCAGCAATTTATAGACTTTATTGAAATATTTAATGGTCATGGGCATGCATCAACTTCGGCAATAGGATCAGCAGCAAATCCCGGAGTTGTAGGACAAACAGCTAATTCGACAACAGAAGTAACCAACGCAATTAACGATATTAAAAACAATCTAATTACAATTCAGAGTAAAATGGGTAAGCTTAAATGAACAAATTAACGCTTACAACAGAGTTAGAAATGTTCTTTCAGACTTTGCCTCCAGAAAATAATAACAATCCGGACGCACACTATGCTGATACATTTTCAAATTTATTTTTTAGATATGTTTCTGAAGTACCAGGCGAAGGATTAGCTTTTCCTCCTGCTAGCTCTGTATTATCTGCTTTAATTAGCGACCCAACAAAAGATATATTCTTGGAGAACATGACAGGAGTTTCAACAGAAATTTTAACTACTCAAGAATATTCTTTTAAGTTAGGAAGGTCTTTAGATTTGTTTATTGACTTGCTTCCACAAATTTTTGAGTTACCTGAAAACTTTGTTCCTACTATAGCACAGTTTAAATTATCTTCTGATTTAGCAAGCTTTCTTGACCCAGTTTTTAAAAATACATTATCAACAAGTAGAGACCTAGCTTCAGCAATTGTAGATGCTTTTACATTAAAACTGTCTTCTTCTTTTGTTACAGATGTTAATACAGGAATAACAACAAACTGGATTACTAGTTAAATAAGTATAACCAGAGGTAAAAAATGTCTGCTAAACATAACTTTAAATTTAAAAGCTCTGGTAAGAATGTAGATAGAGTTAAAAAAGAACTAGAAAGAATTAATAAAGAAAGTCAAGACCTACCTTTAGGTTTTGCGTTGCCTTTAGACACAAATTCTTCAGGCAACGGTCTTTTTAAAATGAATACGCTGCTACAAGACCAATTAGAAGATAACTTTAAGTCTTTAGTTTTAACTAGACCAGGTGAGAGGCTAGGATTTCCAGATTATGGTGTAGACTTATCTGATGTCTTATATGGCTTAGGGCAAGAAGATATTGATCAAGTTGCCATGAATAGAATAAAGTCAGCAGTTGATAAATACATGCCATTTGTTCAGCTAAACGGCTTTACATCAAATTATGAAAATTCTGACAGTAGCAAGACAGTGTTGAATATTTATATAATATACCAGATAAATAATAATCAAGAAAAAACCCTAAATCTAAAGCTTGATTTATCTAATTGAGGTTAAGAATGTCCGATATTAAAAATAAACTTAAAAACGTTAGAGATAAAAACTATCTATTAAAAGAGTTTGACGACTACAGGGCAGAACTTCTAGGTTATGCAAGAGCTTATTTCCCAACTAAAATAAATGACTTTTCAGAGTCTTCCCTTGGAGGTATGCTTTTAGACTTTGCAGCAATTACTGGTGACTCTTTATCTTATTACATGGACCACCAATTTGCAGAATTAGATCCAACTTTAGTAACAGAACGAGAAAATATACTAAGACATATTAGGCGCGCAGGAATTAAATCAGTTCCACCGTCTCCTTCTTCTGTAGATGTAAGCTTTTTTATTGAAGTAGATGCAACTGCAAACAGTTCAGCTGAAAATGGTGTTGCCTTAGAAAGCACACAGCTTATAACTATAAAAACAAATACAATATTAAACTCTTCTATTACTAGATTTACGCTTATGGAAGATATAGACTTTTCCGACGGTGTTTACGATAGATTTATAGTTTCAGAAAGAGATGATGATAATAACCCTACTAAAGTTATTATATCAAAAAAAGGATTTTGTGTCTCTGGTAATATATCAACCCAAACATTTAACTTTGGTTCTGATTTTATTAAATTTCCAACCGTAACACTTGAAAGCTCAGGTGTTACACAAGTTTTAAACGTAGTAGATAGTGATAATAATCAATTCTATGAAGTTGAATTTCTAACACAAGATACAATTTTTGAAAAAGGTGAAAGATCAAACGACGATCAAGTATATGATCTAAGAATAAAACCTGCCTTAAGAAGATTTATTAGAGAAGATGACATAGAAAGCGGTATAACTACATTAAGATTTGGCTCTGATAACGGACGAGATCTAGAAGATCAAATACTAAAAGACCCATCAGATGCAGCTTTACCTTTATTTGGTAAAAACTATGTTTCAAAATTCTCTATAGACCCTGCTAGTTTATTAAGAACAAATACACTTGGCCTTGCTCCTAGAAATACAACAATTTCAGTAAGATATATGCATGGTGGCGGTGAATCTCACAATGTGTCATCCGGTGATATTAATGAAATTGTAAGTATAAATGTTTCGTCACCTGAAGGCGCTACAGCAGGTACTATCGATCAAGTTTTATCTACTCTTGACGTAAGAAACTTATCTAATGCGATAGGTGGAACTAATGGTTTTAATATTGATGAACTTAAAAACCTTATTCCTTCACATATGAAAATGCAAAACAGAGTAGTTAATTATAGTGACATTATGTCTAGAATCTATACATTACCTGCTCCTTTTGGTAGAATTCATAGAGCAGCAATTAGAAATAACCCAAATGCAATTTTATCAAAATTTCTTCATATTGTTTGTAAAAACAATAACGGTCATCTTGTTCAAGCAAATGATGCAATTAAAAATAATATAAGCAAATATATTAACGAACACAGATTAATAGGCGATGTCTTTGAAATAGTTGATACTAAAATTATTAATATAGCAATAAATCTAGATGTAAAAATAGGCGTTGGAGAAAATAACGATATTGTTATCGCAAGATTAATTAACCGTCTTATTGATAACTTAAAAATAGAATCTTTTAATATAGACCAACCAATAATACTAACAGATATTCTAAACATTGTAATAAATACTCAAGGAATTAATTCATTATCAACACTTCCTGATAACTTGGTTGAAATTGCATCTTCTTCTACAGATATCACAAGATCTTATAGCAATAATGTAATAAATCTAAAAAACAATATTAAAGACGGAATTCTTTATCCACCAGAAGGTGCTATTTTTGAGCTAAAATATCCTTCGTTTGACATAGTTGTAAATACTTAAAGGATTTGTTGAATGTACTTAATTTTAACAGCAAGCAAAGACACATACGTCACTAATAGAAAAACAAGTGATAACGATGGAAGATATGCAAACGTAGGAGACGCTGCATCTTTGGATCTTTTTAAGCTCCAGTCTGAAAATAAAAACTTAAAGCCACAGGCTGAAATTGTCTTTAATTCTGTTCCAACTGCCGATGATACTCTGACAATTACAAATTCTATTGGAATTGAAAAAGTATATACTTATATTGATGGTGCTAGCGATCCTGTAGCAGGTAACATAGCAAGAGGAGAAAATCCAACTGTTTCTAGTATTGTAAATGCAACTTATACACTAATAAACGACTCTCAACAAACATTTACTGCTATTGAAAAGTCAAATAATAAAATTATTCTAGAACAAGATAGAACAGGCTTTGAAGCAGAGACTGCGATATCAACAAGTAATACAACAGCAATATCAGTTGAAAACTTTAACATTAGAGAAGTTTCTAAGATTCTTTTACACTTTGATTATTCAGGAATAACAAACCATTTTGACATTAGCGCTAGTACTAACTTTTCTGCAAAGCTAAAACTATTTGATATTTCAACTGGTAACGTTAAGCCTAAAAACTTTTATGTCAATGCAAACCCACTTTCAAAGTCATTTGATGAAGGTATCGGAAGAGATTTATATTCTTTTGGGCAAAGAGGTTGGGCAAATTACTTAACTGCTTCACAAAATGTAACGACCTTGCAATATGATAAATGGAATCTTAGCGGTCTTCGTTCAAAAGGATCACGAGGCGACGAGAATATTGATATTATTACTGGATCAAGCAATACAGATTATGATAACAAACAATTATTTTCAAATGGCGATGAAGACTTATCAATAGATATAACAAATTTAATCACAGAGACACTTTCTGGTGACCTCAATAATAATGGTTTAGTGCTAGAATTCGGAAGTGATACGCTTAAAAATAGTCATACTTATTTTGTAAAAAGATTTGGTTCTAGACATTTAAAAAACAAGCTTTTGTCACCTAGGATAGAATTTTCTTACAATGACTCATTTTCTAAAAGTGATAATGTTATATACACAAACAGCCCAACAAGACTTTATTTAGAAAATAGACAAGGTAATTTTCATAAAGACCTTTCTTTTACAGGTAACGCTGTTCTTGACGCATCAGCAGATCAGTTAGAAGTAAAAATATCTTATGAAGATTTTACTGTTTCTGAATTTGCAACTCAAACTCTAGACTCATTTGGCAATAAAAAGACCGGTTATTATCAAGTAGATTTCAATATTGACATGTTTGACCCAATATTGCATGGCTATTTAACAAGTTTAGGAGAAGTCGAAGCAAATTTAAGTTGGGATATAATAGTAGCTGATGATAATTCACTAAACACTACAGTTAAAAGCACGAAAATTAAAATATTAACAGGAAGTAATGAGTTGCTACCAGAAAAGTTTATCATTTCAGATATAAGACATAATTTTAATAAGCCAGGAACAAAAGACGAAAAAATGTTTTTTGTAACTTTTATAGATACTATTGCTGATCTTGATGCTATTAAAATTCCTTTTAGACGAAAAGGAGAAAGTTTAGGCGAAGTACATTATTCTGTACATGATATTAATTCAGGTAAAGAAATTATTCCTTTTGAAACGGTTAAAAAAGGAACGCAAATGTCCTACGAAGATGGTGACTACTATTTTACGCTTTACAATTCTTCGTTATTTAAAGATAGGCAAATAAAATTTAAATTTTACGCTAAAGAGTACAATAACCTTATAATTGAAAATGATAAAGTCTTTAGGTTTTAAACATGATTAAAAATCACGGATCAACATTTCTAAAAGCATCTTTAAAAGACAAAGACGCGATAAAACGAACAATTTCTAACAACTTTGAAAAAAGCAATAAGGTTAGTCTTGACAGCTTAGGCTTTGCGGCTAAGAGTCTTGATGAAAAAATTAGATTCGATGATTATTTTGGAATTTATAGTACAGCTCAACTTAAAGACTCTGTAGATTTTTCTGAATTTGAAAATCATACTTTTTATGACTCTGCAGAAGCCAAAGTAAATTATGCTTTTAGCAGAATTATTAATAACTTTCCTTTTGAAGGAACATACGAAGATTATGTTGATTTTAAAAAAGAGCTGGATGGCTTTACAGATTATGTTTTAGAATCAATTCAAAAAAACATAGGTTATTTAAGATTTGAAGGAAACTCTTTTATAGAAGTAAAAGATCAAGCCGGAGCACTTTTTACTGTTAATGAAGAAAATACAGGCACAAATGTATTAGACCCGTTAAATAAACAATTTTCTTTTGACTTTTGGATTTATATACCTCAAAGTTCAGATACTAATAACCAGATAATTTTTCAAAAGAAATCATTAGAGCATAATGGTTTTACATGTTTTGTAGAAAGTCATCAAGAAACCAATGCAAATATTTCGTTAATTGTTTCAAACAAAAGTCAAAATCCTAATCAGTCATATCATAACTTTGTTAAAGGTGCTGTTTCTATTGAAAAAGATAAATTTAATCACTTGTGTTTTAATGTTAAACATAAGCTAGGTAAAAGAGAAATTGACATTTATCTAAACGGTGATTTGCAAGAAACCTTGCAAGTTGGAAGCGGCTTAAATATTGAAAATATTGACTTTAAAAATAATTCTTTAAAAATAGGGTTCGGTGAAAGTCACCAAATTGATACGGGCGTTGTATATAATGAGCATAATTTATCAAACCCACTAGCATTTATAGGCGCAATTGATGACTTTAGAGTATTTCATTCTGTAAGAAGCAGAGAAACAATAAGAAATGAGTCTTTAACAAACATCTTTAAAAGTAATGATTTAAAGCTTTATTACAAGTTTAATGAGCCTTCAGGTGATTACGCTAATATAAGTGTAGTAATGGATCATAGTGGCAATTCTTTACATTCTAAAATAAAAACAACAGGCGCTGAACTAAACTATACAAGCCTGAGGACAACTTATACAAATGTAAGTGTGCCTTTAATTTATGAAGACTCAAGCTTGAGTCCTGTACTTTTTCCAGACTATTCCGAAACTATTACTCTAAGAAATAATCTTTTTAAAAAAGCTCATTTATTTGATCAAAATAATCCTAATTTAATATTTAATTTGTTTCCAAAGCAATATTTTGACGGCCAGTCACAAAAAGAAGGTTTTGACTCTTTATACGGCAACATAAACAAGCCTTTTTCTTATAAAGAAGCTCTAGCAGGATCTGTTAGTTCTCCTGCAATTGGTAACTTTGTTTCTTTGTTGCTAATATGGGCGAGATATTTTGATACAATAAAACTCTATATTGACAATTATACTGAAATTATAAATGTGGATTACGAAAACATCCAGAATGACAAACCTGGTGCTAGTGTGTTTTTACCTAAAATAGCTAAATTTTTAGGATTTAACTTCACACAAATCCTTAACAGTCCTTCAGCAAGAAATCTTGAGGGAAAAGATCTTCAATATAATAATTCTGACTCCGAATTTAAAATTAGAAAAATACAGAATGAAATATGGAAGCGTCTTTTAATTAACAGTCAAGACTTTTTAAGACAAAAAGGTACTAGTGACAGTATAAAGTCTATTATTAGAGCAGCTGGTTTAGATCCTGATATTTTCTATATTTTTAAAGAAAAATCAGGAATTTCAAGCTTTAATTTAAATGAAAATTATAATTCTAAGAAATATCTTCTTAAGTCTTTTGACTTTAACAAAAACATTCAGATTGCTCCAACCATCGAAAGTCCAGGTGAATCAGCAACAAATAAAATGTTTTTAAGCATTGAAAAACTTGTCAATACAACCTTAGGCACAAATGAAGGTCCTTTTAAAGCGTCAAGTGTCGCAGGCTCTTTAAATGACAGTTCTTTAAGCGGTTCTTGGGAAATAGAAGGCTTTTATAAGTTTCCTATCAAGGATAAAAACAAATATAGCTTAAATCAGAGTTTAGGTAGAATCGTTACTAAAAATGACTTAAATGATATAACTTATTTAATGACCAATATAATTCTTAAAAAAGAAGATCTTACTAGTGAAGAAGGAAAAATTCACTTTATTTCTAGACCTTATGATGATTCAAATGCTGATACTATTTATTTAACATCTAGCAATGTACCTATTTTTGATGGCGAAATCTATAGAGTTTCTGTAGGTAGAAAAAAGTTAGAAAAAGGTGTTAGAAATAAGTCTGAATACTTTTTAAATGTTCATAGATGCGGCAATAATTTTAAAGTTTTAAGTGAAGTTGAAAAAATTTGCTACAGCTTTGACGATTCTAATGAAGTTGCATACAGAGACTTGCAGGAAAGAGTTAATCTAAAATATAATAATTTAAGCGAAAACTTTTCATTTCATATTGGAAATTATATGTTTCAAAATGAAATTGGTGATGCTAATGACACTACATTAGGACAAGTTAGTAGGCTAAATGAAATACCAGACTTAGATGTCTTAGAAACAAACTTTGAAGGTAAAGTTTTTAATATAAATGTTTTTTCTAAAGACTTGACAAAGTCTGAAAGATCTACACACGCAAAAGATATTACATCAGTAGGTACTAATCTACCTAGAGTAAATTATAACTACAATGATCATGTTACTGGGTCAAATCAACGGCTAAACATACAAATATCACCTATGAAAGTAGATCTTGCTTCTAATTTTGATGGAAACTATAATAAAGTTAGTTTATATGATAGAACAAAAAACATCTATACAATAGCTGAATTTAAGATTAAAAACGAAAATATTGACCCATTAGATTATATTGATAGCAGTTATTATCTTATGAATCAGCTTGATGTAGTAATAGATGAAATGTCTGAAAACAATAAAGTAAGAATACTATCAGACTACTCTAGCGAAACTTTTGTTTATGATAGACCTACTAGCTTTACTGCTGAAGAAGATAATAGGTTTATTGTTGAGATGTCAAACACTCTTGTTCTTAATAGAGATATAGCTACAATTATGTCTTCTCTTGATGAGTTTAATAACGCCCTAGGAGATACTTCAAGTTTATTCGACGTGCAGTATAAGTCTATAATTAATTTAAGAGAGATATATTTTAATAATTTATCACAAAGTATTGATAATAGAGCATTTTACTACTTATACAAATATATGGACAATCTAATTAGTGACTTAATTGGACAAATGATACCTGACAAAGCACACTTTACAGGACATAACTATACTGTTGAATCTCATTCTTTAGAAAGGCACAAGATACAATATAAATACTCGCAAAATAGAATCCCTATTCTTTACAGAGGAGAAAGACAAATAAGTAGAAATACAATGTCTTTACTACAAATCCGTCAATCTTAGGTAAATAAAAATGTCAAATACTTGTGAAATAATTAGTCCTTCCAGAAGCAGTAAGATTATAAGAACAAACGGATTAATTCCTTTTATCGAAGGTTCAAACGATACAATTCTAGAAATTGTAGAGTCTAAAAATCCTAGAAATAGTTCATCTCGTAGAGGTCGAGAAGAAAATTCTGAAGATGGTGTAATCAAAGAAGATCCGAATGGTAACGTAGCACAAGGAGGAGCTGCTAATATAAGGCCAAATTTTTCTTATTTCCCTTTAAATATTTCAAAATTTAATAATTCAAAGTATAGATCTTCTTATAATGAAAATAGAAGTGGGTCGCCTCCAAGAAATAAAACTCCTCTTAGACATATGAGCTTTGGAATAGATCAAAGTGTTTATGAATCAAGTTTGTTTTCAAACTTTAGCAATACTGACGACACAATTTCAGAAGAAACTTATCACGAAAAAGAAAAAATATTTAAGTCGCCAGCAAATCTTGATGCTTTAGACGAAATGTACAAGCTAGATCAAGTAACAATAGAGATATACAGTAACACGTCAGCAATTTCTAAAAACGGTTGCATTGAGCCTCTTAAAATTAAAGAAATATCTACTTTTGAGTTCATAGAAAACTCTTTTAAGGCTTCACTTTCTTTAAACGATGTTAGAAGAAGATCTTTTTTAATTAAAGAAACAATAAACTATAATGCTAAGTCAATTGAATTTTTTGAAGACAACGTAGATATATTTGCGCCTGTTAATAAAAGTGCTATAAGAAATAAATTTGTAGAAAGTTTTAATCAAGAAACAAACCAATTTTCAGTATCAGCAATTGCTGGAATGACTCATAACAATAAAGTATTGGATATGTCATGGGTATCTGATGATAACTCTCAAGTTGTTCCATACCAGCAAAAAAGTCAAACAATATCTGATGAAATAGCTGAGTCTGAATATATTAATATAAACAACAATGATATTATCGAATACTATGAAACTAATAGTGTTACTGTATCGAATGAATATCCTAAAATTTTTGAAGTTAAACACAGCACGGGCTATACATATGATAGATCAAAAGTGCAAGGTTTGGACTCAATTGCATTCAGTGGTATTATGGAGTAATATATGCCTTTAATTAGACAAAAAAGAAAAGGTAATGTAACAAAATCAGGTGCAATAACAATTCAACCAAAAGCACAGTTAAAAGAAAAAGATAGCCTTCAAGGGACAGTCCCAGTTGATTTATCTATAAACGGTCACGAATTAACAAATACAAACATAAGCTTTTCTGACAATATAAAAAACTATGTTTTTGGTCAATCATATCCATTGACAAACATAAGCGAAGGTCTTCCGTCAAGTGATAACTTTTATGGTAGTATGATTTCTTCACCAAACTCAGTAGGGACTGTGTTTTCAAAAAACAGTAGTATTTCTCAAAAATTCTTAAAAGACGAAAGGCAAAAAGAAAGACTTACAATCGATTTTAGACCTTATAAAGAGGAAAATCAAATAACAATTGATAGAACTTCAGAGTTTTATGCCAGTGGAACAAGTCCGTTAGTTTCAGCAAACTTTCAGCAAAGCTTAGCTTCTAGAGAAACTATATCTATACCCATTGTAGGATCTATTCCATTTGACGTATCTGGTGAAGGAGAACCAGAAAACGGCTTAGGCGTTTCCAGTCCATTTTTTACATTAAATTCATACCCGGACGGCCTAGACGGAACCAAAGGTGCAGTATCATCTATATATTACAATCATGATGATACTTCTTTGCCTTTAACTAATAATGTAGACGTTGGTGAAGCCCATCTTAATTTTTTTAGCTATTATAACTTTAAAGAAGGAACTTGGTCAAATTTTAAAGGATACATTGCTAATAACGAAAATAGAGTTGCTAATCAAATATCTGATCTTGTTTTTAATAAATCAACATTTATGCAAAACTTAGACAAAATGTCTATGCCTTTTACACCTAGCACATGGTCAAGAAAGAACAATCAAACTAATCACGTCTCTGGGTCTCTTTCATCACCTATGTCCAATTTTGGCTTCCCATTTTCAGAAAAATTTAAACCTTTAGAAGATAACTTGTTAAAAATGTCTAATTATATAGACAAACCTTTCTTTCTAGAAAAAATAATACTAAAAATTAACTTTTCTCATAAAAGTAAAATTACTAGACTTTTTAATAATGCTAGCCAGGAATTCCCTATTCCTTTTACGACCGGCATAAATATTTTTCTATTAAATAATAAAAAAGTAAATTCTAAAAGAAGAGTTAATTATAACATAGAAAATGACACGACATTAACAAAAACAGTTACAAAAAGTGGTACATCACTTGTGACAAATAATGAAGATTACTGTAATCAAAAAGATGTTGATTCATATAGAGAACTAATAACTTACGGTAAAATATTTATTACAACAACGGGTAGCTATACTTCATCAAGTAATTTAAATACAACTACATTAGAAAACATAAGAAGTCAGGCAGATGATTACTACTATATAGAAACTAGCCCGTTTGTCGATAAAAATAGCGGCTTTATGGCTCTAGAAATGGAAAAGTCTGATATAGAAGCAGAGTTTGAAATTCCTATTAGGACAGCTTTTAAAGATAATATTACTAGTTATATTCCAATAGAAACAACAGATCTTCAAGGAACACATGATGGAGTTATTTTTGTAGGAAATCCGCATGGAGAAAATTCACTGCTAGGCAATAGTCTAAATAAAAGCTATATTAAAAACAATCAAAACTATAGCAATATTATAAAAAGCGAAACAGGTTTATGGACTTTTGATATTGGTGCTTCTTCACTTTATTTATTAGGTGACAAGATCAATCTATATGAGAACGATAGTAGAAGTGTTCCATACATACTATATCCTGAAGATGAAATAGTCTTAGGTGTATCTTCTTTTAACAATTTCTTTTTTGATAACAACTATTTTTCCAACACTTTTATAAGACCAGGATCGACATTAATTCTAGTTGGGACCCCTATTAATAATGATCGTCCTAAGTTTGAGTTTGACAAAAGGTTCCTGACAAGCAAAAGTATCAGAACAGGTATATCAGGTGATAAACATTTTACTGACAAATTTGATACGTTACCAATACAGTTCTATGCAAGTAGTTCAATAGATAAAATAGTTGAATCTACAGGTAACGAAAAGATCGATAGAGCTGTTACAGGATATTATTCGGATGGTAATAGGGGTACTCACTTAAAAGCTGTAGAATTGCAAAATAGTGATGTTTCTTTAACGGGCACTCTTCTTTCTGAAAAAATGCATTTTAATTACAGCAGTTATGGTAACTTTTCCGACATTTACAAACAAAGGCCTTATACTAGTTATTTTAGTGTAGGTAATAATGTAGTTAATCATGCAATTGAAAAAATATTTTATAATCAAGATACAGGTGAGCTAGCACCGCAAGAAGATATTTTAAGTTTTAATAACAGCTCTTACAGTGCAATAGAAAGACCGTATAAGGAGGAATAATGTCAGGAATTTTAGATGAAAAAAGTAGAATTATTGACTTTATCCTAACTGAAGAGGGTTATAAGCAGATGTCTATTCAAGACATTAGATTCAAATACGCAACATTTTCAGATAATAGTTCGCTATATGAAAGTGATGAAAATAATGTTTATGTAAGTGGATCTCATAACTTTAGAATGGAAGCGTCTAATAATATTCTTGATTTAGTTAATCCTGAAATAGACTTAAACAGAGGTGGTTTTTATAATTTAGGATTAGATACGGGAGATGGATCTGCTTCAAATGCATATGATCTATTAAACGAAGACGAACAAACATTTTTAACAGCGTCTAGTGTTTTACATGAAAGAATTGAAAATAACTTAAAAAATAAAAATATTCTATTAACAACAGGCTCATTAGATTTAGATAACATTCTAATTTACACTGATTCAGGAATAAGTGAATTTGAAAGATTTAATCTAATACAGCTTGATGGCGAACTTCCTCCTACAATGTTAAAACGAGACGTTTATTTAACAGAGTTTGATTTAATAAAAGATGATGCAAGATTTGCAAATAAGACTAATTTTATGTACATGCCGCCAATAACTAAAAATGGCTCTGAGTTAGGTAGTTATATAAACACACAGGATGGCCCAAGTAAAGTTATTGTTAAAAATAGCGTTAATAATATAAGCGACTTTAATAATGCAATTAACGAGTCAATATTTCAACTAGATAATAATGACAAAGTTCAAAAGAAAACTTTTTATATTTCAAAAAAGAAATCAGATGATAAATTTATCTTTCAAATATATGATATTGCAAAAAGTTTAAACTTAATTGAAAAGCTAGTAATTATAGATCACGGAGACATTCAACACATTGATATATCTGGAAGAAGAAAGTTTAGAAGAGTATTTTCTGCAGGAAAATTGTATAGAATAGAAAAGAACTTACAAGGCTACGGATATTTACAATCGGATCAACAAATTAAAATAAAGTCATATTTTGGATTTTCTAATATATTTACTATAACTTTTGAGGAATAAAATGGCAAGTAAAACAAAAATAATTAATATTTTGCCTGTCGTTACAACAGTTACAATAGAAAAACAAAGTCCTATGCTTAATTTAATAGGTATCAAAGAGGTTTACGTTGATTATGATACTAATGAAAGTAAAATTTTCAACATAAAAGTTTTTTTAAAAAAAATACAAAGTCTAAGAGAAAATAATACAAACTTCGATAATGAAGTTCAAAGTTTAGCAAATAAATTAAACGTAGATATAAATAGTTATTTGTTGTTTTATGTTTTTGACAATAGTGACTCAAAAAAGCTTTTAAAGTCTTATAAAAAAAGCCTTGCTGATATTAAACTTTCCCCTAAAGTTAATATTGATCACGAAGTAGACATTAAAGGTAAAGATAACTATAGAGAAAAAATAATTGTACATGAAATTAATCAATTTGACGAAGTAATAGGAGTTGCAAATATTACTTTTTCAAAAAAAATAATTGACTTAAAAGAAATTTCTTTGTTGTAGCGTGAAATATGTATGAAGTTAGATTAAACGTATCTCTATTAGATAATATACCAAACGTAAAAATAGAAGTTGAAGATAAGTCTGCTATTAAAGAAAACATATCGAAGAATCAAATAAAAAATAGTCTAGGCGATGTTTTTTTAAGTGACTTTTCTACAGACAAAGATAGCTTAGATAAAGTTCACGGATTTTATATTACTAGAAAAATCTTAACGTCGAGTAGAGTTATTGAAAACTCTTTCGTTAATATTTCAAATTTAAACGAGAACAATAAAGTATTTTTTGAGTTTAATGATGATAGAAATATAATAGATCTAGACATTCCTTCAATAGAAAGTTTAGCAAAACAATATAAGTCTATTACATATAATGTTGTCTATTTTAATTTTTCTTCTAACTTAATTAACAAAAGTAGAATCAAAATAGAAGAAGACATAATTTACAATTACTATAGAAAGTATAAAAAAAGCTTAAGTTCTTCTTTAACAAAAAAAATAGCTGACAGCATAAAAGAAAATAACTTTGTTAATGATATTTCAAGAGAGTTTTATAATGCTTACTCGAAAAGCTCTGCAGAGCAAACAATTACTTTAGAATCTTTACAAACTTCAAATAGTTTTACATCTATTAATTTTAAAAGTAATCTAATTTTTAATCAAAAAAGTTACATATGCCAGCTATTTGACAGCAATATAAACCGCTTTAATATTGACCTGAAAAGTTTAAAAATATTTAGTAAAAATAAGGTTATTAAAGAGGCTACATATGAAAAAAATAAAGTTAAACCATTAATTTTAGAAAAGTCTGCATATTTTAATATTTTGTCTAAAGAGTCATACGACTCTATAAAAAGTACTGCTAAAAATTTTGAAATTAAAGTATCTTATAGGGTTTATAATATTAATAGTAGCGATATAATTTCAACTAAAGAGTTAATATTTTTTATGTAAGGTCAGTAAATGAGTATTTTTATTAATAACTATTCAGGGGGATCTAGATCTCAAAGAAATGGATTAGGCCTTGGAGGCGTATCACCACCTTCTGGCAATAATAGTAATGGTAGCAATGTAGTAGGAATCCCAGGCGGCGGCGTAGATTTAAGTATTGATGAAAATAGTCTAGTAGGAGATATTCCTCAAGAAGGCGAAAATCAAGAAGGTAATACTATAGATGATATTGAAATTATAGGCGGAGGCGTAGACTTAGAGATTGATCTAGCGACTCCGATAAGCTTAAGCAACTCTTTAAGCTCTTTGACAAGCCAGCATTTAGTTGATATTTCAAATAGATCATCAAACCTTTTCAGCTTGTTATCAGTTCACGTTTTAGATAAAACTATCCAAGATAGAACTATTTTAGACTTCTTAACAAAAAGCTCAAAATGTCAAGACGCAATTATTAATAAGTTCTATAGCGGCTTTTTTAATGAAAATGAAATTCAAGACTTAATAAACAAAGTTAAGATGATAAAAGAAGATGTTGAAACAGTTTCAGCAGGAGTTTCAATTAAAGAATTTTCTTTTTACCTGACACTTTTAGATAAGTCATATAAATATTTTTCAGGAAGAGACTCTGAAATTTCATATGCTTTAAATATTTTAAACATGAATCCTGAAAATTTTCAAAACTTTCTTTTAACACAAAATACTCAACAAAATTTTGAAAATCTATATAAACATGTCATAGGTTATAATAATGCAATCGATACTTTACCAAACCGCGCAAGTAATATTGAAAACATAAGCGTCGAAGATGCATTCAATATTTCAGAAAATACTGCTATTCTATCTTTAACACAAAAATTAAACTCATCTATTTTTTCTGGAAATAAACTTGCCTTATATCATAGTACTTCTGCTTTTAAAGTAACTGGAAACTTAGACGAAAGCAATTTACTTACTTTTGACAAAAGACAAGATAACTATAAAAACATTATTATAGGTAGCGACAATAATATTTTAAGTGTTCCTTTAAATGAAAGTCAAATTGGTCATATTTCTAAAAATAGCTCATCAATTTCTTTTAACGTATTTTCTAATGAAATTTTAGACGATAGAATAAATGTAGATTTTTCTTCTTTAAATAGCGAAACAATATTTGACAGAAATCCAGAACTAATTAACTTAGATACAGCAACACTAGAAGTACCAGATCTTTATAAAACTTTTATGAAGGCACTTTTAAAAACAAATTGTTCTATTACAAATGTACCTGTAAGAACACCTGATCAGATATCACAATATTTCGGACCTAACGAGCTAAGCTTTATTAAAAGTTCAAATATT